>ERZ1292629.3823-Hain-H43-01um-R1-3823-length-11375-cov-6_pt1 | contig 11375 bp, 14 predicted proteins | sample MGYA00564399_ERZ1292629 | MGnify/ENA primary metagenome ERZ1292629 (study PRJEB36523, sample SAMEA6512636) | groundwater metagenome | collected 2019-01-08 | study: AquaDiva: Metagenomics assemblies of 32 groundwater samples | reverse complement strand
GAATTAAGCATTTATTTAATAATAGCACGATATTCAAAAAATGAAAATAGCCCCCCCGTGGGCTATTGTTTAGATGTTTCGGATTGCCTTAAATAATCAATTTTTTCAAGGAAAAGGATGGTTTCATCGGTTTTGCCTAACTTGCGCAGGGCTACGCGCCAATCTTTCCCTGGATTTTGGAGGGCGCTGATAACCCTGTTGATGCCGCAATTGTGAGCTGCGGCCATGTACAGTTTCAGGTTGGGGTCATCCAGAATTTTTCTGCCGAGAGCATCAACCAGCTTATTCAAGTTGTAGTTATACAGGAGAGCCGTGGCCTGAAGTGCATAGATGTGATCGGGGGCACCGGTTTTAAAGTTAGGTAGTTTGGCATCGGAAAATTCTCTAATCATTAAATCCCAGGTTGGCTTGGTGAATTGTGCCCAGCCGAGCGCAGCGGCATCGCTTGTCGTTGTGGCGTAGGCATCTTCTCCGTTGGCGCCGATTATTACCTTAACCCTATCAAACGGATCGAATTCCAACGTTCCGGCGAGGAAGGCGTAAAGTTCTTGAGGGTCGGTTTGTTCGGTTAGAACAATATTTTTCAAATAACGGCGCGGTACGACATCGGCAATGTTCACGTTTGGGAAAATCGGCGATCCGATACCTCTACGAGTAAGCTGACTCATGGCCCAGTAGATGTCGTCGTCGATATGTTTATTGCCGATTTCAACCAGTTCTTGTTCGTGGAGCCGTGCGGAATAAGGAGAATAAATGTGTTCCTTGGTTTTGCCGTTAGCCAAACGTTCCAGCCATTTGTTGGCGACCACTGCGAACGTAGAATCGGGATTTGCCACCGAAAATGGCGTGTTTTTGCCGTTCCAGGTTAAGCCGGAAGGTCGCGCCTCCAGTGAGATCTTGAATTTCGGATTATTGTTTTGCAACTTTTTGCCGGCCTTCTTTATTTTTACTATCTCAAGATTGCCGTTGTCGGTATCCATTACTACCAGGGCGGCTTCTTTCCAGGCGTAATCTGTGCGTTTGCGGATTATTGTGCGGGACTTCGGCTTGCTTGCCTGCCGGCGAGGCAGGGCTTTGGATTTGCCGCGAGGTTTTGGGATTATAATTTTTTGAGTATAAGTTACGGCTTTATTGCTGTGTTCGAGTTTGACCTTTCTTAGCATTTCTTTGGCCAGATCTATCTTCCTGGACCAATTATAAGATATCGACTGGGCATCAAGACCCAGAGCCAAAAAACAAAGTAGGGCGACAAAACGCATGCTGTCCTCCGGTTTAGGTTGTGAAAGGTCTGGGAATATAAATAACATATTGTGTATGGCAAAACTAGAGTTATGGCCAGTTCATAATTGTGCGACCTGACCGTGTTATAATTAAATTTATGACAATCAAAGATCTAAAAACTCAATTTTTGGAATATCTGGAGATAGAGAAAAACCGTTCGGCCAAAACGGTTGAGAATTATAATCACTATCTGGTGAGATTTATTAATTTTGCCAAAGTCAATCGGCCGGAGGATATGAACGATGAATTGATACGTAAGTATCGTCTCTATCTCAACCGGCTAAGTGACAGCAACGGCAAGCCGCTCAAGAAGGTTACGCAAAATTATCATGTCATTGCCCTGCGCGCATTCCTCAAATATCTGGCCAAGCGTGATATCAAGACAGTTTCAGCGGAAAAGGTGGAGCTAGGCAAACAGGAGGAACGGCAGGTTACCTTTCTTGAGCCGAATGAACTGGAGAGATTTCTGCGTGCGCCGTCAGGAACATCGGTTGCTGATCTGCGCGACCGGGCGATGTTGGAGACTCTTTTTTCCACGGGGCTGCGTGTTTCGGAGCTTTGTTCGCTTAACCGTGATGACATAGATACAAAGAGGGGAGAGTTTGGTGTGCGCGGTAAGGGCAGCAAGATCAGGGTGGTTTTTCTTTCGGACGGGGCCAAAGCGTCGCTCTCAACTTATCTGGACAAGCGAGCTGATGCCGATGAGGCGCTGTTTATCCGTGTGCCGCAGAATGAGAGTTTTGAGAAATATGAAAAACTGCGCCTTACCCCCCGCAGTGTACAGCGGATTATAAAAAAATACGCCATTGCCGCCGGTATAATCGGCAAGAAGGTCAGTCCGCATTCTCTTCGCCACTCTTTTGCCACCGATCTTTTGCGTAACGGCGCCGATATCCGATCTGTCCAAGCCATGTTGGGACATTCTTCGATTACGACTACTCAAATTTATACCCACGTAACCGATAAACAGCTTCGAGAAGTGCATGAGAAGTTCCACGGTAAGAAAAATTAAACTACTTTTATGCTTATACATTTGCCAAGGTTAATTTCGCGTTGGAGCCGTACCCATAGCCGGGCTCTTGCCTGTATCGGAGGGGTAAGCATCAGCAGATATGCCACAGCCGTCACCTATACCATGCTGCCGGTTACAGCGGCGTTTCTTTACGGTGAGTGGTGGGCCGGAGTTTTCCTCGGAGTTTTTAATTTTTTTCAGGCCTTCATCGGCGATCCCATTGCCGGCAATCTTGCCGACCGGATAGGCAGCAAAATCGTCGTGCTGATAGGCATCGGGTTCGTGGCTATGGCTGGAATACTCTGGTTTTTTATTCCGTTAAATAACCTGGTTGCGTTGAGCGTATTTGCGGCATTGGTATTTCTGGGTTTTAGTTTTCGAGATGAATCCCTCGCTTATTTGCTTCGTGTTTCCGGCCGGGAAGAGGGGGGTTTGATTTTCGGCTTTGCCGAAAACGTATATGCGGTGGCGCATCTTCTGGCCGCGCTTTCGGTGCCTTATTTTGTCGCCGGCGGGAGGAGTATGCTTATGGCGCTGATAATGGTGTTAAGTTCCGTGTTCGCTTTTATAATTCTTGTCCGGCTTCCGAATGATCGGGAGGCAATTTTGGTCAATGGAATTAAACAATCTTTCAATCCGCTGGTTGTTATCAAACGCGGTTGGCATTTTGTCCGCAAAAATCAATGGCATCCTATTCTTACTCTAGGATCTTTTACTTTCGAGGGCATTTTTTATGGTGTTCTTTGGTTCGCGATTCCTCTTGAGATCGCCAACCTTACGAATCTCGGCAGTTTGGAGGGTTTGGGATTGGGGATTTATGAAATCGTTACGATTATTCTCGCCGGTGTTTCCGGTTACCTTGCCGACCGGTATAACTGGCTCAAGATTCACAACATCGGCTGGATTCTCGCAGCAGCCGGAGCTGTCGGATTTATTTTTAACTCATCGCCATTTTGGCTTATTGCTCTTGGGGCGGTTATCGGGATTGGGAATAACTTTTTTGCTTTTGCTGCCAGCCATGCTCTCGAAAAATATGACGATGATCACGATGGAGACGGATCATTTTTTGGTCTTACTAATATGTTATCCGATGCTGGCTATGCCATCGGTCCTATCGTGGCCGGATTTTTCTATGCCAGAGGAGGGTTTCGCGCCAGTCTTGGATTTGCCGCCGCCGTAACGGTTATATTGGCAATTGCCATGATAATAACGGCCCAGCGTGTCCGTAAGCGCCTATCCTAAAATATAAAACAGCCTTGTGGTCGTTTTATATTTGTGGAAGTGTGGGGAGTCGGCTTTGACTAAAATTTTCTTCCGAAAATTTTGTTTAGCCACCTGCTCGCGTGATTTTCCGCCGATTGCGGAAAATCACATGCTTCGCCGTTCGCCTCCCCACGCAAGGCAAGCAGTTGCCTTGCTACACTTCCCCAAAAATAAAATGCCCCGCGAAGGGCATTCTATTTTTGTGGTGTTGATAGAGAACAATGGAAAACCATGTTTGGCCAGATATATGGGTATTTTGTACAAAATCCGGGGTCGGCGGGTTATTAAAACAGAAAAGCCGAGTTTCCTCGGCGGTATAAAATGGATATTTGCTTTACTCACCATAGCATTGCTATTCCGAAGGGGTCGACGATGATCGTCGTGCCGTTCACCGCATCGCTCAAGCCCGCGTAAAGAACAAACCTATCCTTGCCCTCCTCGAGAAGTCCACCAGGGAAGACGACATCGCCGTGCCGCGGACTCTTTGCCTCGGATGGTGGGAAGTTTTCTCGCGTCGCGATAATGCGCAGAGGCGAAGCGGTTCTCGTCTCAAGATCAAACCTGAACGTCATCGCGTAGTAGTGAAGCGCCCTATCTTTATCCTTGAACGCAATGTGTCCGAGAACGCCAATCGTTTTCTTATCGAGAAGGAACAACTTGTTTGCTCCACCCCACTCGCCTTGCGCAAACTGTCCGGGAATGATCGTTGCCTCGGTGAGACGTTGAGGAGTAAGTTCCTCAAGCGTATCAATAATCGTGAAAGCGATTTTTCCGAGACCGGCGCGTCCCCGTTGCGGCCGTGTGAAGACGGCAATGCGCCCATCCTCAAGTTCGAGAAACCGGATATCCTTCATACCAGGAGGTCCTTCTGCGAAAAGACGCAGGTCTTCAAGATGTTCACCGCGGTAGAAGAGCGTATGATAGCCAAGAAGTTTGTGCCTTCCATTATTGTTCTTCTTCCACTGCGCACAAACGCCGCTGACAACGATCTCTTCCCCAATGTGCTCGATAACTGGGTCTTCCATTACAAAGACCGGCGTGCCCGGAATTTCCTCATAGGCGCCGCCCGTGCATTCTCGATAAAAACGTACTTCCGCATTGAGTGCGTTCGGCCGCGACTCAACCCGCGCAGCGAGAATGCGCTCTCCATCGATCACCTCGGCGGCACAGTTATACGCGTCTTTTCCACCCGTTCCGACAAAACGCAATAGCTTCCCGTCACTAGGTTGTTCGCGCCGCACGAAATCTTCGAGAAGTGTTAGGCAAGACAGATTCGCCGTTTCAGAATTTTTCAACATTCTAGCCTCCTACATAGGGATATCACATTTACTCACTCTACTGACATTCTACTTCAAAACTACCACGGCGTCGATTAATAATTTCAATGGTGGAAAACCAGCGCTAAATCAAAAAGCTCTAGTAATTAAATGGAAAAAGCCGTTCGCTTTGATTGCAGAACGGCCTATTTCCAAAAGTTGTGGACCTTCGTTGACGATGTTTGAATACATAAAGCATTGGGGGAATGCAGGAATTTCTATGAAAAGTATCGGTTTATTACAACACGCCCATAATTCACTTGTGCCTTTGTTTAGTTGAAAATTGGTGTCCTAACAACAATTTTTTAAGAAATCTCGCGACTAATTCTCGTTTGATTTTATTAAATCTACAAGTTTCTTACCGTCAATTAGTTCTATGCCCACCTTTTTCGCAAATAATTCAGCGCTATGAAGGAACCTATAAGTGAAATAGCTGGTAGTAATAAAGATGCCTTTTGCGTTGGGGTGGTCAGCTTTCAATGCCCCATAAAATTCTCTTATCTGTTGGACTCGCACGGGACGGTGAAGTCCATACTTTTTAACTTGAATGTAGTAGGATTGATTGTCTTTTTCTGCTCTTACATCAAATCCTCCGTCGGCTTGATGAATGCCACCGATGACGGCGACTTTTTCATAACCCAACTTTTTAAAAAGAACTCCTACGTAATCTTCAAATTCTTCTGGGCGTAGTTTGTGTATAAGGTCTTGAAGGGTCTTTTGGTTTGCTAACCATTTCCTATATTGATAGTCACGGATTAAAGACCGTAGCCACTCAAACAAAATCAGAACTAAAATTAAACCGAAAAAATATCTGAGAGAATAAAGCGAATTAAAAATAACTTCTATCATATTTTGTAATTCGGTTTTAAGGACAATTTAATGCCTTGCGCCAGCCAGCATCAAGCGCCTCCTGTTCGTTGCAAAACCATTTTTCACCCCGCGCTTCGTCAATTTTAGTCGCATTATAAGAAGCACAGCCAACCACGTGGTAAATCTTTTCACCACTACTACTGATATTGCCCTTTATGTTGCAACTGGAGGGCTGTTGAGTTGCTTGTGGTGTGGTTGTGGTAGTAACTGGAGCTTGTGAAGTTGGAGTAGGCGTAGATACAGGACAGCTACCCCATAAACCCTTATTTTGCTTTTTTGCGAGGCGCTGGGCGTCAGTAAATTGATTTTGATACTTAACGTCTGGGGGATAGGAGGAGGCGTAGGCATAGCCCTGTTTTACAAGTTCAAGATTAACAAAGGTATCGCCGATATAAACATAGCGTAAGAGCCGTCCATATTTGTCAGTTTCACTAACATCTTTTTCAAGACGAACTCGCTTGCCTGACACTAACCCTTTATTTTTATTTGATGCCTCTACCCCAAAACATTGGACTGGTTTTCTTGGGTCAACTGTTTCTGGCGTGTCTATGCCAATGTATCGCACTCGCTGACCACCTTCAATCTCAATCGTATCGCCGTCAATTACTCTGATAACCAAAACTGTGTTTGTCTGTTGTTGTGTCGCTTGCTGGGGCTGTTGTGTTTGCGAGGAAGTAGTCGGTGTAGTAGTAACTACTGCTTCCGTGGCAATCGGTTGCTCTGTGCCCGACTTTTCCTCTTTCGGCAATGGTTCTGTGGTTATGCCAATCCCGATAAGAGAGATGAGAAGCAATCCGCCAAAAACCAAACCCACTAATTTTCTGGTGGGTAATTTAATGCGAACAAATAAAGAGGGTTTTATTAAACCGACAATAAGTCCCAGTATGGACAAGAGTAATGTTGTAATGAAAAAACCTTCCACTTTATTGTTTCTTTGCCTGCTCTACTGATAATAGTTTGTTTCCTCTCATAATAACACGATTACTACAAGCAGGGCAGTTAAAGCCCGCCTCGTTGCTACCCCACTTGTCTATAAAAAGTTTAGTTGAGCAATATGGGCAATTTTGTCCTTGTGGATTTTTTTGACTCTTATATTTAAGTGCAACCATTACAACAAAGTAAACTGGGGCTACTATAATAAAAATTACACCGATACCAATCGGGAGCGTAATTAACCCCAGAGCACCTAATCCCAAAACCCCCCATATAATCCTACTCGTTTGTTTTGATGCTAAATCTGTCCCCGAAGTTGTAACTATAATTTTCATATGCGTTTATTTTAATTCTAAAATCTCCACACTCCAGTTGGTTTTTTTCTCGGCTGAAACTTTTAACAGCATTGGTCTATCTCTCACAAGAATTTCTGAAGGAATTTCTTGTATGTAATAAGTAAATCCATCGCTTTCTCCTATAAACGAGTGGTTGATAAGAGTGCACTCTTCATATTGCTGGTTCATCTCACATTGGTATATTCCATAACTTTGTGCTGGAGATACATCATCGGGGTCGTCGTAGATGGGTTCTGGTCCGTTAGTCCAAAGTCGTTTCAGAGCCAACTTTCTATTCCCGATAGTAATAGTTTCAAGCTCTTTTTCCCCGCTTCCTTCCCAATAATGTATCCTTTGCCAAGTTGTGGTCTGTTGAGTTGGTATTGAGGTGGGAACTTGGGTAGATTTAGGAATAGGCGTTGGTGTTTCAGTTGGTTTTGGAGCTTGGGTGTTAAAAACGGCACCCGTAACGGTAACAACACTTTGTGGAGGAGGAACTTCCGCGAATTGGATTTTTTTAGATGTTGCTTGTGCGTCGGGGGTTACATCAAGAAAAACCACGTCTATATTTTTCTCTTGTTTTACTCCCAAGACCTGAACTTCCCCGTTCAAACTAACAGTCACGTCTTTATAGGAATTTTGGAGTGCAAACGTTTTGATTTTTCCGTCAGCCACAAAGGTTTCTTCAAGATATTTTTGTTTAGGAAAAGACGCGGTGGGTGGTGGTTTTATTTCTTTAACCTGTGCGGCAACAATTGGTTCTGGCTCTGAAGAGAGAGCACCCAAAATTAAAACAAAAACCAGAAAGATAGTTAGCCAAAGCCACCATTTTTTAAGAATTGGTTTAGTCATTATTTTTTGTCCCTCTCCATAATTACTTGAATAAGATTTTCCTTTTTACCTTTTAGAGCCAATGGCAAAAACAAAATTCCAAGCCAAAATGTTTTTCCTATATTCCAACCCCGTTCAGTTGTTTCCTTACTTTTTAATACCCAACCGTCTTGGGCAAGTTCATTGATTTTAGCCGTCAATTTCTCTCGCCCCGCTTCTGTATCCTCAAAATATAAAGTTTTATATTCTTTTGACATATAATTTAACAATTAAATTACACCGATGCCGACCAGAATTTCATCGGCTAACTGATAGCTGAAAACTATAAAACCCACCGCGTGGGCGGACAGCTTTCGCTATCCCATACGCCTTTCGGCATATGACCGCTAAAGGTCCCAGCACGATGGGTTTAATATCCTTTAGCGGATTTAATGTCGTGCCCGTTAGTTTACTAACGAGTTTAGACACCTGATTTACCTAATTTTTATACTGCCCTTATATTACCAAATTGAGTGTTAAAAACCAATAAGTGGTTGCTGATTGGCGCAAAATCAGGTATAAAACAAGTATTATGAAAATGAAAAATGATAATGAAAAAACCAAGCATAACCCCCCGAAAGCCAAGGAATTTTTCAGTCAGTTTTCAAAAAAAGACCTATTGAAAATAAGAGCGTTAGCCGATGTAATAAAATACGAACTGGAAGTAACCAAGAAGTATACCAACAAAGAGAAGGAGTGGGACCGCTCTGAGTTAAGTGAAATGGCTGGCGAAGACGAACCCATTAAACCCATACCTTATGAAAATTCTGACTATGTGTTAACAATCAACTTTGGGCGTGTATCCATAAACATAACTCCTTACGAATTTGAAAACTTTTTACAAAGAATCGGTGATGCTTTCAGATTTTTTGACCCCGCCACCACATCATACAGTCCCACCAACAAAGATGAAAATTACTATATTGGCATAACAAGCAAAGACAACTTTGATTTTTTCTACGAACAGCTGGGTAAGCTTACAGACAAATTCGTAAAAAATAGGAACAAAAATTATGCCGAGATTTACTATCAAAAAGCTGGCATAGGCACAATAAACAGGTCTGATTTTAAGTTACACACAAAAGAAAAGCGTAGGGTTTTTGAAGAGCTCTATCTTCATATGAGTGAACCAATTCCCAGACAAAGAGTTTTGAAGCTAATAGGTTTTTATGATGAAGACGAAATACCAAATACGGCATATAGAGCAAATGAAACTTACAAAATAAACCAGCTTGTAAAAGAATTGCGAGGTGATACTGGCTTAAACCCAAGACAATTAGTGAATAATAACGGCGACCTAACTCTTATAGGCAAAAGAGTGGAGCCAACAGAGTAACCCCAAACTCACCCCAAACTCCTTCTATACTCGCCCTGCTCCAAAGAATAACCTTAAACAAAAAGGTTATTTTTATTTTCTAAAAATTAAATGTTTATGAACCAGAAGATATTAAATGTGAATGATTATTTCAGAAGTAGCGACCTCGCTTTGGTCGTGGCGTTGTCATTGTTTTTTCCGATTGAAGCCATAGAAAAAGACACCAGCAGAAAGGCACATTTTCTGTTCAGGAAAGACGCCGATAACTTTGAGAAAGTTTTAAAGCAGTATTGGTCCCGCGAGTTGAGGGTTGAGCCCCAGGCATTCTTTAATCAGCTGAAGGTAATAAAAGCAAGAATTTACTCAGAAGAATAGTTATGGAAAAAGAACAGAACGATAATCAAGAACAGGAAGAAAAGCTATTAGATTCTCTGGCAAGAGCTTTAATTTTGGTTGCCAAAGAATTATCCATAAAAAATGAAAATTATTATGAAACAGAGCCAAAACAATCAAACGGATAGTTGGATTAACTTCCCGCGTCGTATTCTATCTTTACTCAGGAATGGCTATCTAAAAAGACGCGAATATCAGGTGTATATGTATCTGCGCCACAATTGCACTCCTTACGGCATAGCTACCACCAGCACCGCTAACTTAATTAACGATGTTTTTGGAGGAAAAGTTGATGATAGCTATATTAGTAAACTACTCCTGTCGTTACGGAGTAAGAAGTTAATCTGGTATCCCAACCGTCAGGGAGTCAAAGGTTCGTTTGATGTTCATTTCGGTGATTTTATAATCCCCACTGGGAAAATTACCTCATTGGACAGCCACTTTAACCCAGATAAGGTCAGAAGCGAAGCCGATACCACGACCCTTGTCAGGTCAGAAGTTACACCCGAAGTTGCTAATGATAGTCAGAAGTTGCAAGAGAAGAAAAATGAACTAATATCAAGGTTTTCGTTATCTACGCAACATAGCCAAGTCAGAAGTTACAATACCGATAATGATAATAAAAAGAAAAATGATATTACCGATACATCGGCGTTAAAATCTTTTAACAAACCAGAAAACCGCAATCTTTTAACAAAACACTTCACTCCTCAAAATAATGAGGAAGAGATTGTCTGAACAATAGCCCAAGAAATTGGCGAAGAAGATATAAGATTTTTATTTTCAATTCTCAATAAGCACGGCATTGCCATTATAGAGCTTGCCCGTGGTCAACTCAAAGAAGCTCGTTTAAAAGAAACGATTGAAAACCAGCCAGCTTACTTAAATAAAATTATTCAGCGTTTAATTAGGGAAAAAGAGAAATAGCGTAGGACAACATACAATAGAACAGAATATAAGTCGCACAAACATACAGAAGCATACAATCTAAAAATCCGATATAATTAAGACGATGCCAGCGTTTTCCAAAGAAAAAGAGAAAGAATTTTTAGCGGTTATTCGCTTGCTTTTAGTTCGCCGTCCCGATATCTCAATTTTAGGATTACAGGAAGCGCTTAATCAAAATGGGTATCATTTGCACCGAGAATATGTAACCAAGCTTCAAAAGAAGGTTTTAGCGGAAAGAATTCACCGAATTGAAGACCGCCAGCTCTTGTCCAAAGAAATAGCAGAGTTTGAAGACCTTGTTATGGCAACGGCAAACGAGCTATGGAAAGTAATCTTATCAAACGAATCAAGCAAACAGGAAAAAATTAGAGCAATAAACACCTTGGTAAATAGCCGTTCTATTCTTCTTGAGAAGAAGTTTAATGCTGGTGTTTTTGAAAAACAGCTTGGCAGAGTAAAGGCAGAGCCAGCGCTTACCGCAGAGCAAAGACAACAGGTTAGCAACGCACTGGACTATGTTCATTCGTTATCGTTACAAAATGAAAGGCAATAGAATATAATAAAACAGCGCGTAGAACGCGTAAAATCGCGCTATAACACGCGATTATGCTTAAAACATACTAATCTAAAAGGACCCCCGTTTCAAGAAGAGTCCTCTTAGTAAATCGCTGAACTAATAGTTTTACCTATTAGAACCGCTTTTTACATTGTAGCAGGCATAATCCGTAAAAATCAAATGAGAGCAGTTATCTATTTAAGAGTCAGCACCGACAAACAGGCAAGCAAAGGATTATCCATTCCCGCTCAAAAAGAGAGGTGTCTTCAATATGCCAAAGATA
>ERZ1292629.3822-Hain-H43-01um-R1-3822-length-11379-cov-6_pt1 | contig 11379 bp, 6 predicted proteins | sample MGYA00564399_ERZ1292629 | MGnify/ENA primary metagenome ERZ1292629 (study PRJEB36523, sample SAMEA6512636) | groundwater metagenome | collected 2019-01-08 | study: AquaDiva: Metagenomics assemblies of 32 groundwater samples | reverse complement strand
CCAGCTGCCGCTGGGGGCGCCGGCGCCAGCGGGTTTAGGACCAAGTTGAAGCTGTTCGCAGATAATTTCTGTAACACGGCGGGTTTGCCCCTGATTGTCCTGCCAAGAGCGGGTTTTCAGGCGCCCCTCAATCATAATCATACTGCCTTTGGTAACGAATTGACGGACGATTTCCGCTTGACGCCCCCAGCAGACAACATTGTGAAACTCGGTATCTTCGCGGCGTTCTTTATTGGAGTCGCGCCAGACGCGGTTAGTGGCAACGGAAAAGGAACAGACCGACTGGCCGGAGGTGGTGGAGCGGACTTGAGGATCGGCGGTAAGACGGCCGACGATGATAGCTTTGTTTAAATTCATGTAATTATTGCAGGATTTCTTCCAGTTTCTTTTCCAGCGCTTCATTAGTCAGAGAACCGGAAGAGGGCGGGGAAGGGGGGGCGGCGAACTCACGGCGGCGCGGGGGGAGAGGAGGCATAGTAACCGCGGGAGAGCTGGCAGAGGAAACAGGAGCGGGGATGGGAGAGACCACCGGAGAGACAATAATAAAACGGAGGATGGAACCGGATAAGTTTAAATCATGATTTAGGGAAGAAACCGTTTCGGGATTAAGAGAGATAATAAAAAATCCGAAGCAGGCCTCGCGGTGTTTGCAAATCGGATAAGACAAAAGAACTTTACGGGGTACGCCGTGGCGGATAACGGAACCATGGTGGTCAACAACGATTTTGGCAACGGCTTTAATGTCATCCTCTAAGGGGACGATAAAGCTTAACTCATATTCCTTTAAATCTTCCATACTCATAAAACGCGTCAATGATAACCGAAATGATGGCTCTCGTCAATTAGAGGCAACGTCTTCGCTATCACGGTTGGTATCGTCTTCATCAGAAATGACGGGGGTGCCGATTTTACGGAAGCCGGTGCCGACAGGAATAAGACGGCCGATAATAACATTTTCTTTAAGGCCGCGCAGGTAGTCAATTTTGCCGACAACGGCGGCGTTAACCAGATTCTTGGCAGTTTCCTGGAAGGAGGCGGAGGAGAGGAAGCTGTCGGCGGAAAGCGATACTTTAGTAATACCCATTAGGAGCTGTTGGGCTTTGGCGGGAAGATTGCCTTCTTTTTTGATGGCGCGGTTAACTTCCAGGAAGCGGGAGCGGTCAACAATGTCGCCGGATAAGAATTCAGAGTCACCGAGGTCGGTAACTTTAACCCGCGAGAACATCTGACGGATAATAATCTCAATGTGTTTATCGTTGATGGGAGCGCCTTCAGAGGCATAAATTTTCTGGATTTCGCTTATGATATAGCGCTGGACATCATTTTGACCGCGATGTTTAAAAACTTCTTTCAAATCAAGGGGACCTTCAGAAAGCTGGTCGCCTTTTTTGACGGAATCGCCGACGTTAATCAGAATTTTCACGGTGCGGTGGACAGAATATTCCACTAACTTTGGTTTTTTGGCAATGGTTTTTAAGACGATGGTGCGGAGAGAGCCGGATTCGTGAATGTTGTCAATAACGCCGTCGCTTTCGGCGATAACGGCTTTGCCTTTGGGAGTGCGGGATTCAAAAAGTTCTTCCACCCGCGGTAAGCCGTGAGTAATGTCGGCGCCGGCTATACCGCCAATGTGGAAGGTGCGTAAAGTCAGCTGGGTGCCCGGCTCGCCGATGGATTGGGCGGCGATAACGCCGACGGCTTCGCCGATGGCAATGTTCTCGCCGCTGGTGGCCAGATCGGAGCCGTAGCACTTGGAACAGATACCGTAAAGAGTTTTACAGGTAATAGGAGAACGGACTTTGATGGAAGTTAGGTCGGATTCGGCAATTTGTTCGGCGGCGGTGTGGCTGACAACTTCGCCCGCGGGGATGATAAGGCGGCGGCCGATTTTAACGTCTTCAAGAACGGTGCGGGAAAAGACGCGGCTGACAAAAGGCTGACCCATGGACGCGCTGTCAGACCGGAAAATCTCAATTCCCTCTTTGGTGCGGCAGTCGCGGTCGCGGATGATGATGTCTTGAGAGACATCAACCAGACGGCGAGTCAGGTAGCCGGCGTGGGCGGTTTTTAAAGCGGTGTCAGTCAAACCTTTACGGGAACCGTGAGTGGAGATGAAATATTCAAGAACACTGAAGCCCTCCTTGAAAGAAGATTTGATGGGTAATTCAATAATCTCGTTTTTGGGGTTTTGCACCAATCCTTTCATACCCATCATCTGCACCGGCTGCATCCAGGAGCCGCGAGAGCCGGAATCAATGACGTAATAAACGGAGCCAAACTCGGCAACTGATTTAGGAACGATTTCAGCGACTTTAGCCTTGGTTTTATCCCAAAGGTTGATAACGCGGCTTTTCTTTTCGGAGCGCGTCAGAATGCCTTCGGCGTACTGCGTTTCTATTTTTTTAACTTCTGTTTCGGCATCAGCAATGATAACGGCTTTGGCGGCGGGGACAACTAAATCAGACATAGACCAGGTGATACCGGAACGGGTGGCGTAGCGGAAACCAAGTTCCTTCATTTTGTTTAAAACTTCAGCGGCCGCTTCAAAGCCGTAGCGGTTGATAATCTGCTCAATGGTTTTCATCAGATCTTTCTTTTTCATAACGCGGTTAATAAAACCAAAATCGGGAGGAAAAATTTGATTGAAGATAAGGCGGCCGCAAGAGGTTTCTTCCGCGGTGGAACTGCCGACGCGAACGGGGGCGTTCAGGGCAACGTAGCGGTGGTGAAGAGCCATTAGAGCTTCATTTTCATCGGTGAATAGAGAGCTGGCGCCCAAGGCATCCGGTTTGACGCGAGTCAAGTAATAAAGGCCGAGCACCATATCTAATGACGGAAAAACAATCGGTTCTCCCGAGGCAGGCCGGAGCAAGTTAGTGGAAGCAAGCATGCGGGAGCTGGCTTCCGCTTGCGCTTCTTCCGAGAGCGGCAGGTGAACCGCCATCTGGTCACCGTCAAAATCAGCGTTAAAAGCGGAACAAACCAGCGGGGGTATCATAATGGCCAGGTCTTCAATGAGGACCGGACGGAAGGCCTGGACAGAAAGGCGATGTAAGGTGGGGGCGCGGTTTAAGAGAACTTTGCGATTAGCGATAACTTCTTCCAGAATCGCCCAAACTTCGGGAGGCGCTTGCTCAATCAGGCGGTTGGCGTTTCTAATGTTGTGAGCAAGTTCGCGCTCTAGAATTTTAGAGATGACGAACGGCTTAAAGAGTTCCAGCGCCATTTTTTTAGGCAGTCCGCATTCGTCAATGCGCAGGTGAGGACCGACGACGATGACGGAACGGCCGGAGTAGTCAACACGTTTACCGAGCAGGTTTTGGCGGAAACGTCCCTGTTTGCCTTTTAACATATCGGCCAGCGAGCGGAGGGGGCGGCGGGAAGCTGACATTTGTTGGCTGGAACTGCCGCGGGCAGAGTTGTCAACTAGAGCGTCAACCGCTTCCTGGAGCATGCGTTTTTCGTTGACGACAATGACCTCCGGAGCTTTGAGTTCAATTAGTTTTTTAAGACGGTTATTGCGGTTGATGACGCGGCGGTAGAGGTCGTTTAAGTCGGAGGTTGCGTAGCGGCCGCCGTCGAGCGGCACCATCGGGCGCAGATCGGGAGGCAGGACGGGGAGACGAGTTAAGACCATCCACTCCGGACGCAAATTGTTGCGGCGCATGGAAAAAAGAATTTTGAGACGCTTCTGAAGACGGATTTTTTTGGTGGCGTCTTTAAGACGCAACATTTTTTCTTCCACAGAGGAAATTTCTTTGGAAAGATCAATATGCTCTAAAATGCGGCGGACGGCGGCGGCGCCGGTACTGGCTTGAAAAACATCGCCGAACTTGCGGGACAGATCAAAATAAACGGTTTCAGAAATCACTTCGCCAATCCGCAGGGAAGAGAGGATATTTTTTGTTTCTTCGCCGGCGCGGTGAAGAGCGGCGACGGCGGAGTCGTCGCCTCCAGCGTCAAGACGCTGGCGCAGTTCGCGGTCAACGTCAGCGAGAGCCCGCACGCGATTGGTTTCATTGACCTCGGTAACAATATAGGCGGCGTAATAGATGACTTTTTCCAGTTTGGAGGTAGTCACATCCAAAATCAGCCCCAGTTTAGAGGGAACGTTGCGGAAAAACCAGATGTGGCAGACGGGAGCGGCCAGTTCAATGTGGCCCATGCGCTCGCGGCGGACAATAGCGCGCGTTACCTCCACACCGCACTTGTCGCAAACAATTCCTTTATAGCGGATACGGCGGTATTTGCCGCAGTAGCATTCGTAGTCCTTGGTGGGACCGAAAATGCGTTCCGAAAAAAGGCCGTCTTTTTCCGGACGCTGGGTGCGGTAGTTAATGGTTTCCGGTTTGATAACTTCGCCGTAAGACCAGCGGAGAATATCGTCCGGCGAGGCAACTGTTATTTTTATAGCGTTGAAATTTACCATAGATAAATGGGTGTTAATTGTCGTCATTATCCTTATGGCTGGCGCGAGGGGCGGGGTAGCGGCCCTCGGAAGCTTCTCCCATCAGCTCGACGTTAAAACCGAGGGATTTTAATTCGTTGACAAGCACGTTAAAAGAGGCGGGGATATGGGGGCTTTTTATTTTTTCATTGCGGATGATGGATTCAAAAGTGGCGGAACGTCCCATAATGTCGTCTGATTTTATGGTCAGCATTTCCTGAAGAGTGTGAGCGGCACCGTAACCTTCCAGCGCCCAAACCTCCATTTCACCGAAGCGCTGGCCGCCGAATTGGGCTTTACCGCCAAGAGGCTGCTGGGTAATAAGAGAATAAGGACCAATGGAGCGAGTATGAATTTTGTCTTCAACTAGATGGTTTAATTTCATCATATAGATGACACCGATAGTAACTTCGTGGTCAAACTCTTCGCCGGTACGGCCGTCGCGGAGTTTAGTTTTACCGCTGGCGGGAAGACCGGCGCTGGCCAGCTCGGCGCGAATATCTTTTTCGGTGGCGCCGGAGAGAGGTGGAGTGATGGCCCTGTATCCCAAGGTATGAGCCGCCCAGCCCAGGTGAGTTTCCAAGATTTGCCCCAAGTTCATACGGGAAACGACACCCAAGGGGTTTAAGACAATATCAACGGGCGTGCCGTCGGAAAGATAAGGCATATCTTCAACAGCGCGGATTTGGGAGATAACGCCTTTATTGCCGTGGCGGCCGGCCAACTTATCCCCCACTTTGACTTTGCGAATCTGGGCGACTTCCACCTGAATGCGCTTAATGACGCCCGGTTCCAGGTCGTCACCGTGTTCACGGGAGAAAACTTTGATGCCGATAATGCGGCCATACTTGCCATGGGGAAGAGTCAAGGAGGTGTCTTTGACGTCACGGGCTTTCTCGCCGAAAATGGCGCGCAAGAGACGTTCTTCAGAAGTAAGCTCCGCCTCACCTTTAGGTGAAATTTTGCCGACTAAAATATCGCCCGCGTCCACTTCGGCGCCGATTCTGACAACCCCTTCTTCGTCCAGGTTTTTTAACTTTTCTTCGGAAACGTTAGGAATGTCGGGGGTGGTAACTTCAGGCCCGAGTTTAGTGTCACGGACATCACAGTAAAAGTTTTCAATATGGATGGAAGAAAAAACATCGCGGACAACAACACGTTCGGAGATGACAATGGCGTCTTCAAAATTGGCGCCGTCAAATGAAAGAAAAGCGACCAGCAAGTTCTGTCCCAAGGCCAGGACGCCTTTTTCCATAGAAGGTCCATCCGCCAGAATATCTCCTTTTTTAACTTTCTGGCCTTTGACAACAAGCGGCCGTTGGGAGATGGAGCCAAATTGGTTGGAACGTTTAAATTTCCAAAGAGGGTGATTTTGACGGCCGGATTTTTCATATTTAACAGAGATGTGATCGGAGTCCACTTCCATCACCTCACCCGGTTCGGAGGCGGTTATCAGATATCCGGAATCGCGAGCGACTATTTCTTCAACGCCGGTACTGATAACGGGCGCTTCCGGAATGAGAGGAATAACCGCCTGCCGTTGCATGTTTGAACCCATCAGAGCGCGGTTGGCATCGTCATGTTTCAGAAAAGGAATGAGGGAGGCGGCAATGGAAATAAACTGGTGGGGAGCGACATCAATAAAATCAACTTCTTCCGGACGGCAGGCGTCCAGCTCACCACGGTGGCGAGTGTTGACAAGTTCTCCTTCCAGACGACCGTTTTTGGCAATGGGAACGTCAGCCGGGGCAATCCAATATTTCTCTTCTTCAAAAGCGTCGAGCCAGACAACTTCATCGGTAAGGCGGCTCTTGTTAACGCGATAGTAAGGGGTTTCCAAAAAACCCAAGCTATTAAGGCGAGTGAAGCTGGCCAGGTGGTTAACCAGACCGATGTTGGCGCCTTCCGGAGTTTCAATCGGACAGATGCGGCCATAGTAGGAACTGTGGACGTCACGCACCTCAAAGCCGGCGCGCTCGCGCATGAGGCCACCAGGGCCCATGGAAGAAAGGCGGCGTTTGTGTTCCACTTCGGAAAGAGGGTTAATCTGATCCATAAACTGCGACAGTTGGGAGGAGGAGAAAAATTCCTTGCTGATAGCCATAAGCAGACGGGGGTTTATCAGTTGGGCGGGGGTTAAAGTATCAATATCAGAGGTGGACATACGATCCTGAATAACGCGGCGCATGCGAGCAAAACCCACACGTAAGCGCTGCTGGAAAAGCTCACCGATAGGACGAATGCGCCGATTACCAAGATGGTCAATGTCGTCGCCGTCGCCGGACTGATCAATGTTTAAGCGAATAATTTCCTTGATGATGGCGATAAGATCTTCTTTTACCAAAAGACGGCTATCCGTATCAGAGTGAGCGAGGCGTTGATTTACCTTAAAACGCCCGACTTCGGAGAGGTCGTAGCGATCTTCACGGTGGAAGATGCCGTCAATCAAGTTCTTGGCGTTTTCAGCGGTGGCCAGGTCGCCCGGGCGGACACGCTTGTATATTTCCAAGTAGGAGTCGGGGACGGTGTGGACAGCGTCCTTGGCAAGAGTGGCTTCTATAAACCGGCCGGTCTCCGGAGAAGAGAAAGCGGCGCGGATAGCATCATCGGTTTCCAAACCGAAAATGCGGAGTAGAGAGGTGACCGGCACTTTGCGGTTGCGGTCTATTTTAACGGCAACGACGCCGGCGGAATCGGTTTCAAATTCCAGCCAGGCGCCGCGGTTAGGTATGACCTTAGCGCCGAAAAGTTTGTAGCCACGCCAGAGACTGGCGGTAAAATAAACGCCCGGCGAGCGAACAAGCTGAGAGACAACCACCCGCTCAACACCGTTGATAATGAAGGTGCCGCGGTTAGTCATAATCGGAAAGTCGCCTAAATAGACCTCTTGGCGGTCTTCGGTTTTAGTGCGTTTATTGACGAGACGCAGTTTAGCGCGAAGAGGCGCTTCATAGGTGGTATCTTTGTAGCGGGCTTGCTCTTCAGTGTATTTAGGGTCGTCAAAATAGTAGTCGTCAAAGAAAAAATCAAGTTCTTTACCGGTGTAGTCGCTGACCGGCGATATCTCTTTGAAAAGTTCGTGTAAACCCTTGGCAACCATCCAGTCGTATGATTGTTTTTGAATTTCGTCCAAGCGCGGCTGTTTTTGAAAATCAGCCGTGTGGGAAGAAAATACTTTTGACGACAAAGCGGGCATGGATTATTTAAATAGTTAAGAAAAAAATAAAAAGTAATAAAGAGGCGGCCGGAACAGTATTCTTAATTACAAGAAGTCGGCGAGAGTAAATTTTTTAAAGCATCAAAAAACTGCGCAAGATAGCAATGACCGCTTTTGAGAGCGGCCGGTTTTGCTTTAGCGCGCAAGCACGATATAGCTGACCTTTATGTTTACCATTGGCTTCACTTAACTAATTTAAATAGAGACGGCGAGCACTATTATGCTCTTCAAGAGTCCGGCTGAAAACAGTTCGGCCAGTTAAGGGATCATTCAAATAGAACCAATATGGAGTTTCTTTCGCTTCCAGAACAGCCAGGATGGCTTCTTGGCCGGGGTTGGCAATCGGACCGGTAGGCAGTCCTTTATATAAATAGGTGTTATAGGAAGAATCAACAGTTTTATCAGCTTTGGTTATAGGGTAACACCTTTTACCACTAGGGTCAACGTCAGAATTAGCGTACAGTTTAATGTAGCACAAAGTAGCGTCTACTTGCAAGGGCATGCCAATAGAAAGCCGTTTAATCAAAATACCAGCTACTATTTTGCGGTCTTCAAATCCCAAAACTTCTTTTTCCACCAAAGAGGCCAGAATAAGGTTGCGTTGGAAGTTGCGGACATCCCGACGGAGGAGCGGTTCACCCTTATCCTTAAAATTGGCGATAAATTTTTCTACCACCACAGAAGCGGTAGAGCTGGCAAAAAAACGATAAGTGTCGGGAAAGAGGTAACCCTCAAGGTCGCGGCTGACGGAAAATAAACTGGCGCCAGCGCGAAGAATACCGGCGTCTTGAAGAATAGAATTGATTTCGCTGGCCGTCTTGCCCTCGGGAATGGAGATGATTATTTCTTCCGGTCGAACAGCGGCGGAAGAAAAAACAAACTCCATAAGCAGCGCGAGGACGAGAACGGCCACCAAGCCGGAGATAACCGGCAAGGTGATGTATTCACGCACGTACCGCAATAGCATTGATTATAGCTACCAGCGCGAAGTTGGTCAATAAATTAGAACCGCCATAACTTAAAAACGGGAAAGGTAAACCGATAACCGGAAGAAAGCCGGTAACGGAACCAATGTTAACGATGAAGTGGGCGCCGAAAATAACAATAGCGCCCAAACAAACAAAACGATCAAAATTGTTTTCCGCCACTTCCACGCCGATTTTAATAATAGCGCGGCAAAGCATGAAGAAAGATAACAGGATAGCCAACCCGCCAAGCAAACCCCATTCTTCAACGAAGCTGGGAAAGATGAAGTCGGTTTCAGCTTCAGGCAGGAAGCCAAGCTGAACTTGAGTCCCCTGCCCGAATCCTTTACCAAACCAACCAGCCGAACCGATGGCGATTTTTGATTGAATGACATTATAATTAACGCCTAAAGGATCGCGGTTAGGGTCAATGGTTCCTAAAATACGCTCCCGCTGGTAATCGGCAAGATACCCCCAAAGAAAGAAAGAGCCAATGATTATAAGGAGAAGGCCAATAAGAAGGTGGCGAAGCCGCAAACCGCTCATAAAAAGGAAGGAAAGCCACATACCAATTAAAATCAAAGCGGAGCCGGTGTCGGGCTGTTTTAAGACAATGAGCACAGGCAGAAGAAGCACTAAAAAAGAAATACCGATATTAAGAGGGTTACCGAGAGAATTGTGCCGGCGGGCGAAAAAGTACGCGTACATAAGAAGGAGAGTGATTTTGACGGCTTCCACCGGCTGAAGAAAAAATGGTCCTAAAGGAATCCAGGCGTGAATGCCGCGAATAGCCGGCATAAACAAAGTGACCACTAAAAATAAAATGGAAATGAGATACAAGGCAGCGATAAGACCGCGATTTCTAATCAAACCGCGAATATCAAGCCGCCAAGCGATGCCGATGAAGAGAGTACCGACTGCCACCCAGAGAAGTTGAAACCAGAAAAGGCGCGAACTGACAGAAAGGAGAATAAGCCCGCTAAAAAGAGAAAGAAGGTAGACCGGCAGAAGCAGTTTGAATGAGGGGGAAGAAACCATAAATCACAAAGAAATGACTAATTACCAAATGACAAATTAAGGAAACGGAAATTAGGAAAATATCAAGGACTTACAGGCGGAGACCGGAAACACCGGGACGCTTGGCATCAATGATGAGGCGGAGGCGGCTGGGGTCAAAAGGAAGCGCCGGATGAGTGATTTGAAAGTGGCGCTCTTCAAAACTTTTCAGATCGCTGATGCTGGTGCGGGAGGCGCCGATGAGAACGCCGTCGGAATTATAAAAGACAGCGGAAACGTTGACTTCGGGGAAAAGGACGGGTTCGCTGCTTCTAACTATTCCGGAAACAGTGGTGAAAAGGCCGTTAGAGGAAGCAGAGACCTGGCGCGTTTCCATGGAAACCGGTTTCCAGTCGCCGCGAGGCGCCCAAGCCAGAACAGAGACAACGGTGTCGGCGGCAATAATAGAGCGATCAACGGTCAGAGCCGGCAGAACGATATATTTGATTTCACCAGGATAGATGAAAGAAGAACCGGAAAAAAGCACTCGTGTTTCACCGCCGGCATCATGGCCAGTGACAATATAGGAGAAGTCGGTAGATCCGTAAGTAACGTTGGGATTTTCTAACCGAATGACAGCAGTGGATTCGGTGGCGGTAACGGGCAGAAGGTCAGTGCCGACAACCCGAAGCGGACGCAGGTCTTTAACGGCGCAAGGAAGGCAGTCGCCGCCGCAGTCAAGGCCGGTTTCATCCCCATTTTGAACGCCGTCGACGCAGGAAGGCAGAGGAGAAAAATAAACAAAAAAGCCGTATCCTAAAAATCCGAAAACAATTATGTAAAAAAGGCCATAAATCAAATGTTTTAGAAAGCGGGAGCGCATAAATACATTATACATTATACAATTTTCAATTTTCAATTAAGGAAAAATGAAAACGGCAGCTTTCAACCACTGGCGTACCCTACTTTCCCCGCATTCAGAGTATCATCGGGCTTAAGCGCTTTCACTTCCGAGTTCGGAATGGGATCGGGTGGATCACACCTAAGTAAAACACCAGCAGATGAAAACCGCCGTTATTTTTACAAAGCAAAAACAGAAACCGCTCACTGTTGAGATGGTCGACAGAGGGTCTTTAGTACTCCTCGGCTGAACGCGTTACCGCGCTTACACCTAGAGCCTATCAACGTGGTAATCTGCCACGAGACCCCGCCTGCCTGAGAAGGCAGGCAACACCTAATCTTGGGAGAGGCTTCCCGCTTAGATGCTTTCAGCGGTTATCCCTTCCGAACATAGCTACTCAGCAATTCACCTGGTGGTAAAGCTGATAGACCAGAGGTTCGTCCAGCCCGGTCCTCTCGTACTAGGGCCAGCTTCCCTCAAGTGTTAACGCCTGCAGTAGATAGAGACCAACCTGTCTCACGCATGTTTTTCCAACTGTTACCAGTGGCATGGACTATATATTCAACCCTCAAACTTGCGTTGCAAGGGTGGCTAACGTTTAGTCTCTACGGGCATATATATATTTAGATAATTTATATATTTCCCTCGGAGTTGTCCTAAGTGGGTTAGGATTTCACCGATATTAGTTAGCTTGACTCATAAGGATTGCTCCTTATGGCCGCCGTGATGTGATGTCTTCAATCTTCGGGCTCAGACTGTTCAAAAGCCAATCCGCTAAATGGCGGGCTATCGCTCCTGAACGGTCTGAACCCAGCTCGCGTACCTTTTTAATTGGCGAACAGCCAAACGCTTG
>ERZ1292629.3821-Hain-H43-01um-R1-3821-length-11381-cov-6_pt1 | contig 11381 bp, 24 predicted proteins | sample MGYA00564399_ERZ1292629 | MGnify/ENA primary metagenome ERZ1292629 (study PRJEB36523, sample SAMEA6512636) | groundwater metagenome | collected 2019-01-08 | study: AquaDiva: Metagenomics assemblies of 32 groundwater samples | reverse complement strand
CTTGTCTGCCGCCCATGCGCTCGATGCCGGGCTCGAAGCGGAAGCCGATGCGGTAAATGGTGGCTGTCATCGTTTTCTCACATCCCCGTAATCTTCTGGCACACCCTGATCTCACCCTTGAGCGGCGTGCGGCCGGTATAGTCGCGGCATTTCCATGCGAGCGATGCGGATTGCTGCTCGGCCAGCTTCTCGTTTGCCGTCATCAGATCGTCGCGCAGTTGCACGACCAGCAGGGCGGCGAGCATGATTCCGATGGCGAGAATGGTGATGAGCGCCTTCACAGCGACTTCACCCATTGCGCGAGCAACCGGCCCGCATGTTTCGCTTCGAGATTGAACCGCTTGACGAATTGCAGCACGAGGTCATAGGTCAGCATCGTGCGCGGGCGAGTATCAAGCCATTCGCGCATGTCGGGCGTCAGGAAGGCGGGATAGGCGGTCATTCTTTCCTCCGTATTCGTCTTGCTTCACTTAATGAAACGCCGAGACGCGCAGCCATTTCCCGAGTGGTTTCTGTGGGTGACTGTATTTCTGGCTTGGTCTGCGCGGCGTGAAGAATCTTGCGTTTTGCCTCGCATTTCCCGTCATGGTCGTATCCGCATCCGGCGCATGGCTGTCCAGACGACAGAGAATAAATACCGAGAAAAATAGGAAACGGCCTTATAAGCTCACATCCGGCATCCACGAATGCCTCAACTGGAATCCTCTGAATACTCATCGCCGCACCACCGATACTCGCCTCACTTACGCGACCGGCAATCTGTTGATGGCCGAATAATTCGACGACAGCCCACGAATCAAACTTTTCCTGCTCGTTCATGATTCCTCCATAAGTTGCAACTCCGCTTCCGCCCGGCATTCATCCGCCCAAACTGCCCGCGCTTCCTGCCGCACAGTCCGTTGAATGATTGCGAGCGCGGACGTGATGCCGAAATAGGCGTCCTGATTACCCTTGCACGCGGCATCCAGATTCATCAGCGCCCGGTGCAGGTGCGGCTCGATCTCGGTGGCGTCGATGCCGGATAGGAGATCGCGGAATCGGATGCGGTCATTGAGGCGCTCGGCCAGCAACTCTTGCGTACGATGGGCGATGAAGGCTTCTTCTTCGGGGCTGTATGGCTCGCCTTGATCCTCGTCGCCATGGACGTGATCGAGACGGCTGGCGGCTGCGTGGGCGAGGCGGGTGGTAATGCCATTGCTCCGGGGTTGGCTTTGTGCCACCGCGCAAGGCCAGGGTGTGATTCCACAAACACGATCAGGGCCAGATAGTCCTGCGCATGGTCGTTGTCGCCGTGTGTGTCGGCGATCTGGTTGCGGAATTCTTTGCTGGTAATTCCACGTTGACACCCTACCCACCAGCGCAGCCCGTGATCTTTACTGCAAACAGCAGTCAAGATGGTATTGCGCGATCCCTGTGGGCCGACTGTAATCCACCGGTCGTCGTCGCCCGCCGATGCGCCGTAGCCCACTTGCGCGGTTTCTGCAATTTTTACGCCAGCGCCGATTTTGGCTGTCGCCGCGACAATGCCGCCTCTGCTGCCATCAGGGTTGATGTGATATCGCGCTTCTGCTTTCATCCGGCCGAAAAAGTTGTGAATGAACGTTGCCGTTGAGTCCTGCGCTTCCTTGATTGATTCCACCGCTACCTCCTTCGTCCGCATGGTTAGGCGTCAACCAGCTCACTGAGAAGCATCGCGCAGATGGCTTCTTTTTCTTCGTGCTGCGGCTCGAATGAACCCATGAAGGACTTGAGGTAGGGGAGTGCTGCCGCTCTGAAATCTTCCGGCAAGTCTTTTTTGATGTTCAGTTTGCCGCCAGAGAAAAACAGTTCCGCGAAAAGTTTGTTGTGAGGCGTGTTGCTGTTGTAAAAACCACGCGCCTTTGCTTCGGCCAGCAATTCCGGATCTGTTCGCAGGGTGCTGAATGCCATATCAAGCCCAGTGAGTTTCGGGAATTTGAACGAGCGCAAATCCAGCCCGGCAGATTCTTTCTTAACCGCGTTGCCTTGTTCCATCGTTGCCTCCTGTTGGGTTGTGTTCATGGCTATCCCTTTGCCTTGGCGTTTTCGAGGGCGGCGCGGGCTCGGTTTTGTGCCCACAAACGGAATTGCCTATCGGCATCCTCGCGCCAATCTTCGCGCATTAGAGTCATATCAATATTGACGATGTTTGTTAGTTCAGACACAAGCTCGGCATTGACGGCGCGCAGTCTTTCGTTCTCGGCCATTATTTTTCTAATCGTAAGTGCGACCGCAAAATCATTGACCCATTTTGGATCGCCCAAAAATGTCAGGCTGATTTCTTCAAGCCTGTTCAGATCGTAGAGAATGCCGTCTGCCGGTTGTTTGATGAAGTCATCAAGAGAGGCCGTCATCAGGTCGCCGGGCAATCCCCCAAACACGATGTTTCCTGCATCCCGTTCTTTGAGGATTTTGTCTCGCAATTGCTCAATCTCCGGCGTATGTTTAGCTGTCATGTTGCGTCTCCGGATGGGGTGTAGGGTAGGGCTAGGCGGCTTTGAGGCCGGAAAGACCGCTGCGGTGTGCGTGGAAGCGCGGGACAAAGCAATTTTCCAGCTTGCCGGTCTCGCGGTTCAGGTGGCGACGAATGCCGAACACGTCATGCGCAAAATTGAACTCATCGGCACGGAGTAATTCTTCCAGCTTGAGCGGGCATCCGTTGACATGGCATGCCGTGATATCCATGTCGGCATCCATCATCGGGTAATCGAACCCGGCGCTGATTGCCATGTTGACGGCACGCGCTGCGATCTTGTGAATGGTGCGGGCTTCCGCTTGGCTATCAACTTTGAAACTGATCGTTTTCATCTTCCACCTCCATGCGCCCGGTAATCGAGCTGATGGGTAGAGAGAATACCTGACGTATTAATAAAAAGCAATACAAAAGGTAGCATGCGTGAAAATATTTTTGCTTATGGGATGCTGCGGCGCGGCAATTTAAAACCTAACAGAATGTCAGGTTTGGCTAGACTTTACTTTGTGCTTGACTACCTTGGCCCGAACGTTCTTGTAGTATTTCTGATAACTAGTGCTCTTTTCTGGGCTGGTGGCCAAGACCTTATCCCGAAGGGTATCTAGGGCGGCTTGGGCGCTCGTTTCCCCGAACAGTATCTCCCTGGGATCGGCCCCGGCTGCGGCGCAAAGGTGCCAGAAATCAGATAGGTTAATCTCCCTGAACCCTCTGAGCCAATGCCCCACAGCCCCTTGAGACACGCCCATAGCTTCGCCTAGAGCCTCTTGGGACAGGTGGTTCTTCCTCATGTGCTGCCTGAATCTGTCTCGCCAATTTTTCATATGCCATTTTCCCATGAGGGATACTCTGCGAGTGCTACCAAAGGTATTGACTTTGGCTTTGGGGGGGAATACCATAGGTAGCAATATGGCACATCCACTAGAACACTACCGCAAGAAAAACGGGATGACGCAGGGGGCGCTTGCGAAGGAATTGCAGTGCTCTCCTGCGCTCGTCAGTCATATCGAACAGGGGCGTAGGCACGTTACCCGCAGATATGCAATCAAGTGGGAAAAGATAGTTGGCATCCCTCGTGAGGTGCTGATGTTCGGCGGGGAACAGGCCGCATGACCCAACAGCATTTCCCCACCCTGCGCAATGTAAGCCGAGACCTCCCCTCGGACGCGCAGGGTTTTGCCCTCGGCGTGAACATCCCGCCGGGGGTTATTTCTTTCAATGAGTTGGAGCGGCAGATGGATCGGATAGGGGCGCTCGGCTTTTGCGCCGAGGCTGCGGTGAAGCGCGGCAGAAAACTCCGAAATATTAAAACGCCGAAGAATGCCGCTCCGCTCACCCTTTCCGGCGCAGACGGATATCGGGTAGCGCCCTGTGAATTTCCGGGGCGTCCGAGCGCAAGCTGTGCCACCCCTTTGTTTGTTCATTTGGTTCGTTGTTCTAACAACGTGTCCGGTCTCGAAGAAAAAGAGATTTACATCGCCCTCGGAATTGACGCCGGACACTGGACGCGAATCATGAAAGGGGAGGCGCATTTCCCCATCAACAAGCTCAATGAGTTCTGCGACCTGATCGGCAACGAAGTCCCGCTGATCTGGTGGGCGCACTCAAGAGGAAAGGGGCTGCATCTTCTGGAAACCGAAAGCGAGCGTCAGTTAAAAGCAGAGCGGGAAGCCCGCATTCGCGCCGAGGAAAAATTAGCCTACGCCGAGGCCCTACTTACCGGAAAGAAAGGATAACCATGGCCGTCAATATTAGCCTTTATGAGACAACCGAACCGCACCGCGAGTTTCAGCTTGGCAGATTTAACGAAGGAAAGAAACCAATAGAAAAAACCGCCGTCGTCTGCGCACGGAAATACAAAGCCTTAATCAGCAAGCTAGGCTGTGGCGATTGGGTATTGCGGATCGCAACCACGCCCCCGAGGGACATACCCGTTCACGCCATACAGTCTGACATGTAGCCATGACCGCCTACGTCAGCCACTCCGCAGCCCAACTCCGCCGCGCCCATCTCAACGGCGCATACAAAGCGCATGGACTCAGACCGCCGATCTCTAACACTCCCGGAAAGACAGTCGATTATTCTGCGCCGATCAAGTCCTACCTGAAAAACGGTCCCAAAAAGACTCCGGAAATCGCGGCCCTGCTCGGACTAGGTGCTGCGACCGCTTACCGCAGACTGACCGCATTGGCTGAAATCGGCGTGGTCATCCGTAGTAAACATCGCGGCCTCAATGCGATTGACTGGAGCCCGCCCGAGACTGCGGCAGGGGCCGCTACTGCGTCCGAGCGACCACGCCGCTACGTTCCCACGTTCAACCGGGCCGGACGCAGCGAGAAGGAGTTTTACGGGCACCGGCGGTTGGCGATGGCGGCGAGGAAAGCATGAAACTCCGTAAAACGCATTATGAGCAGATGCTGAAATATGCAGAAGAAACGGAAAATGAGAATGAGCGGTAAACCAACCAGAGAGCAGCGCCTTTTTGATGCGTTAAAGCGCATTAGCCGTTACGAATCACCAGAAAAGTTACGCAGAAATGCGGAGAAGGACTACGGTCTTGACGCAGATGAAGCAATCGAAATGGCGTACGAGAATGTCATCAATGAAGCAAAATCTGCTATCAAAGGAATGAGGCGACCATGCACTGATTCATTCAAAAATAGGGATGGGCTATGACATCAACCATTCTCATAAACGGTAACACCTTCACACTTCCGGTCGAGGAAGCGCAACGGCTAGTCCGTGCGCTCAACGCAGAACTGCACGAGGCGGCGGATGCAAAAGATGAAGCAAAGCGGCAGCACGAAAAAAACTCAGAGATATACGGGCGACTATGCAAGGCGGAGTCAGCGCTCGCCTCCGAGCAATCAGTAAACAAACAAGCGATAAAAGAACTGCGCGATTTGCAGGTTGATTTTGCCAACGCCAAACAACGCATAAGTGAGTTTGACTCCTGCATCCAGAAAGTTGCCGCTGCGCTTGGAGCGTGCTGCGGCGGCGTAGACGGAGATCAAACTGAAGTCGGGGCAACCACGCAGGTTCTGCTAGAAAAGATTGGGGCTTTAAAAAGGGCGCTGGCGGACAGGGAGGAAGCGCTGGGAGAATTTAGTTGTTCGATTTGTGGCCTAGACGTGCCGCACTATCACCCAGAGACCGCCGCGCGGGTGGGAGATAGGCTATTTTATGCCTATCATTCTGGGGACTTTCGTAGAGCAACGGAGACTATCACCTCAGTAGAGTGGCAGGAAGTTATTGGCGCACTAAGACACCCGTTCCAGCAAGGAGCCTCTCGCCTTGCATATAGGATTTCACCCGCGCTGCCGGTAGGCGTGGTTACTGTTGGCAAGATGGATCATGGCCCGTTCATATTCAAGGAAACAAGTCACGGCGCGGATGTGCTCACAGATGGTGAACACCCTCTCTACGCAGCCCCTGTAGTGAAGAAATCGGCATGCGTCTGCGGTAACTCGTCAACGCTTGGCGTCGTTCATCGCGCAGATGGCCCATGCTTCATTTACGCCGATCCTGACAAGCCCGATCACGCGTACGGCCCTTCCCCGGTTTAGCCATGACCACCTTCATCGCCCACTCGCAAGCCCAACTCCGTCGCGCCCAGCTCAACGGTGCCTACAAAGCGCATGGACTCAGACCGCCGATCTCTAACACTCCCGGAAAGACAGTCGATTATTCTGCGCCGATCAAGTCCTACCTGAAAAACGGTCCCAAAAAGACTCCGGAAATCGCGGCATTGCTCGGACTGGCTGCTGCGACCGCCTACCGCAGACTGTCTGCGCTGGCTGAAATCGGCGTGGTCATCCGTAGTAAACATCGCGGACTAAATGCGATTGACTGGAGCCTGCCCGAGACTGCGGCAGGGGCCGCTACTGCGTCCGTGAAGCCGAGGCGCTACGTTCCCACGTTCAACCGGGCCGGACGCAGCGAGAAAGAGTTTTACGGGCATCGGGATACGGCGATGGCGGCGAGGAAATGATAGCCCTGCCAGATTCCGGCCCGTGGAAGCGTATTGAGCGCATAGGAGATGCTGTGCTGCTGCTAGGGGATTGCCTTGAGATATTGCCGACGTTGCCGAGGGTGGACGCGGTGATTACTGATCCGCCTTATGCAATCCCGACTGTTGTCGCGCAGGGCAGAACAGTAACGCGCAACCTCGGGGATATGTCGATTGTCGAGACAGCAATGCGTGTTTACCTCGGCGCGGCGTGGGAGAGAATGACGTCGGCGGGGCGCATCTTTGTGTTTTGCGACGGCACGAGTTATCCGGTAATTTTCCGCACCCTCTATAGCGAATTTCAGACCGCAATGCTGGTGTGGGATAAGGGGCAAATCGGGATGGGGCGCGAGTTCCGCAAGAGCCACGAATTGATAATCCACGGCTGGCGCGTAGACACCCCGACATTCAGCGACGGGAAAGGGCGCGCTGACGTGCTGAAGTTTCAGCCAGTTGCGAGCGAGATCCGAGTGCACCCGGCGCAAAAGCCAGACGGATTGCTGGTTGAACTTGTGCGCCCGAGTGGCGCAACCATCCTTGACCCCTTCATGGGCAGCGGCACGACCGGCGTGGCTTGCGCGAATCTAGGCAGAAAGTTTATCGGCATAGAGATCGAGCCGAAATACTTTGACATCGCCTGCGAGCGCATCACAAACGCTTACCGGCAAGAAAGGTTATTCGCATGATCAGCGACTCCGCCCAAGCAATAATCGACCGCCGCACCGCCCATGCACACGCCCGCGACGAAGAAAGCTTCATCAAGGCACGCGACATTGCGCGGCAGAAATTTGGGATCGACTGGGTGGAGCATGGATTCGTTGTGGTATCGGCTCGGGATATGGTGCTGGAGGTGAGGGAAAAAGGGGAGCGAATTGCCGATTAAACCCGAGAACGCGGCAAGGTATCCGAAGAACTGGAAACAGTTGCGGGCTGCCGTGCTTGATCGAGCGGGGCACAAGTGCGAGCAATGTGGGGTTGAAAACTATACCTACGGATGGCGCGATATAACCGGGAAATTCCATCAGGTTGATTTAGATAATTGCGAAATGGAGGGCGGCGTTTTGGCGACAGACGCCGGACACTATGAAGGATTGGCGAAGGTTATCAAAATCGTCCTAACCATCGCGCACCTTGAACACGACAATCTTGAGACACAGGATATTTCACAGCTCCGCGCATGGTGCCAAAAATGTCACCTTGCCTATGACCACGAACACCATCAACGCAATGCGCGAGAGACAAGGCGCAGCCGCAAGGCAAACGGAGACTTGTTCGCATGAACCAGCTCACCCTAATCCCCGCCGCCCCCTCAATCGACTCCGCAAGAGCCGTTGTGAGAAAGCCGGTCATTCTGTCCCAATGCAACCACATCCTAGCCCATCTGCGCGCTGGCCATACCCTGACGCCTGCGGAAGCATACGAACGCTTCGGAAGCTTGGCCCTGCATTCGCGTGTTGCTGAGTTGCGCGAGCGCGGCTATAACGTCACCTGCACGATCAGGACAGGCAACGGGCATCGGTGGGGAGAGTATCAGTTAGTGCGCGACAGTGCTGCATGATAAAGGCGATGATATGAAAATAGATTTCGTGGCAGCCGGTTGTTTTGGCTACATTGAAATGACCGGAGAGCTGGTAGATATATGAAATTCTATGCTAGAAGCGAGCCTTGGGCTGATAGTTTCGATATATTTATAGCCCAAGAATCCGTAGATGGAAGGCGTAATTTTGTTAATGTGAAATTAGAGGTAGGGGATGAAATAAAGCCGAATTTCATAGCTCCGGGATCATCCATTAGATTAACTGGGGAAGAAGCAACAATGTTATTCAATGCTCTATGGGAAGCCGGATTGCGCCCTCATGGTGGTTATGGTGGAACTGCTCAAGTTGAGGCCATTAAATATCACCTTGATGACATGCGTAAACTCGTATTCAAGGAGAAGCCATGACCGCCTTCTGCGTCCCCGCCTACGTCCGCTATCTTCGCAGCCGCGTGTATCGTGATCGGGCGCGTCTGAGCAGGAAATTACATGAAACGCGCCGCCAAGCCCAAGCTCCGGCCCGTCTACCATTACGCTGTCGTGTCGGATGATTTGTAGATTGTCGGGGAAATAATGATTACATTATCGAAAGTTCCGTTAGTTGTCATTGATGCCAAGCGCTAGATTTATACTCGCTATGTCGGGCGAAAGTTTCATGTCCGCGTTAAATGCGATAGCGGATTATTGGGCGCGGAGCAAATCGAGCAATTCCGCGTTAATCCGTCATCAATGATAGATGATCCGAATTATTCGCCAGATGCGGCATAAGCACGTCGAGCGCGTGAAGATCAGCCCGGTGAAGGCTAAGTGATACGGTTCACGATCTACGGCCAGCCTGTGTCAAAAGCGAATTCGCGGAGGTTAGCCCGCTTCGGCACCCGCCCCGCCTCGATTAAAAGCGCCAAGGCGCTAAAATACGCCTCCGACGTATCCTTACAAGCCCCGAAGCTCGCGACGCTGCTGGCGGGCCGGTTGCGGGTCACGGCGCGGGTGTTTTATGCGTCCGAGAGGCCGGATTTGGATTTATCGGTGCTTTGGGACTCATTGCAGGGGAAAATCTACACGAACGACCGGCAGTTGCGGGAAATGCATTTACATCATGCTGTGGACAAGCTTAATCCTCGGACGGAGCTAGAATTCGAGGAAATAGGGTGATGGCGTAACTACTAATCCGCAATGAATTAGTAGATAGTTAAATTGACAACTACTTACCATGGGCGTAAAAGGGAGAGGAACTAACGGAGGCACGATGGCACTCAAGGGCAGCGATTATGCGAAATGGCAGGCCGAGATGAAAAAGCGTCGCCAGAAGATCAAGAAAATGGCCGAGTCTGGAATCCCATATTGTGAAATTGGGCGCAAACTCGGGATTAGCCGACAAAGGGCAAGACAGTTAGCTTTGATGGGGTAGTGCCGTGAACTATTACCGGCGCTACATCGGGGACTATCAGCGAGACACGCAAGCGTTGACGCTCATGGATCACGGCGTATACACATTATTGCTCGATGCGTATTATGCGCTTGATGGAAAAATCCCATTACATTTAAGCGAACTGAACCGAATATGTCACGCTACCAACAAAGCCGAGCGCGAGTCGGTAATGAAGGTTGCCCAAGCCTATTTCCCCGCCAACGGCAACGGCACGAGGCATAATAATCGAGCTGATCGTGAACTTGAAAAAGGGTTGGCCGCAATTGAGAAAATGAGGGCGGGCGGTCGCGGTGGTGGAATCGCAAAATGGCAAGCCGGAGAACAAGAAAATATAGGAAAAGGATTGCGTGGTGAACGCCTAGCCAAGGCCAGAAGCATAGCTAGGCATACAAACTATCAATGGATGGCCTTGCTTGAATTTCACAATAGCCAATGTCTTAAGTGCGGAACAAACGAAAATATTGTTAAAGATCATATAGTTCCTATATATAAAGGCGGAAGCGATGGAATTGATAACATCCAGCCGCTTTGCAGATCGTGTAATGCAGGCAAAGGGCCAGACACAACAGATTTAAGGCTCAATGGATGGAGAGACAAATGCCTAGGGTAGCTACTGGCCTTATACCTAGCTTATGCCTACAACCACCAACCACCAACCACCAGCCTTTAATTAGTGGAAACGCACCGCCAATACCCAACCCAACACCACCAACCGAAGCCATCCACCTAACCCATCCACAAGCCACACCATCTTCCCCTCTACAAGCCCCAGAACGCTCGAAACTTGCAGCAGGCGACCTTCTATCATGCGGGCCACAACAATCGCACCACGCGCTTCCTCGCAAGCCGCAGCCCCAGGTTTTGACCCGGAACTATCTCTAATGCCCTTGACCTGCCTTGCTTCGTTCACTGCTCACGTTACAAATTCGGTCCAGCGCCCATCTTGTCAGTAAACGCTGATTTTCCACATCGTGAAACAAAACAAGGTCACTAGGGTATCAACCGGCCTCCGCCAACGTGCCATGTCGCGTCCTGGCAAGCCTAAAATCATTGACAACACCTAAAAACAGGTTTAAAAGCCAATCATGGCGGAAAGTAATAAAACAAACGGTGATGATAAGGTCCCATATCACAAGTTGACCGTCGTTCCAAATGTCGAGCAGCTTATCCTTGATGAGCTCGCAAAAGGCCGATCACTGCTGAGTATCGCCAACGACCTAGGTGTAACAGATTCCGCAGTTCTCGCCCGCGTCCAACACCTCCCGGATTACAAGTCCAAAGCCCGCATTGGCCTCAAGCTGCGCATGGACAAAAGAGAGGGTGAATTGGAAAAATCCGTTACAAATGTGGATGTTACACGCGCAGACAGACTGCTTGGGCATTCGCGCTGGCTCAATGAGCGGCTCAACCAAGATGAATTTGGCGCTAAGCAAACAATCAGTGGAGACCAAGACAACCCGTTGATTGCAATAGACAAAGACTCATTGTTGATTGAGACCGCCCGCGCAATGGCCTACATCATCGCGGCAGCTCAAGTTATCCACAATTCCGACGTTGATGCATCGCATCAGACCATCGAAGGAGAGCGCATAATGCCGAGCGACAGTGATAATACGCAGGATAATCAGTGAGTTGCAAATCTCAGTTCGTATAACGGCCATTCTGTTCAATCGGACACAATCAAGCATAATCAATGGCTTACGCGCTGTCATACAAATTCCGCCTATTCCTTGTGCATCGCTGGCAGAAACGCTCCAGGCCGCGCTACAACGCATCGCCTACCCTCCACGCTACGGTCTCGCATCACCAGCGGGCCTGGCGCACAATGATGGCCCTTAAAATCGTTCCTGCTGGCATTTCCTGCGAGGGGGTGGGGGAGGGGACGGCCAAAACTCAAACGTTTATGTGGACCCCA
>ERZ1292629.3820-Hain-H43-01um-R1-3820-length-11382-cov-10_pt1 | contig 11382 bp, 17 predicted proteins | sample MGYA00564399_ERZ1292629 | MGnify/ENA primary metagenome ERZ1292629 (study PRJEB36523, sample SAMEA6512636) | groundwater metagenome | collected 2019-01-08 | study: AquaDiva: Metagenomics assemblies of 32 groundwater samples | reverse complement strand
AGATTTAGCTAACCTTTTTGGGCTCATACTGCCTAAAAACTTGGGAATTTAGGAAATTATAATAAATTCAAAATATAATAAATAATAACATAATTATCAGATAACAACTTTTAGTGGAGAAATTTTTTTAAGAAGAGTGAGTTCAGCGTCACATAAAGATGTCCCACTCCGAACCGCAGTGAGGATTTGCCCGCAGGCAAACCTCTTGGAGCGGGGAGCCTCATTTTATTTAATTATTTCCTAATTTCATCAATTGCCTTAGCAAGTTCAAAATCCTTCAAGCTTATTCCTCTTTCTTCATGAGTAGTTAGTGTTAGTCTAACATTCTTTTTATCAATCATAATATTAGGGTGGTGATTTATCCTCTCAGCAACTTCTGCAGTCTTATTAACAAACTCAATCGCTTCCTTAAAATTACTAAACTCAAATTCTTTCAATAAACACTCTCCGTCAATTCCCCAATTAGTTATCTGAGACATTTGTTGTTGTATCTTCATTAAAGGTAATGCCATAATTAATCTTAAGGTTCAAGGTTAATAATCCTTTCCTTATTTTATCAAGTTTTATATACAATCCTCTTTTTCTCCACTCATGAGTAAGAGCCAAGAATTAATTTGGGATGAGATTTATAAGGAGAACAAAGACAAATGGAAATTAGAAACTCCCCTTCCGAAAATCTTCAAGAATAAATCCGTGCTTGAACTTGGAGCAGGAAATGGCAAAACGCTCAAATCAATCATAGCTCAATCTCCCTTATCCATTTCAGCCATAGACTTTTCTCAGCAATCAATTACAATTTTAAAAAACAGATTTCCTAAAGTTAATTCAATAAAATCTGATATTCTAAGCATTCCCTTTCCAGATTCTTCTTTCGATATAGTTATATGCAGTTTTGTCCTTAACAATCTAACCTCTTCCGATTTGCCCAAAGCAGTCTCAGAAATCTCCCGAGTTCTAAACAAAAAGGGCAAAATACTTTTCGTAGACTTTGCACAAGGAGACTATCGTCTAAAAGAAAGAAGACAAGACGGATTAAGCATTAATGGCTTTTCAATTCCTCAAATAAAAAAACTCTTCTCAAAATTTTCAATTCAAAAATTAAGATTAGATGTCACAAACCCCATACGTGCCAATCCAGAACTGGAAAGAAAAAGAATATTTATGCTAGCGCATAAAAATTAACTAAACTTTGCCAATTCAACCAACCAGCAATAATTATCCAAATTAAATAAGGTAAAAGTATCCAACTCGCTTTCCTACTAACTCTCCAAGCAACAACCATCATTCCAATTACACTTAATCCTACAATAATTATATCTACAAATCCAAGAAGCGCATTATTTTGTCCAAAGAAAAATACATTCCATAAGAAATTAGTCAGAAAATTTATTCCATAAACAATAACAATCCATTTCTTATAACTTCCGTATGAACTCTTCCAAACCAACCACAATGAAATTCCCATCAAAAGGAAAAGAATATTCCATACAACTCCAAACATCCAACCAGGAGGCGTTATCTCTGGCTTAATCTTCATATACCACTCACTCTGAACTCCAGAACTAGTAAACAATCCTCCAAATATTCCCAAAGAATAGGTTATCAATAAACAAATCACTAACAAACCATATCTTTTGTTTTCTTTTGTTTTCTTTCTCATAAATGCTCATTAATTTTTTAATTAATAAATCTCAGTAGTCATTTCTTAATTACTACAAAAAGAAAGGCTTATATAATCTATTAATTAATGATAATTATGAGTTCTCAGAGTAAAACAATCATAAAAAGAAGTTCAGGTTTAATAACAAAACTAATTTTAGCCTTAATATTAGGAATTTTACTTGCAACGCTAAATCTTCTAATCTCGCATATTATTTATCTAAGTCCAATTAATTCAATTCTTTTAATATCCAGTGAATTAATTTTTTATGCTATTCTTTTAATTATAATTTCCAGACCTAAAAAAATTAGATACCTAAAACCAACAGAGGTAAAAACTATCTCTCAGCCATTAGTTACTAATATAATAGAAGAAATTCCCATCAAAAAAATTCCTACACATTCTCAAATTAATACTCTAAATGTTCCTCAATACGAATTCGTAGGCTCCACGCAAAATTTAACTTATCATAAAAGAAGTTGTAAACTTTCAAAACTTGTGAAAAAGAAATATAAAATAACTAATAATCAAGAAAATTATTTCAAAAGAAATAATTTCAAACCCTGTAAACTTTGCATTCTTAAACAAAAAAAATAAAAAATATAGAGGATTTGGAAAAACCCTCAAATCCTCTAAGAAGTCCTTTGAAAACCCCATAAAATGTTTTGAAATAGGAGGTTATTCAAAGTCCTCTATAAAAACTTAAGAATTTATTTTCCTTTTTGTGCTTTAACCTGAGCTTTCATTTCCTTATCTTTTGCTTTACAGACATTTCTTCCATCTTTAAATTCTTTCTTGCAAACATCAAATGCAGTCTTTCTAACCTTATTACATGCACCATTTGATTTTATTCTACCAAAAAATCCCAGACTACTTTTATTTTTAACCGCCTCTTTGCATTCTTTCAAAGGCAATCTAGTTGCATTTTCACAACTATTTCTAACCTTAGTTAAATCATTAACACAACTTCCAACATTGAATGATTTTTCACTTTCATTACTAGCATTTTGCGCCCCTACAAAAGACACTGCTAAAATAAAGACTGCTAAAAAAACAACTGCTCCCAATAATATTTTTTTCATTTTCATACCTCCCAGATTACCAGGTTTATCTAATTTAAATATCTTCTCCCATCAACATCATACTTAAAAACAAATATTTTGTATCTAATCTCACAAGAGAGGTAAAATGGAAGAGGAAATTATCATCAATGAGTCATTTTCCGATGATTCTTACATTATGGACAAGATTCAGAACAATCAATTTGAAGCTCCAGCTTTAGCTAAATTAAAACTTGCAGCAGAAGAAATTGTTCAGGATTCTGAAATTAGGGAATTAATCAGTTACGAGTCAATAAAGAAAAATCTAGAGTATGACCTGCCCCATCAATATGAAGGAGCATTAAAAATGCTCAGAGACCTTCACGGTTCTGGCCTTTTAGCGGATGAAGTAGGATTAGGTAAAACCATTACTGCAGGAATGGTCTTAAAAGAGTGCATTGCAAGAGGATTTGTAAAAAAAGCATTAATTCTTACTCCACCCTCCCTAGTTGATCAGTGGATTGCAGAACTCAGCACCAAATTTAATCTCCAGTTCAATATCATAGAAAATGAGGAAGACTGGCTAAAATATCCCCTTGCAGTTGCATCCATAGACCGAGTAAAGATATTCAATAAGGAGTCTAATAGCTATCGTCACAAAAATGCTCATGAAGTCTCTTGGGACTTATTAATCGTAGATGAAGCCCACAAACTTAAAGATAAGAACACCAGAAGATGGGAATTCGTAGACAGACTTCAGAAAAAGAGATTTCTAGTTCTAACTGCAACTCCATTTCAGAATGACCTTCTAGAACTCTACAATCTTCTTCATCTTCTAAAAAGAGGGCATTTAGGCACACTGAACGAATTCAAAAAAGAATTTTTCTATAGAGGAAACAAAAGACACCCTCTAAAACCCAGAGAACTAAAAAGAAAATTAGACGAGGTAATGATTAGAAGAAGAAGAGATGAAACTCTCGTCCAATACAGAAGAAGAATACCTAAAATAATCGCAGTTGATTTAACTCCCGAAGAACTAGAAGTCTACAATGCAACATGTAATTTACTAAAGAAAGAATATTTTTCAGCATCGGGAAATGAAATCAATGGCAGACTCATAATTTTTGCAATTCTTCCTAAAATAACTTCTTCTTCAAGATCTGCAATGGAATCTCTTCAAAATATAATTAATGATAACAAATATCATGAAAAAACAAAAGAATCAGCAAGAAAGATACTTGAAAAATACAAACTAATTAAAACAGACTCAAAAATGGAAAAGCTATTTGAATTAGTTTCTGGAATATTCAAAGATCATCCTAAAGAACAAATCCTAATTTACACTCGCCATCCCACAACTTTAAGATATATGGTTGAAAAGCTTAAACCTCTAAACTTGGAAATTGTAGAATATCTTGGTGGTTTAGAAAGAGAAGAGCGCACTGCTCGTGTTAGCCAATTTAGAAAAGGAGCAAACATACTAATCAGTACTGAAACAGGTGCAGAAGGTTTGAACTTCCAATTCTGTCACAATATCATAAATTATGATTTGCCTTGGAATCCAATGGCAGTAGAACAAAGAATAGGAAGATTAGACCGAATAGGACAAAAACAAGATATCAACATCTACAGCTTTGCAACTAAAAAAACTATGGAAGAGCATGTTGTAGATTTAATAATCAATAAGATGTGTTGTATCGGGCTAGTAATAGGAGAACTTCCCATAATTCTTTTCAATCTTGGTCTAGATTCTCAGAGAGACTCAGGAAGAAATAAAATTGAAGAAATGCTTATGGATGCATTTATAGATTCAAAAAATAATCTAGATATTTTCGCAACAGATGTAAAAAAGATTAGCGAGCTTGTTGAGAAAGGTATAAAAGACTATCAGGATGCAAAAAATAATACTGAAAAGATTCTTGACTCAAAAGAGAATAAGGAGGTAAACAGTGGAAGACAAACAATCAACGCTTAATCCCTCAAGTCCAAGTAATAGCCCTATCCAAAATAATGAGGACGTCAAAGCATTCATAGAAAGTTTCTTTTCTAATCTTAAATGCAAAGTAGAATTAGACGGGCAAATTTTAGAAATTTCAAACATTCCAAATGATTTCGAAATAATTTACGGAAAGAAATCTCCATACAAACTAACTTTCAATCCAGAATTAGAATCTGAAGACACAGAATTAGTAGTCAGAGGTTCTTCTTTATTTAAATCAATCACAGAATATCTTGAAAGAAGAGGGCAAACAACCTCAGTAAAAATTAAGTTTGATGAAGATTTTCTAGGAGCCTTCAAACGCTATCTAAATCTAAAGAATGCAGATATTCACAATCTAGAAAAAGTAGAAAATTATTCACCAATTTACAAATTCACATTTAATACAAATCTTCAATATTTGAATGAAAAAGAACAATTAATGAATTTAATATACATTCAAGAAGGAAAAGTTATTCCTTTTGACTCTGAGCAATATGAATATGAATCTCTAAACATAAAAAATGACCCAGAAGAAGCAAAAAAGGCATACTCTTTAGCAAAAGACAATATTCGTGCTCTAATAAATCCCCGACTTCAAGAAACTTCAAAAATACTTCAAGAAAAAATGAAACGAGAGCAGGCAAGAATAAAAGCGCATTATTCTAATCAAAAAAAGGAATATCAATCTACAATAACGAAAACAAAAATGCAGATTGAACAAAATTCTCATAATATTCCAAAACTTCAAAAACTTCAAGAACAACTTTGTCATTTAGAAGCAACAATCACTCCGATAATTCAAAAGTTAGACAAAGAAGAGAATTTCTTTCTTCATGACGAGCTTCACAAACACAGCTTAAATATAAACACTAAATTAGTCAACACGACAATTATCAATTGCCCAATATTTCTATTCAATCTACTAATAAAGAACAAAGACAATTCTTCAGCAAGACAACTTCAACTAAAATATAATCCATTAACAAAAGAGCTATCTCCAAAAATCTCCTGTGAACTCTGTCTAAATCCCTCCGTTTCTCTTTACCTTTGTTCCTCTGGGCATCTTTCCTGTATAAACTGCCTAAGAAAATGTGGAGATTGCTCAAAAGAAATCTGTTCAAAATGCCTTCAAAAGTCCTGTGACAATTGTGCAAAGCGTCTCTGTAAAAAGTGTATGCACAACTGCCCCCTCTGTCATTCAACAATCTGTTCATTCCATTCAAAACCAAACCAACTCACAGGAATTTCCGCCTGCATCCGTTGCCTTCAGCAATGTTATTCCTGTTCAAAGTTCTTCCCTAAAAAGCAATTCAAATCTCAAGACAATACTTGCATTGCCTGTTCAAGACTTCAAGGGATAAAGAAGTCATTGAATGATTAAATTTTCAAACTCTCGCTTCGCAAAATATGCTTTTTTATACAATCTTATTTAAAAACTAAAAACTTTAACAGCAGTTATGGCTCGTGGACTTTTTATTGCCTTTGAAGGTATGCCTACTTGCGGAAAAGGAACTCAAGCAAATAAGCTATTCGCGCACATGAGATACAGGGCTAATTGTGAAAAAAAACATCTCACAGTTCTTTCTACATCTGAACCTAGAAATTCAGAGAGAATAAAAGAACTCATTTCAAGTGATTCAAAGTATAAGCTTCCAGGTGAAAAAGTTAAGCTTTATCTTAGAGACAGAGCAGAGCATTATCAAACTGAAATTTCTCCCGCGCTAGAAAGAGGAAATTTTGTTCTTTGTGAAGGATATAATTTCATGACTGCCGCATCATTTATCTCCTATGGGGGGAGCTTAGAAGAATTTTTAACATTACCTGAAAATGAAGAATTCGGAAAACCAGATTTAACTATTTTATTTAAAATAAGCCCCGACCAAGTAATAGAAAATTTATCAACTCCAAGATCAGGTGCCAATCTTCAAAAATCAGTTTCTGAACAAAGTTTAGCTTATTATCAACTTTTAGCTAAAAACCTAGATGATTTAGCTAGACTAAATTTGCCATTATTTGGAAAAATTGAAAGAATAACTGTAGATGGAAGAATGAAAAGCGACATCGGAGAGGAAGTCAGGCATGTTTACAATCCTCTATTTTTTGATTGGTTACAAAAAGAACGCACCCCTCAATGTGTTTCTAGCTAATGAGCAATTCTACCTTCTTGCCAATCAACAAGAACTCTTCTAGCAGTCTTATCTTCATCAACTTCTCCTTTCTTTTTTAATATCTTCCATCTCTGTCCCAATTCCTGTAATATTGCTTCAACATCTCCAGATTCTTCCAATTCATAAAACTTTTCTACAACTCCTGGAAAATTTTTAACAATTTCATCCAATATCAAATCTGGAGCTTTAACATTCTGAGGAGTATGAACTCCAAGTAAAGCAAGTTTCTTCATATCTTTTCCTTCAAATAAACTTTCAGTTGGAGGAATAACTCCAGGAGCATCAAGAAGATGAATTCCCTTTGCAAATCTTACTTTCCTTATTGCCTTAGTAAAACCAGAATGCGGTGAACTAGGCGCTGCTGCTCTTCTAGCAAGAAAACTCAATAGAACGCTTTTACCAACATTAGGATATCCAACCACGCCAACATGAACTTTCTCAAATCCTTCCACTCTCTTAGCAAGAATTTGTATTCTTCTTCTCAAATCTCCAACTCCTTGTTTAGTCTTAACAGAGATAAAAACAGGATTTGACAAGTCCTTAATGCTCTTCAATTTGTCCAAATCTTCCTTACTCAACAAATCAGTCTTATTAACAACATGCACCAAAACCTTTCCACTATCTATAACTAAATCTTCTAATTCTCTAACCCTCGATTGCTCAACGTATCTAGCATCCAAGATACAAAGCACGATGTCAGATATTCTGATTACATCTCTTACTTGATCTGTAAAAGCTATCTTATGCCTATTGTGCGTCTCCGATGGACCAGATAATCTTACCATATTAAATAGAATTTTTGATGATTTATAGATATTCTCTTTTAAGCATATAGAGGTTTATCTTTCTTTAATTTCTTGAAGTATCAAATTTATTCTTTTTTCTTTAGTTTCAGGTAATTTAGCTTTCAAAATCCACCTATAATAATTCTTTTTCTGCGATGGAGAAATCTTATCAAATTTTTCCATAATCTCTTTATTTTTACCAATTTCCATTTTCAAAGAATCTGGAATTTCTGGATTTTTAGGTATTCCAAAATCATGTGTCGGTCTTTTCAGTCCATCTTTATATGCCCTCAGTCCAAACGGAGTCATTCTTCCATTTTTAATGAGCATTCTAGCATATCTCCGAGTATTATTGCTCCATTTACTTTTATCACTTCTTCTCGCAAATCGTCTCAAATATCTATTTTCATCTAACTTTTTAACAGTTGTGTCTATCCATCCAAAACATATTGCCTCATGCATACTTTCTATGTAGTTTAGAGACGGCAATCCGGTATGTTTCTTATAGAGGACTTTGAATAACCCCCTATTTCAAAACATTTTATGGGGTTTTCAAAGGACTTCTTAGAGGATTTGAGGGTTTTTCCAAATCCTCTATAATGAATAATCGCAATTCTATTTTCTTTTTCACAATTTTCTGATAACCATTTTCTCCATTCAGAAATTCTCTCAAAATAAACTACTTTCTCTTCATTCATATTAGTTCAATAGAAATTACGTTTATAACTATTTAGTCATCAGGCAAGTCTTCAAATTTGACTTTCCACTGATTTTCCCACATCTTTTTTCTTTTCTTGCCACAATCTGTGCAATATTTTCTTTTAAATCTCGCATTAGGACTAACTTCAAACTCTTTTTTGCAATCAAAACATTTTTGCTTCTTCATATCAAAAGAAACAAAAGTTAGTTTAAAAACGTATTCATAACAAAATAAACTCAGTTATCCGAAAATTAGTTTATAATAAAATAATATATAAAAACCTGAAGGAACTTTAGTTCTTCAGGCACTCAAGAATTCCAAAAAATTCTTGATGAATAAAAAAGAAACTTATATATTAAAATAAAAAATGAATTTTTAAGCTTTTAGTACAGAGAAAACTTTTAGTTTTCGAGTTCAAAGAATTTTTTAATTCTTTGTAACTTTAACAGCTTTAGGGCCTTTTTCGCCTTGCTCTGTTTCAAATGTAACTGAATCGCCTTCATTAATAGAAACTCCAGCAGTTAATCCTGTAGAGTGAACAAAGTATTGTGCTCCATCTTCTCCGATGATAAACCCAAAACCTTTCATATTATTAAAAAACTTTACTTTACCTTTCATTTATATACCTCCTGTATTTATTCGACCTTAATGTCTTCAGAATTTTTGGAGTCTTCAGCGTCTTCGGAATCTTCTGATTCCAAATCCATCTCGTCATCTAACTCTTCGTCAGAATCAATTTCAAGTTCCTGTAGAATTTTAATTATTTTATCTAATTTAGCATTAATTTGATTGAATTGCTCTGAAGATGCTCCTGCTCCACCATTTCCACCAGATCTTGAATTACCTTGAGATTCAAAACATGCACTGCAAAATACCGGTTTATCTCCTGTTGGTCTGAATGGAACTTGACACGATTTTGAACACTTAGCACAAGTAGCATCATGCATTTCAACTGGTCCTCTTCTTTCAAAACTTCCTCTTTCATTATCTCTTCTGAATCCTCCAGATCGGCCTCCAAAGCCCCCGCTATCTCTTCTGAATCCTCCAGATCGACCTCCGCCAAATCCTCCGCTTCTAGGTCTAAAATCTCCCATACCTATTCACTAAAAAGTGCCTATTTAAACATATGTTATTTTACGGTTTTTTGAAAATTCCTAAAATCAAAAACACGATGTGCCACCTCGGCTTTTAAGCCGAGGTTTGTAATAGACACTCGTGTTTTGGATGCTCACGAACGTCATGCCCTGAAGGGCATGGTTTTGAACGTTCGTGACATAAAAAATTAACTCTAACTATTTAATTTATAATTACTTTTCCTTTAATCGACGGAAATAAACCATCAGAATATTCAATAGTCATCGGCTCAGTAAATCCTGTGCTGTATCCTACTTTTGGTTCGATTGAACCAGAATCATAATCTTCTGAAAGAACAGAATACACTACACTATGTGCCACCAAATCTCTATTTACCCAAACAACAATTTCTCCAGCATCAACATTTATTTCTTGTGGCTCAAATCCTCTTGAGGTTATCAACACTATATTAGCATCAGCACCAAATTCCACCTTAGCATTATTCACTATTTCTTCAATAGTTTCTTCATCTGAACCCACAGAGTCAGTATTTACTTCTCCACCTGCGCTTCCAGAATCACTACCTGCTCCTCCTCCTGCACCAACAGCACTACTTGCAATACCATCCGCTCCAGAAACTCCTGTTCCTAAATCTCCTTCTTCACCTTCAGAACTCGTCGCCTGTAAATTATCGGCATTAGCAGGAGCATCGATTTTATTTTTATTTAGACTAATTGCTAAAACTATTCCAACAACAATTATCATCAAAATAACAATTCCCAAAACTAAAAAAGTTTTTCCCAACTTTTTCTTATCACCCTTCAAAGAATCCTCTTTTTCCTCACCCATCGAATAAGGAGGTATTTTTTATTTATAAATATGATGTTTGAAGTTATCAAGATAAATTATTCTATTTATTACTTATCAATAAACTTTATAACTTAATCAACTAATAAAAATCATGCTAAAAAAATTAATTCTAATGTTAAACCAAGTTTCCAATGAAGTTGTAGAACATCAATATCTTGCAGAGGATAACTTTACCTTTTTGTTAAGAACTAAATATCCTCCAATTATTAAAGACTTTAAAGAAAGATTTACTTTTCTTCGAAGGGTAGAATATGACTGCGAACACGAAAATAATATCTTTACCGAACCTGCATCTCAGATAGATTTGCAAGTTCTAAATTTTATCGTCCCAGATTATGCTGTGCCTGCAATACAAAATCAATTTAATGTTACGATTTCATTACATAATAACGCAAGGAATAGAACTCCAAATCGCCATCCTTCAAGAGTTATGGTAGAAGCAATTAACGTTATCGGAAATTATGTTCTAGAACATCAAATTCCACATTTTCTTCCATATTATGAATTTGATTTCAGAAACCATCATCCAACATCTTTTAAAATTCCCCGAGGATTTGAAGAATATTTCTTAAAATCTCCTTAATTAGTAAAAAGATAAAAACTCGCAGTATATTGTATATCCGAAATTCTGAACCGTTTATATATAAGCATTTTATTTAATTTAGATAATAGAGAGTAAAAAAGTAGTAATACTAATTGTTAATGACGACTTTTTACAGTTCATTATGATTTAATATCTTGAAATAAATTCTTTAATCACAAGCACATATGTATCGAATGCTCTTCCCAATTCTTTTTTAGCTTTTTGATAAGGTCTAGATCGTAGATCATACTGGGGTTTAGAGGTTTGAATAGCAATTTCTGTCTCTAATCTAGATTGCTCATTTCTTAATTCGATAAGTCTTTTTCTTTCTTCCGGGCTCATACACGCAAGCATTCCTTCATAGAACTGATTAACTCCCCCTTTCCAAGCAGTCATTCTTTCACTAAATTCTTCAGATTCCATACTAATCAGATTATTAATTGCATATATAAGAATTTCTTTTCTCTACAGTAGATGAGCTTTTCCTAGTACAGGCTCATCTATAATTAATAATTCCAAGA
>ERZ1292629.3819-Hain-H43-01um-R1-3819-length-11387-cov-8_pt1 | contig 11387 bp, 13 predicted proteins | sample MGYA00564399_ERZ1292629 | MGnify/ENA primary metagenome ERZ1292629 (study PRJEB36523, sample SAMEA6512636) | groundwater metagenome | collected 2019-01-08 | study: AquaDiva: Metagenomics assemblies of 32 groundwater samples | reverse complement strand
GATATGTTTGGTTTAATTGGCGTCGCCCGCGAAGTGGCCGCCATAACCGGCACCCCTCTTAAAATGCCCAAAATTTCTCCTCTTCCTAAAATAGACAAAAATTGTCCCTTGCTCAACGTTCAACCCAGTGCTGTAGATTTAGTCACTAGATATACGGCTGTCAAGCTGTCCGTAAAAGTCGGTCCGTCCCCAAAATGGATGATAGATCGCCTCACGGCTTACGGTATTCCTTCAGTAAATAATGTGGTCGATGTCACCAATTACGTAATGATAGAAACTAGCCACCCGCTACACGCTTTTGATTATGACAAAATAAAAGGGGGCCAATTAATTTTACGCCGGGCTAAAAAGGGAGAAAAATTTGCCACCGTCCAACAAGGAACAACTCTGACTTTATCTACAGAAGACCTGGTGATGGCTGATCAACTTATAGTTCACGGCCTAAACATAATCGGAGGACTTCATTCCAAAGTTATCACTCAAACTTCTCGCATTATTTTAGAATCCGCAGTTTACAACTCCGCCAATTGCCGTCGCACTGGCCGGAGACTCAAAACAATTACCGAAGGTGGAACTCGTCACGAAAAACATCAAGACCCCACCGGAGTTTCCATGTCATTAGCCCGTGCCGTTGACCTACTCAAGCAAATTGCCTCGGCAAGAATTGAAGGGCAAACATCCGATTATTATCCCCACCCCGTCAAACCAAAAACAATCAAATTTGATCCCAAAGAAATAATCCGCCTCACCGGTCTGCAAGTACCCATGTCCGCCGTGAATATTATCTTAAGCGATCTGGGGTTTACAACCCGCAATCAGGATATTATTGTCCCCACATTCCGCACTGATGTCGAAGGATCGGCAGATATTGTCGAAGAAATAATTCGTATTCACGGATACAACCTTCTCCCCTCCACCCCCATTTCCGATGCCACTCCCGTCCCCTCTACCTATTCCTCTTACGCCGTTCAGGAAAAATTGCGTGATGAATTAATCAAACTCGGCCTAAACGAAATTATCACTCTGTCCATGATAGCCAACCGCCATGCTTCTTCCAAATCCATTAAATTGATCAACCCCCCGGATCCCGATCGGGCCACCTTACGGGAAAGTCTTATTCCCAATTTGATTGAATATTCACAGCGTCTCCTCAATTTAAACCATTCACGAGTCGCCCTTTTTGAAATCGGCAAAGTTTATTCAATTAAATCAAAGGGTAAATATACAGAAAAGTTGCATTTAGGGATAGCCGTAGCCGGCAAAGACATCTCTATTCATAACTTAACTGGCATACTGCAAAAAGCTGGCGCTTTATTGGGGGTGGACAATCTACCCGCAACGGTAGGAGAGAAAGACAACATCTACTGGGCCCAAGCAGATGTGAATAAACTCCAAATAAGTCTTCCTCCTTTTGCCAACCCCTATTCCGTAGTCTCAATCTATCCCCCAATCATAGAAGATATCAACGTCGCCTACACTGGAAATTATTCCCAATTAATTACCAAAATAAAGAAAGTCAGCAGTTTAATTACCCAAATCGAACTTATCGATAAATACGAGAACAAGCTCACCCTCCGCCTCACTTATCACTCCAATTCTAAACAACTTTCCTCTCAAGATGTTTCTCCCGTCCGCGCTAAACTTATGGCGTTGGAATCGGAGTAGGGGATGGAGCCACCCATGGCTGTTTCACCCCAATCTCCACGGATTTAGATCCTGAATTACCCTTCTCATCTTCCGCCCGCACTTCAATTTTACGAACCCCGTCCGGAATATTTATTTTCCTTTCCCAAGGCGAAGAAGACAATGTTTCTCTCACTTGCCCATCGACCTTAAATTCCACCTTAATGATTTTGTTGCTACCCGCGATATCTGCCCTAATTGTTACATCATTGTCACCATATTGCTGGTGATCAGATGGCTCTTTAATATCTACCACAATTTGATTAACTGAACCACAATAATCAGTTGGCGGGTGATATCTCGAATCCGCCTGGTCCTTCAGCCAGTCCAAAATTCCTTCCTGCCATTTGTTCACACCCCCGACTCCAAACGGATCTTCCTCTTTAAAATAGAAAAACTCCTTCTCGTCATAATTGCCGTTTGCAATATCCGCCGGGGTGGCTAATTTACCTTCACCTTTACAAACTTTAACTTTCTTATGTACCGGATCGTCACCCGTAGGTTCAGTGCCTTTGATAAAGTATTCCTGGCGAGCCTCAAATCCATCATGAGCCCTATATCCGGATACTTTATCTATATCCATCGTCACCATCCCCGCAGGCGCGGCAAAACCCTCATCGCCTTTATCTTTTAGCGCCGAAAGAATCACTTTGCGCCAAATAGGGGCCGCCCCCGTCACTCCGGAAGCCACTTCCTTCATCGGCGAGTTGTCATTATTCCCCACCCACACTCCTACTATCACCGACGGAGTCCATCCCACCGTCCAGTTATCCCGCTTGTCATTAGTTGTTCCCGTCTTTACTGCAATCGTCCTCCCGGCTATATTAATGGCACTTCTGGGGCCAAAAGTTATCTCCCGAGCTTTAGGATCAGACAAAATAGACGAAATAACAAACGCCTCCGCAGGCGTTATAACTTGTTTACCGCCAGCGCTAGCGTCAGACCACTCTTCCAATATCTTTCCCTCACTGTCAGTCACTTCCAAAATCGCCACTGTCTCCACTCTTTTACCCCCGTTAGCAAAAGCCGCATAGGCATCAGCCAATTCCAAAAGCTTTACTTCCCCTCCCCCGAGTGCCACAGACAATCCCACTCTATCCAAAACCTCTTTAGTCGGCTTTAAGGTGGAAAATCCCATGTCATAGGCCACCTCCAGCATATCTTTAATTCCTACTAAAGAAACCATCTTCACTGCCGGAATATTAATGGAATTTCCCAAGGCCTCGCGCACCAAAATTGGTCCTCTGAATTTTCCGTCATAATTTTCCGGAATATATTCAGGTTTGTCGCCACCCGGAAAAGAAGTCTTAGTATCCATCAACAAAGTGGAAGCTGTATACCCTTTACGCAATCCGGCCAAATACACCACCGGTTTAATCGCCGAACCCGGCTGGCGCGAAGCAGTTGTGACATTAAATTGGCCATCATAATCGGGGTCATCCCAACCACGACTTCCCACCATGGCCAAAATCTGCCCCGTTTGGGGGTCGATCGCCACTGCCGCCCCGTTGCCTATCTTCAAATTCTTCACTTTGCTAATCTCCTCCGTCACGGCCCGTTGGGCCACCTCCTGCAAATCCAAATCTAATGTGGTCGTCACCCGCAATCCTCCTTCTTCTACCAATTTCTCCCCATATCTCTCAACTAATTTATTCTTAACGTAAAACACAAAATGTGGAGCTTTAAGTAATCCCGATTGAGTGGCAAATGTCACTTTGCCCAACTGATTTTTAGCTTCCAACTCCTGATCCCGGGTTATATATCCATCCTCCCGCATCCGCCGCAATACTTCCTCCGCCCGACCGATATATTTTTTTCCCGAATAAGGAGAATATAGAGAAGGGGATTGGGGTAATCCTGCGAGTATCGCTGCCTCCGGCAAAGTCACTTCCGCTACCTTTTTACCAAAATACACATCCGCCGCTGTAGCTATTCCCCAAGCATTTCCCCCATATGGAGCCTCATTCAAATACATTTGCAGAATTTGATCTTTGGAATATTTGCGCTCCACTTGCACTGTCAAAATAAACTCTTTCAACTTACGAGTTATAGTTCGCCGTGAAGTGAGCAGCACATTTTTGACTAATTGCTGAGTCAATGTCGACCCTCCCTGCAACTTGCCCGTAAATACTGTCGTGAGTGCCGCCCTCAAAATTCCCAGTGGGTCAAATCCACTGTGTTTGTAAAAATTTTTGTCTTCAATGGCTACCGTCGCTTGTTTCACTACCAACGACACCTGGGAAATATCCACCGGATTTCGCCGTTGGTCTCCAAACACGTCATAAAGCAATTTGCCCTTTCTGTCATAAATCTTAGTCGCAAACCCTTCTCGCCTAACGATCTTTTCAGGGCTTGGCAGGTCACGAGCGTAGTAAGCAAACAGTCCCGCCATTCCCACAATCCCCGCCACTACCGCCCCAAACCCTAGTAGAGCCAGTTTCACTAATATCCTGGACCCAAACACCTTTCGGCTGCGCCAATTCACTGTTTCATTATATAATACCACCAGCAGATATGATTCTGAACCGCAAACAGCGCACCGTCTGGACAATACTGGTAGTCGCAGCCTCCCTGGCCTTGATTGCCACTTCGATATTACCGTATATCATCAGATGAATCCCGCCTCGCTAGTTACAGCACTCTCCGGCATTGGCCCGTCCCTGGCCAAAAAACTTGAGAAGTTGGAAATCAACACTGTTTTTGATCTTCTCTATCACCTCCCCTTCCGCTACTTGGACAGAAGCTTGATCACCCCGGCCGCATTAGTCCAAGTAGGGGAGCTCGTCACCATTATTGGTCAAATCGACTCTATCACCAATATTCGTGCCAAGTCCGGCAAAATGATGCAAAAAGCCAGCCTTTCCGATTCTTCCGGAAAAATCGATATTATTTGGTTCTACCAACCATATCTGACTAGAACACTCAAACCCAATCAAAAAGTCTCTCTCTCCGGCAAAGTAGATTTTTTTAATCGTCGCCCCGCCCTCATCTCCCCCGACTACGAACTCCTAACTCCTAACTCCGAATCCGTCTTACTCCTTCACACTGGCCGCCTCGTCCCCATTTACCCCGAGACCGCCGGCCTCACTTCAAAATGGCTGCGCACTAAAATCCATAGTCTCCTGTCCGAACTCGCATCGGATAGGGTTGAACCCTTTGCGCAAAGGGTTCAACCCTCTGCGCTCGGCTGGAAACAGGCGTTGCAAAATATTCATTTCCCCCAAAATCTCGACCAGGTCCAACCCGCCAGACAACGCTTGGCTTTCGATGAACTTCTTCTTCTCCAAATTCGTGCCCTCAAACACAAACAACAATGGCAAGCCACTAAACTGGCCCATTCCTTCGCCATTGACCAAGAGAAAATTTTGCAATTTATTAATGCCCTACCTTTTAACTTAACTCCCTCCCAAAACCAGGCCCTCAAAGACATCCTCACTGATTTATCCGCTTCTGTCCCCATGAATCGTTTACTGGAAGGAGATGTAGGCAGTGGTAAAACCGTAGTTGCCGCCACTACTGCCTATATCGCCTATCTCAACGGCTTCCAAACTCTTTTCATGGCTCCCACACAAATTCTTGCTTCCCAACACCACGCCACCTTGTCCGCCCTTTTCAAACCTTTCGGCATTGAAGTCGGACTTATTACCTCCCAAAGTAAATTAAAAATTAATAATTCCTCGCGAAGCGCGAGCGAAAGCTCGATATTAAAAATTATCGTGGGAACGCACGCTTTGTTATCCCAGACACTTCAATTAAACGAAGTGGGCTTAGTTATTATTGACGAACAGCATCGTTTTGGTGTAGTCCAACGCGCCGCCGCATCTGCCCGCGGCCAATCACCTCATGTTTTAACCATGACCGCCACCCCCATTCCCAGAACCATTGCTCTTACTCTTTACGGTGATTTGGATTTATCTCTTCTTACAGATATGCCTCCGGGCAGATTGCCCGTCAAAACTTGGGTCGTCCCCGAATCAAAACGCGCCGCAGCCTACGAATGGATCAAAAAACAGCAGACCCAGGCATTTATAGTCTGCCCTTTTATTGAGGAGAGCGAAACGCTTACTTCAGTCAAATCCGCTAAATCCGAATACGCAAAATTAGCCAAAATATTTTCCGAGTCCAACCTTGGTTTACTCCATGGCAAGTTACAAACCAAAGACAAACAGCAGGTAATAACCAAATTTAGGGCAGGGGAGTACGACATCCTAGTGACTACCCCTATAGTGGAAGTGGGTATAGATATTCCTAGTGCCACAATCATGGTGATCGAAGGAGCAGACAGATTTGGTTTAGCCCAGTTGCATCAGCTCCGAGGCCGGGTAGGTCGCAGTTCCTCCCAATCCTATTGCCTGCTCTTTTCCCCCACTCCCTCAGACAGAATTAAAGCCCTGGAAACGATGACCTCTGGATTTGAATTGGCCGAAAACGATCTCAAGTTACGGGGGGCCGGAAACATTTACGGCACATCCCAACATGGCGTCCCCAACTTTAAAATTGCCAGATATGACGACTTTAGCCTCATTCCCCATGTTCAAAAGGAAGCCCAACGGCTCCTTCCCAAGCTAAACGAACTTCCGCTCTTGCGGGACCTGGTAGAAAAAGATAAGATTGATCTCATCCAACCCAACTAATAAATGACTCCCTTACAAAAACGCCGTCATTCCACCATGCGCCAAGGCAAACGCCGGGCCACTATCCATTTGGTACTGCCCCAGCTAATCGAATGTGCCAATTGCCACCAACCCACCCGCCCCCACATTGTCTGCCCCCACTGCGGATTCTATAAGGGTAAAAAAGTAAAATAATTTATCAAAAAAGTGCATATGCCCGCTACCGCCGGTAGAAAGGTGCTTGGTCTTATCAAAAAGCAATGGGGAGGAACAAACGACGCAGTCTTTGTGCATCATCATCCAGACGGACAGTCGCGCGAAGGCATTATCTTAGGGTACACTGTCCTAACGGAAGGTTCGCGTCATCCTCAGATTCGCTTCCGAATATATACTTCCCCCTGAACGTAATACCCTACCCCAATGTCTGATCTTAAGCAGATTAGCCTTGAAATAATGATATACTCATACTATGATCAGACCCGTTTCAGAAAGAGATAAACCCTGGATCAAGAAACTCCTCAAGGACAAATGGACTTCAGAGCAAATAGTCACCCGTGGCAAAATTCACGACGCATCACAAGCACCCGGTTTCATAGCCGAGATAAACGAACAAACCACCGGACTGATCACCTACGTCATAGAAAACAATCAGATGGAAGCGCTCACTTTAAATTTGGAACCCAACTTCTCAATTCCTTAATCGCAAAAGCCAAAAAATTAGGCCTCAAGCGTATCTGGGGCATTACCACCAACGACAATCTTGAAGCTATTCAATTTTACAAGAACCGAGGATTCAGAATCGCGGCCACCTACCTCAACGCCATTGCTCTATCTAGAAAGCTCAAGCCCGAAATTCCCGAAATTGGCCTCCAAGGAATCCCCATTCGTGACGAAATCGAAATCGAACATTCTCTAACTGATTGATCCATCGATCAATCGATTAATCATACATATACAATCTTAAAAGAGTCCTTTTTTGGGAATATGACCAAATGCAGCAGGTAAGGCATATTTAATCAGAACTTCCTTCAAAATATACTTCATTACATCGCTGGCCTTTACCCTTTCCACCACTTTCACCACCAAATCCTGTCGCTCCCTGGAAAACTTATAAATGGTTCTGAATTTATTTGCCGTTCCACGAGTTAAATGCAGCATCCTGGCTATCTCCACATCCGAATATCCTTCATCAACCAACACGAACGCCACCAACCTTTTGGCCACCATAAAATATTCAGATTCAGACAACAATGACTTTATCAAAGATTCCATTTCGTCTTTATCTGTAATCCTTGTTAACTCATTCAAAAACAAATTCCTGATTTTGATCTGTTCATCCTTAGACAGTGACCACCTCGATAGGGGACTCATATCTTCATTGTATCATCCATCGATTGATCAATGGATCAATCTATCATACATATACCGAACCTGTTATACTAAATTCAGCTATGAAAACAGCCTCTGATCCTAGACACAAAAAAAGAGAAGAACTTATGCAAGCTCTCTTTGCCGCCTCTTTTCAAAACCGACCCAGTTCCCCAATCAGACAAATCTGGGACAAACTTTACCAAATCGATCCGGCCATAACCCAAGCCGCCACCGAATGGCCTCTGGATAAATTGAATCCCATTGATCTGGCCATTCTGCGTCTGGCCGCCTATGAACTCCTGATTGACAAAACCGCCCCCTTTAAAGTTATCATAGATGAAGCCGTGGAGCTGGCCAAACAATATGGCAGCTCCAATTCGAGTAGTTTTATAAACGGTGTTCTGGGCACAATATGCAAGTTAAAACCGCCATCATCCAATTCTTAAGCGACGAATTTCACCTCGATCCCGAAGGTCTAAATCCCGACACAGCTTTTGAGGCTGATTTAGGCTTATCATCCCAACAATTAGCGGACCTATTGCAACGTCTCCAAGACTCTTTAAATATCATCTTGCCGGAAGATAAATTAGATTCAATTACCACCGTTAGCAATCTGCTCGAATTAATCGAATCTACAGACGACAATGAGCCCCCTCTCTGATCAAGCCCTCATTCATAGGTCTTATTGCAACGAGCACCCAAGGCGAGAGTCCAATGAACGTCTGGAATTTTTAGGCGATTCCGTTCTTTCTTTGGTTATCTCCACCCGTCTCTATAAACTTTTTCCTAAACTGCCCGAAGGCGCCCTTACCGCCCGTAGATCCTATCTGGTCCAAACCTCCACCTTGGCCGCTAAATCCATCCAACTGGGGCTGGATAAAAAACTGCTTTTAAGCTCCGGAGAAGAGCAATCCGGTGGCAGATCTAACCCCAGTCTCTTGGCCAACACTTTTGAAGCGGTTTTGGGCGCTCTATATTTAGACCAAGGCCTCGCGGCCTGCGAAGAATTTCTTTCTTCCGTCTTTCCAGACTCCCAATTACAAAATATGTCTCCCTCTCAAATCAAAGACCCTAAATCCTTACTTCAGGAGAAAGCCCAATCTCAAAATCTAGGTACTCCCATTTACAAAACCGTTTCTTCTTCCGGTCCGGACCACGCCCGCAAATTTAGTGTAGCCGTCACGATTGCAGGCCGACAGGTCGCCATCGGGGAGGGGACCAGTAAACAACGCGCCGAAGCCGCCGCTGCAAAGTCAGCCTTATCCATGATATAATTTCCATATGTTATCCATAAAACTCATGCCCACGGGACGCAAAAACGAGCGCCATTACCGCCTAGTAGTGGCTCCGACCAGATCCAAACTTACCGGGAAGCCGGTGGCTGTCCTTGGACACTATCATCCTCAAAACAAACAATTAACCGTGGATCGCCAGCTGCTGGCTCATTGGCTATCCCGAGGCGCCCAACCCTCACTCAAAATTCGCTCCCTATGTCAGATTTCCTGAAATTTCTTGTCACCCCCCTTCTCTCCCAACCTGAAAAACTCTCCATTTCCGATGGTCACACTACTCTTTATCTCCAAGTAGATCCGGCTGATAACGGCCGGATCATCGGCAAACACGGCGCCATTATCATTGCCCTGCGCACCATGATACGTACCTACTGCACTCTCCGAAATTTGCCTTACACCACGCTCATTCTCAAAACCGAATAAAACCTTCCAGTTTCTTCTTCACGGCCGCTGCATCCCTAACCATCCCCCCTGCTGGCGTCCCCGATATTCCTACTGCCGCAGTCTCTAGCGTCAACTCCGCTTCGCCTGCCCCATATTTCACCTGACTCACTGTCACCAGAGGCAAACTCCTCTCCAGTTGTTTAATCACCGCCCCCAATTTACCCACATCTCCTACCTCAAGTACCGCCACAACTCCGGATTTCCGTGCCCCCCGATATCCCGTCACAATCACCCCCGTCTGCGACGCCGCTTCACTCAATTCCCTGAACAATAAACCATATTGTGGCTTCGCCGGAACCGCCGCATACAGATATTCTCCTAACGCCAACTCTGACTCCAAGTTGACCGATTTCAAATTCGCAAGCTTCTCCCGCAAGGCCGCCACTCGTGCCTCCTCAATTTTCAATTGCCGACTCCGTTGTATCAAATTTCCCCCCACTCCACTGTCTCCCACCACATACGGGAAACTGGCCAGCATCACTCCCCCCACCACCACCGGATACATTATCCACTTCCATGCCGCGAACTGTCTGCTAAATTCCATTCTTTTCTCCTCCTTTTTCAGTCGCCGAAATTGCTGCTTCCCACCTGCCATCGCTCATTTTTGTCAGTGTTTTTGTCACTACTCCCGCCAACTTTTCTTTCAACTTTCCGGCATACAACTCCAAGTTATCCGGGTCGGGGGAAATACCCACAATGGACAGTTTTCCGGCGTTTAGGGACCACTGAGTCAACTCCACTCCCGTCGGAACCGCCTCCCATACCATCTTCGTCACCCCCGCCATCTCTTTCCTTTTCCCCAAAACTTCCTCCACCACCCCGGCTCGACCAGCTGTCAAACGCACCGCCGCCTCAACTTTCGCCAATTGCGCTATCTGACCCTCAAGCGTGACAGCCGTTGCTGAAACCACTCCCTGTCGTTGCACCAGCCACGCTGTCCCTCCTACCAACCCTGCTGCCGCCACCACATATATCGAGAGCACTACACTGGTCACCACCTCCACCCCCCGCCGATACTTAAGCCATCCTTCTCCCTCTTTTTGATCTGTTAAAAGGTTAATCATATTCGCCGCTGAGCCAAACCAATCGCTACCGCATACAACGGCGCATTCTCCGCAAACGCCTTTTTCTGCTGTTCATCCACATCCAGCTTGGCCAGTGGATCGCCAATGCTCGTTTCCACTCCCAATTGAGCCGCCAATACTCCCACTATCTCCGGAACCTTCGCCGCCCCACCCGATAAAACTACCAACTTCGCCGTTTCCCCGGGGTGTTTGGAAATATGAAAATCAATAGTCTTTCTTATCTCTGTCACGATTATTGCCAGCGCCGGTTGCATGGCGGCCGCTACTTTTCCTTCCAATTGGTCGGCAGCAAAACCATACGTATTTACATATTGGGCAGCCTGCGTTTTATCCATTTCCAAAGTCGTTTCTACCGCTCGCACAAACGCCTGCCAAGCCGTAGGGATTGTTCGGCTAAAAATCAATTGCCCGGCCCGGGCCACTCCGATATCGGTACTGCCTGACCCTATATCAACTACCACTGCCAGTGGCGACGTCTCACTCAATTGAGATCTGACCCCGGCTGCCAGCTCTGTCTCCACGGCCAAAAGTTCCAGTCCTGCTCCTTCCACAATTTTGCGATATGTTTCCACCAAATTTTTGGCCGCCGCCACTAACAATACTTCCATGCCTCCCCCCACTTCGTCCCTCCTGACTACTTCCCAGCTCCAGACTGCCTGATCTTTCGGGATGGGAATATATTGCTCTACCTGCCATTCCAATGCCTGCCCGATTTCCGCATCTTTAAGCAAAGGCAACTCCACCACATGCGAAGATACTTGCTCTTCCGGCAAAGCCGCTACAACCTTCCGGCTTTTTATCCCCCCCTCCTTTATCATCGCCGCCACCGTCGCCGCCACTCTCCCCACATCCGCCGCCGCCATCCCAGCCGTCACTTCCCCCACTGCCGGCGTCAAAAC
>ERZ1292629.3818-Hain-H43-01um-R1-3818-length-11388-cov-8_pt1 | contig 11388 bp, 12 predicted proteins | sample MGYA00564399_ERZ1292629 | MGnify/ENA primary metagenome ERZ1292629 (study PRJEB36523, sample SAMEA6512636) | groundwater metagenome | collected 2019-01-08 | study: AquaDiva: Metagenomics assemblies of 32 groundwater samples | reverse complement strand
TGACGGGCGCCACCGTCTCCCACCACGCCTTGAAGGCCAGGAGGCAGTCGTACTCTTCTAGCGTCAGCGCCTCCTCTTGGCCCGTTGAGGGGTTCGGGTAGGCCGCGTCCATCGCGATGGTTTTCCCGTCAATCAGATCGCCCACGGCTTGGTGGACTTTCGAGCCGCGCTCCCCAGCGGCGACTTTAATCGCCTGCGCTTCGTCCCAGCCCGTGTTGGCGAGCCATTTATAGAACGGGAGCGACTTAGGAAAGAAGGACGTAATCCATGTGACCGCGGGCACCCATTCATACTCGGACGGCAGCCCAGTAACGGGATCAGTCGTGGGCCGCCCATAGAAGCGTTCGTCGGCGATGGTCACTTGCACTTTCCCATCCTGCGTCACGGTCTTGATCGTCTTTTTCATGATGTTGCCTTCGCTTTCTTTAGCACAGTCAGGATCACCGACTTCAGCGTCTCACGCGCCAGGGCGCTTTTCTCCGCCTCCCGCCATGCCTCGGCCTCGATTCGGAGCGCCTCGGCGGGCAGGTTGTCCACATCCGTCTTCCAGCGGGCGGCGAGATAGGCGGCGTACTGTTCGGCGTGCAGACCCGCCGCCGTGGCCGCCTTGAAGCACAGGCTGATATCCCATTCCTCGCCACCGTCCACTTCCGGGGTGGCCTCGTCCTCGGCCTCCTCGATTTTGCCCGCTGCGGGCAAAGCCGCTGGCCCAAGGCCGGGTAGCGTGATGCCACGCAGACTGAGGGCTTGGGCGGCGGTGAATTCGCACCGGATGTGGACGGGATACCCGGTCTTGGGCATCCGGCTCCCGTCCTCTTTTTTGATCTGCACCTCGGCGGGCACCCGCTCGACCGAAAAGACAATATCGGTGAGCCGCCCGAGCGCCCGCCGATACACCTCCAACTCCGTCAGAAGGTCGGCGATCCGGCCCTCGCCACCGCACACAATTTGCCACACGCCTAAAGCTGAATCCAGCAGGATCACGTTGAGGCGCCCCACGGCTTTCGCCCCGCAAGGACAGGCTTTCCCCTCCTCCTTCTTGCAGGCCCCCACGACCTCCCCGCCCGCCTTGGGGAGTTCCACGAAGCGCTCGCCGTCGCACTTGAGCGTCAGGAGCTTGCCTGAGTAGCGGATGTAGTCAGCCTGGAGCACCCGGTGGGGGTCGTCCGAGGGAAACAGGACGGAGAGCTTAGTCGGCCGGTCGCCCACCACGGTCTTGAGGCTGTCGGGCACCACGAAAAACGCCGTCTCCCGCGGGAATTCAATACCCTTGGCGTTTTTCTCCTTCACGCCAAGCCGGATGATGCCGAGCCGCGGGAGGCGCCCGCGGGTTTCTAGGAGGTTCTTGATCATGGGCGTCTGTTGATCGGAATGTGTCGCCAACAGCGCGGGCACTTGATGCTCTCCGGTTTTCGCGGATTCCACGTCGCCCCGCACTTCGGACAGGTGCGTTGTTTAGGGATGGTCTTCATGGTCTGGAGTCTCCCACCACCACCACCACCTGTCAAGGAAAATCGTTACGGGAACCGCCGGAGCTTGTGAAGGACGGCGCGTTCAGCGTCGGAGACCGTCTTGATGCCCGTGCCCCGGGCGCGCTCCCATTTGCGGACATCGCGCACCAAGGTAGCGAATCCCCGAGGCTCCAGCGAGGCGGCTTGGTCGGTTCCGAAGAGCGTCCGGTCGGTTGTGAAATGGCGCTCAAGTACCGACGCCCCCAGAACGACCGCGCAAAGGGAAGTAGAAATGCCGGTTTCGTGTCCTGAGTAGCCGACCGGGATTTGAAACCGCTCCCGGAGCCAAGGGATGCAGAGGAGATTCAGGGTTTCGACGGGCGCAGGATAGGTGGACACGCAATGTAGAAGGACAAGCCGGTCAGGCCCCAAGATGGCGACGGCGCGGGCGATTTGCGCCTCGTCAGACATGCCGGTTGAGGCGATGATCGGCCGCCCGGTGCGGCGCATCGCATGGAGAAGACTAAGATCTGTCAGGCAGGCCGATGGCACCTTGAGGCATGATGGATCGTACTTCATTAGGAAGTCCACCGAGGGTTCGTCCCAGGCCGAGGCGAACCAGGGGATGCCGCGATAGCGGCAATGGGTGGCGATGATGTCGTAGCCCGATGCGTCCAGCTCAAGCCGCCGCCGATAGTCGGCGTAGGACAGGATACCCCAGGGGCTATCTTTCGGCTGGTTGCGCTGCTGGGCGGGGATGCAGAGCATGGACGGGTCGCGTTTTTGGAGTTTGACGGCATCCGCCCCGGCAGCGTGGGCCGCGTCGATCATCCGAAGGCAGAGGTGAACGTCTCCGTTGAAGTTGGCGCCGAGCTCGGCGACCACAAAACAGGGCTCACCCGCCCCAACCTGGCGCGGGCCAATGTCAACATGGCCGGGCACTTATCCGATGCTCCCGGGTCGCCACCCTTTCTCTTTTGCCAGGGCCTCGGCCCGCTGGAAGTCCTCCTCTGTATCAATGTCCACGGCCCGGTCCGCTGGCGTGGGCCACCCCAGCACCGTGCCGCAGTCCATTCGCCCCTCGCGGAGGAACTGGCCGACCCGGGCGGCGTCGATGAAGCCCGCCGCGTGCCACACCCGTGGTAAGGCCTGGGATGGCTCCCCGAGGGCCGAGGCGCCCACATACGGGACGATCTCCGGCAGGATCCCGACGATCTCCCCGGTCTCGATATACGCCTTCTTGGGATGCTCGCGGGCGGGCCGGACGGAGACGACCGAATCGCACGGGAAGCGGCGGAGCAGTTCCGCCACCTTATCAATCTCCCCGGGCTGCCGGAAGGGCGCCGTGGGCCGGAGGTGGATGACGATGTCGTCGGGGTCATATCCCGATGGCTGAATGCTTTCAAGCGCATGGCGGATCGCCGGGGCGTCGGGGGCGTCATCCGTCGCCAGCTCCGCTGGCCGCGGGACGGCGAAGCCGAACTCCTCGGCGAGATCAAGGATGTCAGGGTCGTCGGAGGAGGTGGCGATCCGGTCGGCCTTCGACTGGCGGGCGGCTTCGAGAGTCCAGGTGACTAGTGGGAATCCCGCCAAAGGCCTCATGTTCTTTCGCACAATTCTTTTCGATCCTTGGCGGGCGAGAATTACGGCAACAACCATGCGCGGTGCTCCTTGTACCAGTTGTACGTTTCGGACAATCCTTCCTCAAGCGGCGTCGGTATCCAGCCGAGCGCACGCAGGCGGGAATCCTCTAGGATTTCCACCTCGCCGCTTTGGGAGAGGTCCTCGCCTAGGATGCGCGGGATGACCGTCTGCCCCCCGATCTGGATCAGCAACTCAACGAGCGCCAGCACCGAGCAGGGCGTGCCGGCGGCGTTCACGGGACTGCCCGATGCGACCTGACCCGCCATGAGGGCCTCGGCCAAGAGCACGTAGGCGTGGCAGGTGTCTTGGACATGGAGGTAGCCTTTGATCGTCGTCCCATCCCCCCGGATCACGGGAACCTGGCCCTCAAGGAGCTGGCAGATGGTGCCGGTGACGAGGTGGGAGCGGTGGGGATCTGCGGGGCCGAAGGCGTTCTGGTGCCGCAAGGCGACGACTGGCAGGCCCAACGTTGCGTAACTGCGGACTAAAAGATCCACGCACGCTTTGGATAACCCATACACCTCCGTCTGTTTCGGCGCGTCGTCCTCCAGCCACGCGGCCCGCGCCGAGTCCTGTCTGACGGCGGCATAGGCGCGCCGCCCGTCGGGCAGGATCGGGACGGACGCTTTCGGCAGGCTACCGTAGACCCGGTCGGACGAGGCGCAGACGGCCGCTTGGATTTTGCCCCCGGGCAGAATCCGGCAGGCCTCCAGGACGTTCCAGGTTCCCTGAACATTGACCTCCCAGGCCCGGAGCGGACCCCGCTGGCAGTCCCGAGGGTGGCTTATGCCGGCCAGATGGAACACATACTCAGGCGCAAGATGGCCGATGACGCCGCGCATCTGGGCGGGATCAGTCACGTCCGACACCCACACGGGGATTGTCACTCCCAAGACACGCAAGCAGGGCGAGTCGTTGACCAGATCGAGACCCGTCACGGTGGCTCCCGCCTGCTGGAGGTGGGCGGCAAGGTTGGCCCCGATGAACCCAGCCGCCCCCGTAACAAGCACCCGGCGACCCTGCCAGAACTCAGTCATTGGGCCACTCCCGTCCCGCATGCCACGCCAGGGCCAGCATGGGCTTGGCCGTCCAAGGCAGCTCCCACCACCGGAAGTCCCCCTGCCGCCAAGCCCGCCAGCGCGCCCGCGCCTCGCATCGGCAGCGCTCCTGGGCGCGCGCGATGGACTGCATCCCGGGGTGGATGCGGCGGCACATCAGGACGTCCGGCAGGTTGGCGAACCGGGTGCGCCGCCGAAGGCGGAGCCAGAGGTCATAGTCCTGGGCCATCGGGAAGGTTCGGTCATACCCCCCCACATCGTCGTAGACCGCCCGCCGCATCATCACCGAGGAGTGGGCCAACGGGTTGTATGACCGCAGATCCTCCACGATCATCTCATGGGCCGGCGGTGGCCGGAGGAACCCCAGAGGGCGGCCCGCCTCGTCCATCATGGCACCCCAGGTGCCGAGCACCCCGACGTCAGGATGCGCGTCCAGAAATGCCACCTGTCGGGCGAACCGCTCGGGCCACGCCGTGTCGTCGGCGTCCAGCCGGGCCAGGAACTCCCCGTCGGCAACCCCTGCCGCATCGATAAGCGCCCGCGTTAGACCCTCGGAGTGCGCCTTGTGGAGGACCCTCATGCGGAGGCCGAGCACCGCCGAGGCCTCACCAGCCTGTTTGAGACAGAGTCGCGTGATATCGTCCGACCCGTCATCCACGACGATGGTCTCAAAATCCAGGAAAGTCTGCCATTGGAGGCTCTCCAGCGCCCCCCGGAGCCAGGGGGTGTTGCGCACCCCCATCAGGACGCTGATCCGGGGGGTCATACGGGCGCTCCCGCCGCCGTGACGCGCGACGGGAGCCGCGTCAAATGCAGGGGCCAGTGTGCCATTGACCGCAAGCGGTACACAATAATGCTCCACTGGAGATGGGCTTCACCCCCTCTCATGGGTTGCGTTTGCCGATGGGCTCGCCCCGCCACCGAGCCGGCAAATCCCGGCGCCATTGCTCCACCCGGTTGGAGGCGAAGAGGACACGTTCCCACCACGCGGGTTCCGCACGCCACAGCCATACCCCCTTTGACCGATCTGGCGGTCGCGATGGCATCTCAATGTAACGCCGCCTCTGCTGGCGCATCGAAAGGCGGAGTGCGGCGCGCTGTTCCCGGCGGTTTCCTTCCACAAACACCGACGCCCCCGGCGCTAGGCAGACCCACCCGTCGGCGGGCATCTGGGGGCCGTCGAGCACGACGAGATCGTAAAACTCATACGGGGGCACCTTGTCAAAGAGCAACGGGCACCGACGCCAGGGGGCAAGGTTCCGTTCCCATTCCGCCCGGCACCAAGCATCGTCTTCGACGGACACGGCCTCGGCGTACCCGCACGTGTAGGTGAGATAATCCGCCAGCACCCAGGACAAACTGCCAATGCCCGCGCCCACTTCCAAGATGCGCCGCGGAGCGTGCGTCCAGAGCCAATGGCGCAACGCATCAATGGCAAAGGGCGTGGCGATCTGCTCTGATCCGGGTAGCGCCTTGAACCGAGCGTGGATGGCTAGGGCCTCATTCATTCCAGCGCCTCCAGGATGCGTTCCTGGACGTGGCCGTCCGAGCGGGCGACTTCTAGGGCGCGGCGGCGGAGTTCAGCCGCGTCCGGGCGAATCCCCTTGTTCAGGATGCCCTCCAGCCCCGTCAGGAGTTCTTCTTTAGATCGGCACAGATGCACACCAGGCCAGGACACCACTTCTGCCATATGCTCAAGTTGGTAGTGGTAGTCGGCCATGGCGGGGCCGTGGGCGGATGGCCCGAAGCCCACGAGGAACGATGGCTTGCCCATGAGGGCGGCCTCGATCACGACGGTCGAGAACGCGGCCACGACACAGACGGCGGCATCCAACTGGCCACGGAGTTCCTCCATGGCTGGCCACGTCCAGCCGCCACCCCGCCGCGGGTGCGGGCGATGGACGATTCCGTTGACCCTTTGTCGAAGAAACGTGACAATCTCCAACTCATCTTCCCAGTAATTTACGCTCGTCCCGGCGACCAGCACAGTTGACTCCACTCGCGTCTGTCGCGGCTCATGGTAGAAATCGAAGTGCGGCGGACCGGTTACTCGAATCGCCTTGGCGTCCATCTGATGCGCCATGACGCCATGACGTTTTGACGCCTCGCCCCACACGAGCATGGCGTCTGGCTGAACTAGGAAGGCCCCCTTGGACGTCAAGGAATCCCAACTCGCCGGGGCGGCGACAACTTGGCATTTTTGCCCCTGCCGGGCAGATTTGACGAGCTCAATCTCCTCGTTATGCGTGTGGATCAGGGTGGGCCAGAGGAGCACGTCTAGCCCGGCGGTCGCCTGGAGGGCCGCCCGCAGGGGTGGCTGGCGAGCCTCCCAGCGGCGAAATACGCTCTCCAGATCCATCCCCCTATCCCGGAGCATGCGGAAGGCCCGGATCTCCAGCCTGGGGGCCAGCGGGCGCCGCTGGGCGAGCTTGAAGCGGTAGGTCCGCGACCCCGGTTCCCGCGCCACCATGGAGGCCAGGACGAAGGCCTCCCGGACGCGGCGCCGCCAGGGGCCGCCCACTGCCCCTAACTCCTGCGGCCGGAGGATGACCAGCTCATGCTTGTCGGCGATTTTCCGAGCCATGCCCGAGGCGATCCAGTTTCGGTCGTGGAGGGCATGGGAAATGAGTACCCCCACTTTCATGGTTTCGCTGCCTCTTGGAGGAGCCGAAGCTCTTGGGGCATGAGCACGTTGATGTCGTACTGCTCCATGTCTTTTCGCGCCGCCGCACCCAGCCGGGCAGCCAAGTCCCGGTCGTCCAGCAGCCGGGCAATTTGTTTCCGCATGTCCCCTTCATCGTCGGCCTTGAAGATGAGGCCGGTTTCTTCATGCCGGATGACGCCCACTCGATCCGACACGGCGCAGGGCAAGCCACTCGCCATCGCCTCAAGGAGCACCTTCGGATGCCCCTCCGTCAGGGACGGCAGGGCGAAGCACGCCGCCGCCCGGTATTCGTCGGGTAATTCCGCCCAGTCACGCGGTCCTGGACAGTGCGCTCGGTAGCTGGCCGGGTGGTCGCCCCCGAGCGCCCATTGCAATGGCCCCTCGCCGACGCACCGGAGCCGTGCCCCCCAGATGCCGTTCACCGCCCGGGCCAGCCGCAGGAGGTTCTTCTCCTCCACGAGCCGCCCCACATAGAGGACGCGGCGGTTGACAGGCAACCAGTCAGCCGGACTGAACCGCTCGCCGTCCACCCAGTTCGGGTGGTGGATCACCGTGGCCCCCGGATAGCGCCGCTGCAACCGCTCGGCCAGATCCTTCCTGGAGACCAAGACGGCCGCCGCCCGAGGAATCGCCACACGGGCGAGCCACCGCCATTTCCGCACATGCAGGGCCGAGCGGCCATGCACGCGCGCGACGCGCTCATAGTCGGCCCCGTAGGACATGACGAAGGGGATGCCCCAGAGCGCGCGCGCCGTCAGGGCCGGGATCGTGCCGAGCAGGTTCATGGCGCGGCAGAGGGCCAATGTCCGCCAGATGCGAGCTTCCCACAAGGGGCGGACGAGGGCGCGTTTCGGACCCACGGTCAAGCAATGCACCCGTGCCGGCACATGGTGGGCGAGCGGGAGGTCTCGGGTCGGTCGAAGGTAGGAGAAGTAGTCAAGGTCACCCAGGCGCGCATACCACTCTAGGTGAACCTGGAGCCGAGCGAGTTGGCCAGTTTTCGCCATTGAATGAAGTCCGCTGCCCACGGCTGGCAGGATGCCAATCCTCATGGCATCATCCACCGCCAGACTTCTGCCGTGCGCCGCGCCGTTCGGTCCCAGGAGTACGCCTGCGCCCGGACAAAATTCGCCTGGGCGTCCTCATGCCACCGAGCGTCGTCCGTCAGGTAGCGGACGAGCCACTCGACCCAGAGGGACGGCTCAAGCGGACAGGTCTGCCGCGCCCCGAGTTCCGCCAGCGCTCCCTGATCGGAGCACACGACGGGGCGCGCCCGGGCCATAGCCTCCAGGACGGGCAATCCGAATCCCTCAAGGCGCGACGGGAACGCCAGCACCCTGGCCCGGTCATACAGGGCCGCAATGTCGGCGTCCGTCCTCGGCACCCAATGCCCCGGCCCCGCGATGACCAGGCGGGCGTCAGGAACCCGCTCGATGACCTCCGGCCACAAGCCGAGGAGAAACGGCAGGTTCTTCCGCGGCTTGTCGCCTCCTAAGAACAGGACGAGCCGCCCAGCGGGGCGGGGCCGCCAGCAGGGCACGGCCCCTAGTGGGATGCGGTTCGCGTATACGCCGATGGCGGCGGCCTGCCGGACGGAAAACTCGCTGTCCGTCGTCACCCAATCGGCCTGGCGCAAGACCCACCGGTCCAGCCACATGAGCCGGTCGGCCTCCAGATGATGGAAATGGGCAACGAGGGGCACGCCGTATCGGCGCTTGGCGGCCACGCAGGCCGGCCCGGCGTAGCGGAGGCTGTGGGCGCGGATCAGACGAGGGGCGTGGCTGCGGACGCAACGGCGGATGTCACGCCAGAAGTACGGGGCGGAATTCCACCAGCTCAGTCCCCGGAGCACTGGCCGCAGGATGTGTGGATCCACGCCGTGCTCGGCCACGCGCCAGAGCAGTTCGCGCTCCATGACCTCGCCCCCGGAGGTGGAGTCCGCCTGTAGGCCGCAATGGGGCATCGCCACGGTCAACATTTCCGCCAGGTTCTTTTACCGCCGCCGTCGGGGGCGTCCCAGGGGTGCCCGGCCATGAGGGCGTACCGCCGTTGCAGATAGGCGTACACCTGCGGGCGCTCTGCCTGGGCGTGGGGGAGGTCGGCCGCATGGGGGTCGTCGTGCGGCGTGAAGTCCTCAAAGAGATGCCCCCCTGGTTTCAGATGCTCGGTGACGTGCCGGATCGTCTCCAGCGGGGCAGGGCAATGCTCCAAGATCTCGAGGACGCAGGCCACGTCATAGGCAGCGGAGAGTGGAAGCGCCCCCGGCGTGATCTCCAGGGCGTCCACGTTGGCCCCACGGCGCCGAAGGCGCCAGACGCCGAACCGAAAATGTTCCGATGGCACGTCGGCGACGGTCACGGTGATGTCTCGCCGCCGAGCGAGCCACCAGGCCACCGGGGCGATGCCTGCCCCGTACTCAAGCAACGCTCCGCCGTCCCGCAGGACACGACTCACATGCCGCCAGGATCGGCGGCGATGCCGAACGGCTTGCCGGAAGGCGGCCCAGGCCCCGATCTCCTGCCAGAAGGCGTGGACGGCTTCTTCCGTATCCCTGGGGCGGGCCTCCCAGAGTTCCTCCCAGGTCTTGCCGAAAACGGGCTGGCACGTCGGGGAACCCGGCAGGGAGGGCCGTCGGCCCTTGGCGCGCGTGCCGAGCGCCAAGGCCTCGGATGGGCGGACCTGATAATACGCGCAGAGATCGCGGCACCAGGACGGCGCCCAGCCGGTCGCGGCGTAGAGGGCGTCGGTCAGCACTAGGCTTCCAACAGATCCAGGACGCGGGATGACGCCTGGCCATCCAGCGGCCCGGCCCAGCGCTCGCAGGCCGCCTGCATGAATTCTGTGCCGTTCCGCATCAAGGCCAAGGGCACCGCATCCAGATGAGCCCCGACCGTCTGCCACCAGCGGTCGCCCCAGCAGGCTACGGCCACGCTGCCTGGGCAGTTCCAGAGGCCTCCGGCCTTGAGGAAGAATTCCCGCTTGAATGGCCACCCCGACGGCCACTCCGCCCACTCGGGGGGCCATCCGTACAGATGCACCTGGGGGATTCCCACGGCACACGCCTCGATGGCCATGGCAGAGGCGAAGCCCACATAGAGATCCGCCGCGCGGAGCAATTCCAGCGTGGTAAACGGATAAAAGGACACGTCGCCGACGACCTTATCGGCGTAGCGCAGGAGCCACGCCGGGTCACGATGCTTGGCGCGAGTCTTGGCGACGATGAACGCGCCGTGCTCGTCCGCCCACTGCCGCAGGATGCGCACGATCCGCCAGTACCGCATCTGCTCGAACCACCAGCGCCGGACGCGGCCGAGGCGGATCGGGCAGGCCGCGGTGCCGAAAAAGAGGACGTGTTGGTCCTGTGGCAAATTCCACTTGGCCCGGCAGGCCGCCCGGTCGCCCACGACCGTCGTGAGCTGGTCGAGTTCCGGGTAGCCCTGGCAGGCCACGCCCTCCGTCATCGACCCCGCCAATCGGGCGCCCTCGACGGACAGCAGCGACACCGCATCCCATCCGTTCGTGCTCTCGCCCTCGAGGAGGAAGGAGAGGTTGTCCCCGCAATGATCAAGGGCGCACCAGCGCACACCCCGCCGGCGCGTGAGGCGGCGGAGCGTCGGGGCCGTGCGCAAGCCGACCGCCAGCGCCCAGTGGGGACGGAAGTCGGTCAGCCGCCAGCGATCCGTCACGGGCACCATACTGCCCAGTTCCCCCCGCGCATGGATGAGCGCGTCGCCGCCCTTCACGTCCCCCGCCGGGGCGACCGCGAGGACGTCATGCCCCCGCCGCGTGGCTTCGGCGGCGACGGAACCTAAAATCTTGAGGTGCGGCGCTCTTGGAATCCACAGGAGAAGCCTCATGGCCCGAAGCGACGCCCGAGAACTGCGGCCTCGGTGGGCGTCTCACGGCTCCAGACTCGTTGCAATCCCGGAAACCATCGGAGGAACCCTTCGGGCGAGCCAAAATCAACCAAGTCGTGTCCCGACGGAACGAACCCGATAGGGAAGACGGCGTAGAGGAACCCATCGGGCTTCAGCACGCGGGTGGCCTCTCGGGCTGCGGCCGCAATGTCGCGGGCGTGCTCGTAGACGTGGACGGCGTACACAAGGTCGAAGCGGCCCGCCCCAAACGGCAACCGGTGAAAATCGCCCCACCGCATGGTTCGATCCACGCTCGGCAAGAGATCCACCCCGACGGCGTGGTAGCCGCGCTCGCGGAAGGCACGCGGCTCCTGGGCGTTGCGGGCTCCAACGCACAGGATCTTCGCCCCCGTGGGCAGGCCACTCAAGCGGATCGCCCATTCGATGTGCTCCAGCCGTGGGGGCTTGGCGCGTTTGGCCTGGGCTTGGCGGAGCTGGGCGTAGTAGTAGCCGAGCGCGGCGAACATCAGAAGGCCGTTGCTTCGACGCGGCCAAGTTTTGCCCGTCGGGCAGTTTTCCCGTCCAGTGCGGCCCGGATAGCCATGGCCACGTAGCGCATGTGGGCAACCGTCGCTGGCGGGCGCACCTGGTAGAGCAGGACGAGGCTTTTCTCTGACAGTTCTTCCACGACCGGCAGAGGCCCGCGCACCGCG
>ERZ1292629.3816-Hain-H43-01um-R1-3816-length-11391-cov-17_pt1 | contig 11391 bp, 9 predicted proteins | sample MGYA00564399_ERZ1292629 | MGnify/ENA primary metagenome ERZ1292629 (study PRJEB36523, sample SAMEA6512636) | groundwater metagenome | collected 2019-01-08 | study: AquaDiva: Metagenomics assemblies of 32 groundwater samples | reverse complement strand
CATCTACTTGGCTATGTTCACTCTTTAGATGTTTATTTGAAGAAATAATATGAAAGAAGAAATTATGCTGTCAACTCGTGGGTTCGATAATTATGGGAGCAAAGAGGAAGAGGTATTGGAAAGATTTGTTGCCAAAATAGAGGATGAAGCATCACTCGAAGATGAACCGACGAAAGACCTAATTGCTGATCTGTGCGTTCTCGTACGTCACGCAGAAGAAGGACGGTTCCATTGTTTCCACAAAGATGGTGCCACTATGCCCAAGGTAAGATTGATAGCGGAACTCCAAGAGATTATTCAAAAGGCAAAAGACGGTGCGTACGATAATTAATATGCCTAGATTCTGTATCACCTTCGATCAAAAATCTCCATTTCGTAATGGTTGGGTTGAGATTATTGCAGATGATGAGATAACAGCGCGTTTAGAGGCGATGTACGCATTTGGCGGAGAAAAAGGATGGAGTGGAATATATGACGAGGAATCGTTTTTTGGTAACAGGCTTTCACCAGCAGATGATTTGCCCTTACTGTCAGACAGTACATTTTTCAAAGCAGGAAAACTTGGGGAAACAATAATCCTTCCAGTAGGATATAAACATATGTACGAATGATTATGTCTCGCTCGCGCGAGACACCGCAACGATGTAATTCTTGCTGGCAATGCGAAAGCATCCTGATTCAAGAAGGTCGTTGCCTCTCGCGAGTGAAATATAAACAAAATTAAGAATATGAAACCCACCACCTACACCGAAGGCAACATCACGCTTGAACAAGCCAAGGGCGGAGGTTACTACCTCTCCGTAGCCGACATTGTTGGTAATGGAGGGAGCCTGATCGCTATTGAGGAGGAAGAAATCAAGCGTATTGCCGATGTTTGTATTCGTTGGTTATTGGATCACGAGAAACCGCCTAAGGGTTTGAAAAAAGCAATGGCGAAGAAATGATATTACCACTCTAAACTGCCCATCTCGTCGCCGCTTTGCGCTTGGCGGAAGCCACTCAATCGAGTCTAAACGCGAAGATGACGGATGGGCGGTTTTTTGTTATGCTGGGCGTAAGCAAAGATATCGAGCATACTTTTATACAAGAACTCGAAGATCGTGCCTATAACGTCTTACCTTTCTGTCTCCTCCCATTGTGAGTAGGAACAGACGGCGGACAGTCCCAATTCACCAAGGGCGCGTGCGTGTGGGGATACGAAAACCACCTGTTGCGAGACAGGTGGTTTTTCTATGTAGGACGATTCGTCCTACATAGTTATCCACATCTTGCACGTCTCGTGCTTTTCAAATATACTACGGTTACTTATGATCTCAAAACTCCGTAGAGCGATGTTTGAACGAGAGATGACCTCGACTGACCTCGCTAGAAAGTGTGGTATTCCAAGCTCATCTATCCGATATTATACCCTCGGCAGGAAGCCGCGCGGTAAAGTGGCGAAGCTGATAGCTAAAGCGTTGAGGATGTCAGTAGAAAAACTATTTTAATATGCCAACAGTCTCTCTGACAGAGTGCCCGGTCTGTCACCGGCTTGCTGACGAAGAAACGATCGAAGACTGGGGGAAATGTGCAGTGTGCGACCACCTTGATTATGAATCCGATACACAACAACCACACCGCGTACTGGGTGCTGGGTAAGGGAATCGCTAAAGAGTTTGAGGAAGAACCGCCCGAGGAGTTCTTAGAACAGGCGAAGGAGAGAGGGTGGGGGGTTTATTACACGGTCAACGAGCTGGGAGACGTACGAAACGAGAAAGGGAACCTACGCCACAAGGATAACGTATCGCTACTAACCGCCTGTTTCGCTGATTTTGACGAAGGATCCAAGGAAGAACAGATGCGACGCATACGTTCGTTCCTACCGCCGTCCGCTATCGTAGAATCAGGACGGGGGTATCACGCATACTGGGAGTTCCTCTGTCCACTTGGCCCAGACCGCGCGACCCTGTGGACGTATGCCCAGCACCGCATAGCGGAACATCTGGGCGGAGATCCCGCGTGTTCTGATCCGGCCAGACTCCTGCGTCTCCCCGGAAGCTGGCACATCAAGGAGGGGTATGAACCGTCGCTGGTACGGATAGTGGAACGGACTACTAGGCGTTACAGCATGGAAGAGATACTGGCAGAGTTTAAGCCACCTGAGCCGGTGCGAACGTATAACAGGAGTACATACCGTCCGATCAGTCGGGTACCGCCACCGGAGAAACTTACGGAGGGTACTAGACACGGAGCGCTGAAGAGGATGACGGGTAAATTGTTCTATGGGTCAGCCCCGATCGAGAAGGAAGAAAGAACTAACATACTTAAAGCGTGGTATATCTCCTCCTGCCATCCATTGAAGGATATCTGGGAGCAGGAGGTGGAGGACATGGTTAAGTGGGTCTTAAATAAAGAACACCATGGATAGCAACACACTGAATCTGCTCGCATATCAGAAACTTCTGATAGTCTCCCCGGAAGGATGGGACACTGATGCTTTTGCATTATACAAAGAAAACGCTTCCAAGACCGACGCTACAGAAGAAGAGATCATGCTCGGATGGAAAGACGGTCTCGCTATGGCGAAAGAGACCATGCCTAAAATGTGGGAAGCATATCAAAGGACGTTGGGGAAAAAAGTAAATTATCCAAGAATCCCATGGGATAAGGTGGTTTTTAAGAAAGGAGCCGAGGACGGGAACTCTTATAGACTGGAGTTTGATATCGACGGACGGGAGATAATCATAGAGTGTTCAGACATTGAGATCTTCAGTTCTGACTTTATAAGTCGAAAGATGATTCTGTATTCCAGAAAGATGGTTGATTGTCCGTATCTAACTAAGTCTGGTAAACAAAATTGGCTTCCTGGAGTAGTACTTCCTTGGCTCGATCACATGGATATGGCTCATGCGGAGAGAGAGAATAAGTCCGACCAAATTATTGACTTGATAAGAGATTTTGCTTCCAAGCCAATCTGGAAAGAGACGTTCGACAAGGCGTTTAATCAGTCTCGTGAGCCTGTACGAGAGGGGGATACCGTCTATATGCCCTTCAGTGGATTAAAAGCATTCGTGAGAAAGTCGCTAGGAGCGGACGCCGGGGAGCGTTATCTGACGACTGTATTGCTTCGTACTGGCGCGATGAAGGTTAAAAAAGGTAAAAATGGTAACGTGTTTTATTCTCTCAACTATGACCAACTCGAAGGTATTGCGCCTAGCGGCGCCGGGATCGGGGAAGACAACACGGATCCTAAAGGAAGCGAGGGAGGTTTTGACAAACAATGGAAGGGTCTGGCTGACGGCGTTCGGGAGGAAGAACGTACAAGACATGAAACGAAAGATCGGCTGGCTTCCGGAAGCGCAGAAGGAGAAACTATGGATAACGACAATTCACGCGGAGGCGTACCACTTTCTGAAAGCGAGACCGGAGACGAACCTGACGGAATTCCTTTTTGAGAACGACTCCAAGTTCGGTCTCCACTTCTCAGACAAAGCCAAGAGACAAGTAGGACTTCATACCGAGGGCGCCTCTATGTTCGACGTAGGTACGGAGGACGACGCTTGTTACCTTGAGATACAGCGCCTACGCGCCAGAGGACAGACGTGGAAAGATACTACGTTCACATCGTTTAATGCTGACCGCGTTAAGCACATCTGGGATATACTCCAGTCTGGTTTTGCCAGAGGGTACTGGGACTTCATGTACCTACTGGAAGAATCCGATAGGAGGGGTCTGACATTTAGAGCAGACTATGTAGCGGTTGACGAGATCAACGACCTGACACCACTCCAGTGTCGCATTGTGGGGCGGTCTGAGGGGACCAAGGTAGTATTCTGCGGTGATCTGAACCAGACGATTTTCGGCTGGTCAGGAGTAGATCCAGAGACTATCCTGACCCTCCCACACGACACCACAGAGAACCAGAACGAATCCTACCGGCTTACGACAGAGGTGGCTGTGTTCGCGGATAAGATTATTGATAGAGCAAGCAAACGATACGGTGAGAAAATAATTCCGCTCGCCGGTAGCGGTGAAGTTTTAAGAGACAAGAGTTTCAGGAACGTACTCTATAAGCTCCCAGTATGGGGTAACGCGATGGTACTTGGAAGGACAAACTACATCGTTGACCAAGCTCGTAGGGTAGCGCTCGACGCTGGAGCAAACGTGGTTCTATCAGACGCAGAGGTTCTTCAGGGAGAACTATGCAAACTAATAGCCGATCGTCCGCCGACGTTCCCGCTGGAGAAAGTAGAAGCGGTGCTGGGGTCTTGGCTCCCCTCGGGTAGATTCTGGAAGCACGGGGCAAAGAAGAAGTTACGCGAGTGTACGTCGCGGTATATGCAGTGGGACGTTCTTTATGAAGAGTACGGTACTCCTGATCTCAGGCGTGTTATGGAGGGGGAGCTGGACTGGTACGAGGGGAGACCCGCGTTTAACCCAGACGAGCCGGTCATCAGGTTCAGCACCACACACGCCGCTAAGGGACTAGAAGAGGAGAACGTAGTGGTATTACGAGATATGAGCGCGCGGGTCAGGAACGGGTTAGAACAGAACGAGGACGAAGAGGTACGCATAGCCTACGTCGCTGCGACCCGTGCCAAAAAGAGGCTGGTTGTTTCACAGTTAGACTTGGCTGGGGGAGGGAACCCTTACTTAGGGGGTTGACAAAAGCACGAGATGTGCGTATAGTGGAGGTATATGATTTTACTATACATACTAGCCGCGTGTATTATATCTCAGGTTGTTTTCCTTATTCTTGCGATTCTTCTGTCGAAGATAAGCTCCGATAGCCAGAAGTAAGCATGTGGGCTAGGAGCCATGTTTTGACAGAGAGCGGGATGGTGGCAGTAGAGCTTACCTTTTTGCCTCCTGCTTTTAGCCCCTGTGTGAGCGCTATATTTCCATAGGTGACAGGAGAGAAGAAAGGAAAAAGTTTGCTCCCAACCCCCCAAGGGAGTTTTGAAATATATTGCCTGATGTTGCTAAAATAACTGTCAGTGATAGCGGGTGTGACTTGTTTGAGTTTTTTGTCTAACTGTTTTAGCGCATCCAGTTCGGCTTTGGCTTTCGCCTTCGCTGCGTCTTGGACACGCTTTGCTTCGAGTAGCGCTTTGGATCTGGCATCTTTAGCAAGAACATACGCCTCTTTCGCTTTCCTGTTTATTTCCGCTACTTCTAGTTTTGCTTTTTCTATCACCTGTTCATACACGATTCGTCCTTCCTCTATTTTTTTCAAATCCTTCGCGTGGGTAGAGCCAGCAAGTTCGTCCAGCTTTCTTAACATCTCAGTATTGTCAAACTTGGACTCTTTAAGAGCTGTGTTAATCACCGAGTATGCCTTGTCTTCCGAAAAGACAGTCTTACCATTTTCTACCTTTGTCATTGATTTGATGACAGGTTGTGTAGTTTGAAGAGTTTGACTGTACGCGGCTCTAAGCTCCGACGCTTCTTTACCTAGAATATTATCAAGGTTCGTATCAAATGCTTCACGCATACTCGCGACAACTCTACGAAGATTCTTCTGCTCCGGTGGAATTTCAGTCATTAGGGTGGACAGCGCTTCTCGTCGAGTCAAGAGATCATCGGCTAAACTTCTACCGCTTTGTTTAGCGGCAGGGCGTGCCCTGATTCTATACACGCGCTGAATAATGCTTTTCAAGAGATCATCGGCTAAACTTCTACCGCTTTGTTTAGCGGCAGGGCGTGCCATGATTCTATACACGCGCTGAATAATGCTTTCCGCTCCCTTGGCTCCCTCGAACTGACTACCCGTTAAATTAACTCTACCTTTAAGAACGCTGATACCCTCTTCAGCTAATGCTTTTTTCGTTCCGAGCTTGAACTGTTTTGCTCCTTGTATAATCTTCCCTTCGTTAGCGTCTATAATCGCTCTACGTGCTGTTTTATATTTTTCCATTGCAGCAGTCCGTTCCGCTTGGGCTGTTTCGTATGCCTTGGTGCCTATGCCCTTCAACTCTTCGGGAGATCCCGGTGCTGGACCGAATTCCGGTACGGTAGACATTTCGGGTTTTGCTGGTTTTGGAATCTCAGGGATCTTCGGTATCTCAGCTTCCGGTAGAGTACCTGCTCTCAGTTGCTCAATTTCTTTTGCTGTTTTAGGGTTCCTAGCGGCAGAAATGATTTCTTCGGATATAGTGGAAAGTTTCTTCGCCCACTTTGAGAAGGGACCGACTGCCTCTTTTACTCCCTCCCATACGGGCTTCAGAATTCTACCTGCTCCAGGGGCGCCACCTGTCAAATAAATGTCGGCGGCTTGAAGTGCTGTCTCACCTGGAGTTTGCGTTCCGTATTTTTCTACATCTCCAGGTGTGGCAGACAGTTGTTTGACTTCCCCGAGTACTGGATAAGTTTCCGGTTTCATCAATTCACCTGCAATCCTCTGAGCCTCCGTGTCTTCTACTGGCTGTTGTTTAACGTAACTTTTTATCTTTCCGGGGAGAGATAAGGCGGAACTCTCGGCTCCTTTTATAAACTGTATCGGTAATTGAGCGGTAGACTTAACAAAACCACCAGCCATTTTCGCTGCTTCTTCAGGGTTCCTTAACGCATAAACGCTCCCAATCGCACCTGCAGCACCTACAGGTCCTCCTATCATAAAACCAGTTGCACTCGCGCCTAGATATGGGACGAGTTTAGAGAAAAAACCGTTTCCAGTCGATGTCGGTGGCGGAGGCGGTAGAGTTACTGGTTGGGGCTTAAGTGGAGCAACCGAGGGCTTGAATCCCGTAGTTGAAGAGTCCTGCGGAAGAGGTTTGACTGAGGGTGTGAATGTCATATTATTGTTTTGTAAAACCATTCTTTAGAGCCTCGTCATATTCATTCTTCAACTCTGGGTCGCTTAAGTCATAGGGGTAGATTTGACCATCCGGACCCTTGAGATTGATTACTTTAGAATTTGTTTGTTCACTCATAAGCTTTTCTAACCTACTTGTATCTACCCCCACATCCTTAAGACTGGTTATAGCGTTAGGGTCAACGATTGAACTATCTGGATATCTACCCATAACTTTTTTATATTCCACGCCCTGTTCTATAATCTTAGCTCCCATTGTGTTTACTTGAAGATTAATGAGGGAGTTAAGAATGTCGTTCGGTTTCATGTTGTTGATTTTCTCTCTTTGCTGTGCGACATCTTGATCGGTTGGCGAAGCATTACCTTTGTAGAAAGCAGCGATCTCATGCGCTAATAGCTCAGCAGTATAGTCAAAGTTTTGGATAGCTTCAGCTAGTTCCGGTTTGTTTATATTCTTATCTATCGCATTTTTCAATGAATTAGCTTTCATGAATCTAGTATTCTGAAGTTGGTCTGTCCAGTGTTTCAATTCAGCCAAGTGCGAAAGTGCCGTATTTCCAGAAACTCGAATATTATAAGGACGTTGGTTAGGATTATTCCACGATGTCTTAAAGTCTGCCCGCTGTTTATTCCTTATAGGGCTGAAAGTTGGATCAAGAGTGAGTGCTAATTTATTCAGCCTCATCTTCTCTGAATCTGGACTCTTCCCAACCGCTCTGGCTGAGGCCTCCGAGAGGAGCATGTCGCCGTTGACAAGTTGTCTTGCGATGTCTCTGTCTGAATCAGAAGTGTTCGTCCATAACGACTTACTCTGTTCGTCCATACTATTGAGTTCCTTTCTCGTTAATTCGTCTAACGCACCGGGTACACGAGGCGTTACCCCTGGCTTGTATCCTGCTGAAGTCGCGTCTGCGGCTGTCGCGCCTAAGGATAGCTGTTTTTCTGGTGGCAGACCCGCGTTCACTGCCTCTAAATCTGTGCGACTAAGAGGCTTGCTTTCAGGCGCCGCTCCCCATCCATCTGAAACACCTACTTGGGTTGCATCACTTCCAGTCTGAGGAAGATTGGTTATGGGTACTCTAGCGAACAACGCAATTCTAGGGTCATCTATTGCCATCACTCTGCTGTTGCTTATCATTCTCCCATTTGGAGGGACAAAGTTGCTCTCAGTAACTGTAAACATCGTCTTCCCTGTCTGGTTGTCTGTGAAAATATCTCCTATTATACCGACATGACCAGTAGTGCCCGCTCTCATCAAAAAAGTATCATGCGACTGGATTGATTCACCGCTATAAGGACCTTCGATAGCGTAAGGCTGAAGATCGGTTACCTTACCGGCAAAATCGTCATGTTTGATTACCTGTTTGCCATACCAAGCATTAGTTGCAGCCCCACATTGTCCAGCATTTTTTTCATGACCTGGCAGCGTTGGACCTATCGTACCATCTCTAAAAAGATTAGCATTTGTAATCTGAACAGGTCCTGGAATTAAAGGCACTGAACCAACTCCACCAAATTTTTCAGCTTCTTTCGTATCCGGATTAACTCTCCAGAGTGTACCATCAGATTCCCTTACTTTTACCTGCCAGTTACTACTAAACGTACCCATCGGGGTTGAGGTTGTAGTTCTAGTTTTAGGATCGTAGCTTACAGCCATGTTCTCACCCGTAGCTTTATCCTTTTCTACTGAGTTGATTACCCCGTTAGCTTTTCCGCTCACCACATATTCGATCCCACCAATTTCAACACTCCCACCTACATCAGTCTTAGCAAGAACTCCGGCTAAAGAATCAGCCGCTTTATAATTCTCTTCTTTCACCGATTCGAGTGACGCTCTAAACAATATCCTGGAAGTCCCTGGTTGGTAGTTATTTACTATGTCATGAGCTCTAAGCTGACTATCCGTGAGCAAAGTTCCACCCTTAGCCGCCGAGTAAAGAATACCACCTTCTTGCACATCCGCTTTTTGCATGTCAGCAATGTCTTTCTGGCTTTGCGCTGATTCTTTGATTGTCTTATCAATCTGCTTCTGTATCTCTGCTGCTCCCCTCTCCAGCGCCTGATATCCTTGGACGTTGGCTCCAAGCGCAGCGTCCCATGCTTGGTTCAAGAGGTCTTGCTTCTTCCACGCCAGTTCTTGAGTGTCTCTCGCTTGCTCAACCCGAATCTTAGTAAGCGCTGCTTCAGCGTAGTCCGTCCCTGCTTGTTCCATCTTAAACGCTGCCGCCTTCTGCGTCGCGGTCTGCTCAGTCTTCTGTTCCTTCAATCTTTCTTCCTGTGGCTTCAGACGCTCGTCGATCTTTCCTTTAGCCTGCTCATAAGACTTCTGCGCACCGGTATGAAAAGACGCGGACGCGGCAGCGATACTGGCATTAGATTCTTCCTGTCTCTTCTGTAGATCAGATTTGGCAGACTCAAGAAAGGTCTGCGCTGGCATACTGGTTAGCGAGGTATCACCTGCACTGTCAACAGCTTTCTCCGCTATAGGCGGCAGAGTAGCGGCATCATAACGCCTAGCGGCTTCTTCGTAGCTGATACCCTGATCTTTCATTGACGACGCTATACCCGCCGCTTTTTTCCGCGCCTCGGTAGTCGTGAATGCTTGAAACATGGTCGGTGTCTGCGCAATCTGTCCCGGAGGCGTGACTCCTATCTGCGCTCCTGTCACCAGCGTCCCCGGAGCGGCGGCGGATTCTCCCATGACTCTATTCTGCATTTGAAGAAGCGCCTGCTGGTTCATTTCTTCAGGAGTCTTACCGCTCGGATTGTAGATGTCTTTTTGTGTAGGCATATTTTTTTTATACAAGGTATTTACTGTCATTTCGTTCCAAAATTTCCATCAATTCCACGCCCCACCGGATTATCTCAAAGTTCTGCGCCGCTCCGCTCGTGGATAACTGTAACGAGACGTTAAAAAAATAAACATTAGGATTCAGTTCCAAGTCGAAACGGTATCTAGGTAAGTCGTCCGCTTCAGGGTTCGACCCGAACTGCACGCTACCGAACGCGGACGCTCCGAACGGATTATACGTTATCTTCGTAAACTTATGATCCGTGCTGTCTCCATCAAGCGTTTTCTCCGTCTGCTGCGTGGATCCGTCCTCGTCATACAACAACGTAGCGGTGATCTCCGTATTCTCCGTCATTTTAAGTTCTATGAATCCGGCAGTGATGCGTTTCTGTTTATGTGGTACGCCGAAGTGCTCCGCCCAGCTCCTGATCGTGGCGGTAAACGACCCGTCGTTACCTGACTGTGGATTATCCGTTTTTGATTCAGGCGTAACCTTGTACGAGTTCGAGCTTGTGGATGAGTGCCAGTGAACCTCGTTCTTACCCGTCGTGGAATTATAGATAACAGTCCAGTCTTTCACGTTCCACCCGACGTACGGTGCGTCCCAGAGAATTGGTGTCGCCCTGCCGGAAGAATCCGCGGACTGCTGCGTTAAGTCTCCCCTGACCACTACGTCATTGTACGTCGAGTTTATATCGCTTTTGAACGCATACCAGACCACGTTATCCACGCATATCCCGCAAGCGTCATCGTGGACTCCATTATCAAATATCCCTTGCATCGGCTCTGACAACACCACATACTGCGGCTGATCGTTCTGCGTTATGCCGGTGAGCAGAATCAGACGTTTATCAGGAGTCACGAACACCAGCCCATAGGGTGTGGAGAACGTGGAACGCTGCGTCATCGCTCCTATAGTCGTAGACTTGTCGTCAGCGGGCGTAAGAGTCGTGTAGCGCGGTACGTCGAGCCGAGTGCCACTCTGAACGAAGTCGAGTGACTTGATGATGTTCTTCTTTAGACACAAGACGGTTTTATTAAGTTTCCCGAACGCGGTTATGGCTCCACCGAACTCGATCTCTTTCGCTCCACCATCACCGTCAGTTGAACCGGTGGCTACGTCATCCGGGTTATCGAGCTTGGAGTAGTCCCACAAGCTCGGACGAGCTTCACGCCGGTAGTGCAGCCGCCCGTCGTGAGCCATTGATACTTGAAACTTCACGGGGTCAGTACCCCCGCCGACTACGCCTGTAAGCTCTACTGGAGTCTGAAAGATCATATCCCCTACCGTCGGAGCAGCCGGAACCGCACTACAACCAGTGAATGTCTGAGAAGAAAGTCCCGTATATGTGATCTCCGTTCCATTTATTATGATCGTACCGGTAGCTGAAAAACCAAGATTAGCGAGCGTGGTAGAACCCTGTACTGTTACTTGGTTTACTGTGTCATCCGAGGAGTACTGCGCATACGCGCCAGTCCAGCGGAAGGGGTTTTCCGTCCCGTTACAGAAGAAACACCAGTTGAATGCTTGATCTGTCTGTCCGATATTTCCGAAGCCAAACTCTTTGGCCGCTGTAAAGCCACCTTTGAGCAGGGCAAACTGGCTCGACGTTCCCTGCACCCACGCATAGAGCCCCGTGTTGTACGCTTTAAGCTCTATCTGCGTATCGTCACGTCTACGGAACACCCACGCGCGTTGTACGGGCGTTGTATCTACCGCTTCCGTACCGATCGCGGCGTATCCGTCTCTTGTCGCGGGGAGTCCATTGCCGGAGAACTTTACGTTCTGTCCTATCACAAAAGCACC
>ERZ1292629.3813-Hain-H43-01um-R1-3813-length-11395-cov-4_pt1 | contig 11395 bp, 10 predicted proteins | sample MGYA00564399_ERZ1292629 | MGnify/ENA primary metagenome ERZ1292629 (study PRJEB36523, sample SAMEA6512636) | groundwater metagenome | collected 2019-01-08 | study: AquaDiva: Metagenomics assemblies of 32 groundwater samples | reverse complement strand
CCTCGGTCAGGTCGCGCAGTTCGGCGATGTCCTTGTGACGGAACATGGCGTTGCCGTCGAAACCGACCTTGGCGTCGAGGACGAGGAGGTTGCCCTGCTCGGTCAGCGCCAGCGGGTTGACTTCGATCTGCTCGGCGTCGGTGTCGAGGAACGCGGCGTAGAGCGACGCGGCAACCTTCGAAGCCTGCTTGGCGAGGTCGCCGGTCAGGCCGAGCGCAGCGGCAACGGCGCGGCCGTGGTGCGGCTGGAAGCCGGTGGCCGGATCGACCGAGAAGCTGTGGATCTTCTCGGGGGTCGAGTGGGCGACCTCTTCAATGTCCATGCCGCCTTCGGTCGACACGACGAAGGCGATGCGGCTGGTGGCGCGATCGACCAGCAACGCCAGGTAGAATTCCTTGGCGATGTCGGCGCCGTCGGTGATGTACAGACGATTGACCTGCTTGCCCGCTTCGCCGGTCTGGATGGTGACCAGCGTGTTGCCGAGCATGTCGGTGGCGTGGGCCTTCACCTCGTCCAGGTTGAAGGCGAGGCGGACGCCGCCCTTGGCTTCGGGGGCCAGTTCCTTGAACTTGCCCTTGCCGCGGCCACCAGCGTGGATCTGCGACTTCACGACATAGAGCGGCCCGGGCAGCTTCTTGGCGGCCTCGACGGCTTCCTCGACGGTGAAGGCAGCGTGACCGGCGGCGATCGGCGCGCCATACTTGGCGAGCAGTTCCTTCGCCTGATATTCGTGAATGTTCATGGGCTAGCCCGTCCTTTGTTCACAGGAAAACTGTTGAGGCGGGTTAAGCACAGGCGAGGAAGCAGGGCCAGAGCCATTTCGCAAAACGACTTTGCAAAATTGCAAAACCCTTGCGAAGCCCGACCCTGCTTTATTGTGAAATCGGCGTCAGAAGGAGCAGTGAATGGCGGCCTTGCTGGTCACCAGGAAAATCTCCGGATCCTCCAGCGCACGGACTTTATAGAGCAGTTCGTCCATGCTCATCTTGCCCATGTGCGACTTGTGGAGCGAGGCGATCGACTGGAGCCGCCTCAACTGCACCAGGCTGAGCCGATCGACCATGCGTTCGGCCATGCAGCCCGCCATTCGCGGCGAAAGACCAGCATCGATCAGCCCGGCGCGCACGCGTGATTCGGGGGAAACGCTGGCGCAGGAGGCCAGCAGAAGGGAGCCGGCGAGCGCGCCGATCGTTGCACGAAAAGATATGGTTGCCATGGGCACGGCCATGACAGCAGATGGCTGAACAGAGCCTAAATGCGCAGGACAGCCAAAGGAGTTTGCATGGATCGGATATTTTCCGCCCTGTCGGCACGGATCGCCAGTTGGACTGGCCAGCCGCTCGCCTTCATCCTGGCGGTCGGCGTGGTATTGATCTGGGGCGTGACAGGCCCGCTCTTTCATTATTCCGACACTTGGCAACTGGTGATCAATACCGGCACGACCATCGTCACCTTCCTGATGGTCTTCCTGATCCAGAATGCCCAGAACCGCGACGGCGCCGCGATCCAGGCCAAGCTCGACGAACTGATCCGTTCGATCGAGACCGCGCGCAACGACTTCATCGGCATCGAACATCTGACCGAAGCCGAACTGGAGAAGATCAAAAAGATACTGGAGCGCGAATGCGGTGCCGATGGCCCGCATCAGGACGTGATCGATCGCCTGATTTCCCGTCGATAGCGCGATGGCGCAACGATCGAAGGATCAATGCGCCGGAATGATCAGCCTCTTCAGCTGCTCATTGCGCCTGCGATAGGCTTCGATCTGATCGATATAACCGCGCGCCAGCCCTTCATAGGCAGCGCGCCCTTCGGGCGATGCTGTTGCCTGCGCGTTTATCAGCGACATCTGCTGGCGATGCAGCAGATAGTTGACGTCCGTCTCCATCGGTTCGCCCTCCTCCCGTATTTTTCGAAAGTGCGGTCGGCGCGCTGACGCGAAACGAGTCGCGGCAACGGCAGGGCGATAGTAGCATGAAGGTTAATGCTACGCGATTCCCCTCACCCTGCGCCCCGCGCGACCGATCGCGGTGTCGGCGCAAAACGCAGCACCGCATAACCGCACAGCGCGGACAGCAAGGATCCGCCAAGGATGCCGATCTTGGCCTCCTCGACCAGCAATGGCTGCCCCGGAAAGGCGAGGGCGCCGATGAACAGGCTCATGGTGAAGCCAATGCCGCACAACAGCGCCATGCCGTAAATCTGCACCCAGGTCGCCCCCGAAGGCCGCGCCGCGATGCCCAGTTTCTGCGCCAGCCAGATGCTGCCGAACACGCCCAGTTGCTTGCCAAGCAGAAGCCCCAGCGCCACGCCGATCGGCAAGGGGCTGAGCAGAGCGCCGATCGCCTCGCCATTGAGCGTGATGCCGGCATTGGCGAAGCCGAAGAGCGGTACGATCAGATAGGCGCTCCAGGGATGGATCAGATGTTCCAGGCGATGGAGCGGACTGTCCGCCGCATCCGGCGCACCCGGCGTGCGATTGACCGGAATGGTGATGGCGGCGAGCACGCCCGCGATCGTGGCATGCACGCCGGACAGCAGCATCAGATACCAGAGCAGCAGGAAGCCGATGAGATAAGGTGCCAAGGCCCGCACGCCGACACGGTTCATGCCGAACATGACCAGCAGGACGACAAAGGCGCCGGCCAAAGCCATGATATCCAGCCCCTGGCTATAGGCCAGCGCAATGATCGCCACCGCGCCCATGTCGTCGACGCGCGCGACCGCCGTCAGGAACAGCTTGATCGATGCGGGCGCCCGCGATCCCAGCAGCGCCAGAACCCCGATCGCGAAGGCAATATCGGTGGCCGCCGGGATCGCCCAGCCGCGCGCCAGAGCCGGCTCCCCAGCCGTAACAGCCAGATAGACCAGCGCCGGCGCGATCATGCCCGCCCCAGCCGCGATGAAAGGCAGGCGCCGCCTCTCCCAGGTGGACAGGCCGCCATCGACGAACTCACGTTTGATCTCCAGCCCGACGAGCAGGAAGAAGATCGCCATCAGTCCGTCATTGACCCACAAATGGATCGTCATGGGACCGAGCGCAGGAGCAAGCACCGGCCCCGTCACCATATGGAAGATGTCATGATAGACATGGCCGGCAGCACCCGGAAGATTCGCCATGACCATTGCGATCGCGGCCGAAATCATCAGCAAGACGCCACTGCCTGCTTCTCCCTTCAGGAAATTCCTGAGGGCGGACACGGGCCGTTCGGTCACGTCTCTTCTCCATAAGTGCTTGCCGGTATTGCCATTCTTCCCCCCTTAGGGAAATTTCCGCTCAGGTCCAACCCAGATCCGCCGGCCAATGTTGACAGACTTTCTCCAAAATACTTGGAAGACCGCTGTTCTCATGGCATAAATTCGTCCTGCCGCATGGCGATCGGGACAGGGGAAATCCGGGATCGTGGGGGACATGCTCTTTGGCGCGCTACAGGCGCTGCATTATGAGATATTGTTGTTCGCGGTCATCGGCTTCGCATTGGGCGGGCTGGATGATCTGGCGATCGACCTTCTGTTCCTGATCCGCCGAGCCTGGCGGGCGGTCCGCTATCCTCGCTGCCTCCGCATGACGATGGCGACATTGCCACCTTCATCGACGCCCGGCCGTATCGCCATCTTCATTCCCGCCTGGCAGGAAGCGGAGGTCATCGGCGCGATGCTGCGCCATGCCGTACATTGCTGGGGCGATGCCGATTATCGCATATTCGTCGGCGCCTATCCCAATGATCCGGCGACGATCGACGCGATCGCATCGGCCGCCATCGATCAACCGCATATCATATTGTGCGTGAATGACCGCCCCGGCCCGACTACCAAGGCCGATTGCCTGAACATCAACTGGCTCAGCATGCTGGCGGAGGAAGGCCGCAGCGGCATCCGGTTCAAGGCCATCGTCATGCATGATGCCGAAGACGTCGTGCATCCCGATGAAATCCGGCTGTTCGATCATATGATCGACCGGTTCGCGCTCGTGCAATTGCCGGTACTCCCCCTACCGGGTCGCGGCACCTGGTTTTCCCGTGCCATCGCCAATCATTATTGCGATGAGTTTGCGGAAGCTCATGGGAAGTCCCTGACAGTGAGGGAATTTCTTGGTGCATCCATTCCCTCTGCTGGCGTCGCCTGCGCCTTTGAAAGAAATATATTGGCCGCTCTCGCCCCTCATGCTGACGCGGGGCCATTCGATCCGGGATCATTGACCGAAGATTATGAAGCGGGGTTGCGGATCGCCGACATGGGCGGCCGGGGCATCTTCCTTCGCATCCGTGATGCACAGGGCCGACTGGTCGCGACCCGCGAATATTTTCCCGACAGCGCCCCGGCCGCCATCCGCCAGAAGGCGCGCTGGATCATCGGCATTTCGCTTGCCGGATGGGACCGGATGGGCTGGCAGGGCGGCCCGGCCGAATGGTGGATGCGGATCAGGGACCGACGCGCCACCCTTGCGGCCCTGATCATCGTCGCCGCCTACGCCACGCTGCTGCTCTGGAGCATGTTGGAACTGGCGCGCCCATTCCTGGCACCGCAAATGCGCCCGTCGACGCCGCTGATCGACACCTTGCTGACGCTCAATCTCTGGCTCATGGCATGGCGCATCATGATGCGCGCGATCTTTGCCGGCCATGCCTATGGCTGGCGGCATGGACTGGCGGCGGTGCCGCGCATGTTCGTCGGCAACGCGATCGCTATCCTGGCCGCCCGGCGCGCCGTGGTCCTTTATGTCCAGTCGCTGCTGGGCAAGCCGCTGGTGTGGGACAAGACGCAACATCGCTTCCCCGACATGGAGGAGCAGGCATGATCGGATCATCGGCCGATGGACGGCCGGTGCGCTTCTTTTTCATGCTGTGCATCGGCTGGACCGGCATGCGCCTGTTCGGCACGATCGCGTCGACAGCGCCGCTACCAGCGACAGTGCCAACCCCGGCCAACGGCAGTCGGATCGGCTCCCCCACCCGTCAGGAGCGCATGATCCCGATCATCCGCGGAGCAGAGACGGCAATATATTCTGGCAACAAGTGGCAAGCCATCCGTGCGAGTTCGCCCTTCAAGCCAATCCGGGCCGCTTATGCCATCGCGCCACTATCGACTGCATGGTCGTTGACCTCTGGCGCCTCCGGACAAAGACCTCCCCTAGGCCGGCCCAAAGCCATGGAACCGCTTGCCATTTCGGTATCGACCATATCGCCCGTCGGTCATGATCGCTGGCAAGGCAGCGCCTGGCTGCTCTGGCGCTCCGGCGGTGGTTCTTCGGCAGACCTCGCCACTGTGGGGCGCCTCGGCGGGTCGCAGGCCGGGGCACGGATCGACTTCGACATGATGCCCCGATCCTCGGGGCGCCTTGCAGCTTATGGTCGGGCCACGACGGCCCTCCAGTCGCCAGAAGCGCCCGAAACCGCGATCGGCCTGTCCTATCAGCCAGTACGCCATATTGCCGTCAGCCTTGCTGCCGAACGACGGATCGCGCTCGATACCCAGGCACGCGACGCCTTCGCGCTGCTGCTCGTCGGCGGTTTTGGCCCCAGACCCATTGCCGGACCGATAGAGGCCAGCCTTTATGCCCAGACCGGCATGGTAGGACTGCACAAGCGCGACCTTTTCATCGACGGAAAATTCTCGCTTCTCGCGCCGGTCAAGGGCCGCCCTCTGCGCGTTGGCCTCAGCCTGTCTGGTGGTGCGCAACCCGATGTCGAACGACTGGATATCGGCCCGGAAATCCAGTTTCGTCTGCCCCTTCCAGCGATCGCCGCACGCATCGGGATCGAATGGCGTGAACGTGTCGCCGGTCAAGCCAAACCGGCTTCCGGCCTGGCGGTCACACTCGCCGCCGATTTTTAGCCTGCCGGCCATCTCCCGGCTTTCGCTCGGAGTCTTTTGTCTCTAACCCGATGGGGCATGGATCTATACCTGCCCATCGCCAATCTGTCGGTGAACGCCCTGGTCATCATCGGACTGGGTGGCGTCGTCGGCCTGTTGTCGGGCATGTTCGGCGTGGGTGGCGGCTTCCTTACCACGCCGCTGCTGATCTTCTATGGCATCCCGCCCACGGTCGCAGCGGCCTCAGCCGCCAGCCAGGTGACCGGCGCCAGCGTGTCCGGCGTCGTCACCCATATGTCGCGCGGCACCGTCGATTTCCGCATGGGCGGCGTACTGATCGCCGGCGGCGTGGTCGGCGCGGGCCTTGGCGTCCTGATCTTCCGCTTGCTCCAGTCGCTGGGGCAGATCGATACGGTGATCGGCATTCTCTATGTGCTGATGCTGGGCGGCATCGGATCGCTGATGGCGAAGGAGTCGATCCAGGCACTGATCGCGCTCAAGACCGGCAAGCGCATGCAGGCGCGCAAGCGCCGCCATCATCCGCTGGTCGCCGCACTGCCGATGCGCTGGCGCTTCTATCGCTCGGGCCTCTATATCTCGCCGCTGGCGCCGCTGCTGCTGGGCATGGCGACCGGCATCCTGACCATGTTGCTGGGCGTGGGTGGCGGCTTCATCCTGGTGCCGGCGATGCTCTATCTGCTCGGCATGAACACCCAGTCGGTGGTCGGCACGTCGCTGTTTCAGATCCTGTTCGTCACCATGGCGACGACGATGATGCACGCGATGACCACCAAGGCGGTCGATCTGGTGCTGGCCATGCTGCTGCTGATCGGCAGCGTCACCGGCGCGCAGGTCGGTACCCGGCTGTCGATGACGATCCGCCCCGAATATCTGCGCATCCTGCTCGCCGCGATCGTGCTGCTGGTCGCCGCGCGCATGGCGCTGGGGCTGGGCTGGCGGCCCGACGAAATCTTCACGATCGACGTGAAATGAGGATATCCCGCCTCATCCTGCCGGCCCTGGCCCTGCTGCTGAGTGCCGCAGACGAACCGCAACTGGTGCCCGATGTGTCGCAGCGCGAGGTCGAGATCCAGTACAGCTTCACCGGCGCGGACCTGCTGCTGTTCGGCGCCATCGTCTATCCCGACGGTCGGCGTCCGGACAAGCCGGCGGACATCGTCGTCGTGCTGAAGGGCCCCGAACAGTCGATCACTATGCGCGAGAAGCAGAAGGTCGCCGGCATCTGGGTCAATGCCGACCGCGCCCGCTTTCGCTCTGCGCCCAGCTTCTACGCCATGGCCTCCTCCCGGCCGATCGACCAGATCGTCGATGAACGCACGGCGGCGATCTACGAACTCGGCGTCGACAAGCTACAACTCTCCCCCTCCTCGCTCAACGACAGCGCGGAGCTGGACCGATTCCAGGCTGGCCTGGTCGATCTGCGCCAGCGCAACGGCCTGTTCGTCGAACGCCCCGGCACGGTGGAGATCAGCGACGGCGTGCTCTATCGCGCCCGCCTGCCGCTTTCGGCCCGTGTGATCGTGGGCGATTATACCGCCGAAACCTTCCTGGTGCAGGATGGCCGCGTCGTGGCAGCGGCGGTGCGCGACATCCATGTCCGCAAATCGGGCTTCGAACAGTTCATGGCCGTCGCGGCCGAACGCTGGTCGTTCCTCTATGGCCTGACCGCCATCGCCCTGGCCGTCGGCATGGGCTGGGCCGCCGGCGCAGTCGCCCGTCGCATCTGATCGGGCGCCTCTCCAAAAGTTCATCTTCCAGCCACGCTACCGCAGGCCGTCATGGACCATATCGGTCGTGCCACCTCCCCTCCCCCTTGGGTGGCACGAAACAGGCCAGCTTGGACCAGCTGGCCGAACGGTCGGAACGCGTGGGTCTTGTTCCGACCGCTCACAGCCCGGCACGTCGGTCTCCTCCCGACGTGCCGGGCGCTCGGGTCGATCGCGGAGACGGCATGATGGCGCGCAGCGGCAAGAGCATCCGGTATATCCTGCCCGTCCTGATCCTCGCTCTGCTGGCAGCGGCGTTCCAATGGCTCGGCTATCTGGGCGGCGATCCCTTTTCCCTCTCCCGCCCTCAGGGCTATCGGCCGGGCCATGGCACGCCGATCGTCATCATCCTGTCGGGCGACATGGGCATGAAGGTCGGCATGGGGCCGGGCATCATGGCCCGCCTGACGCGAGACGGCATGCCGACCGTCGGCGTCAATTCGCTGACCTATTTCCGCAAGACCCGCAGCCCGGCGGAAGCCACCGCGCTGATCGGCCGAGCCCTGGCCCAGGCCCGCAACATCGATCCCGCTGCGCCGGTCATCCTGATCGGCCAGTCCTTCGGCGCCGACATGGCGCATGTCGGCCTTGCCACGCTGCCAGCTGCCCAACGCCGGGCCATCGCCATGGTCGCACTGGTCGTGCCAGGCGCCACGGTCGAATATCGCGCTTCACCCGGTGAGATATTCACCTTTGCCATGGCGGAGGCGGACGCCCTGCCCACCGCGCGCAAGCTCGACTGGGCGCCTTTGCTCTGCGTCCATGGACAGGAGGAAGCGGCCAGCCTGTGCCCATTGCTGCACCAGGCCAATGTGCAGACCGTCGCGCTGCCGGGCGGGCATCCATTGCACCATGATGTCGATGCGCTCTACCATATCCTGCACGCGGCCTTCGCCCGGCAGGGATTGATCCGGAAGACCTGACCCATGCATCACGCCCTGCGCCTGTTCCTTGCCGGCATCAGCCTGATCATCGCCGTTCCGGCGATGGCGGCCGATCCGGTGCTGGGTTCCTGGATCAATCCGCGCGGCAGCGTCACGGTCACGACCGGCGCCTGCCAGGACAGATTGTGCGGCTGGGTCAGCCACGCCAATGCCGAGGCGCTGGCCGATGCCAGCGATGCCGGCATCCCGCATCTGGTCGGCACCACCCTGTTGCAGGATTATCGCCCCAAGGGACCGGGCCATTGGGCCGGGCGGGTCTATGTGCCCGACATGGGCCGCACCATCTATTCCACCATCGACCAGCAGGGCCCCGATCAGTTGAAGATTTCCGGCTGCATCCTGGGTGGGCTTTTCTGCCGCAGCCAGCTCTGGCACCGGGTCAAGACGGGGTAGCGGCGGATGGGGGCCATGACATATTTGCGCCGTTACCAGACGCCCTTGTCGGTCGGGCTGGTCGTGCTGCTCGCCGCGCTCGGTTTCGTCGCGCTCTACCATCTGCTGCACGATGTGCATGTGCGCGACATCCGCGCGGCCTTTCATGCACTTGGCCCGACAGCCCTGATCCCCGCCCTGCTGCTGACCGCGATCAGCTATGTCACGCTCACCTTCTACGACGTGCTGGCGCTGCGCTCGATCGGCCGCCCCTTGCCCTATGGCACGGCGGCGCTCGCTTCCTTCACCAGCTATACGCTCAGCCATAATCTGGGCCTGTCGCTGCTGACCGGCGGATCGGCACGCTACCGCATCTACAGCGCGGCGGGGCTGGGTGTTGCGGATGTAGCGCGGGTGGTCGCGATCGCTGGCGCCACCTTCTGGGGCGGCGTCCTGACGCTGGCGGCGGCCATGCTGGTCTGGCGGCCGGAGACGCTGTCGATGGGCGATGTCCGCCTGTCCGCGCCAGCATTGCGTGTGGCCGGAAGCCTGACCCTCACGGCCATCATCAGCCTGATCCTCTTTGCCGGCCGGCAGGGACGGATGCTGCATTTTGGGCGCATGTCCCTGCCGCTGCCGCCTGCCTCGCGCATATTCTGCCAGATCGGCATCGGTGTGATCGATCTCGCTGCGGCCAGCGCTGCGCTGTTCGTCCTGGTGCCCGGCGTCGGCCTGCACGCCTGGCCCGCTTTCTTCCTGGGCTATGCGCTCGCCATCGTCGCCGTGCTGCTGACCCATGTGCCCGGCGGCGTCGGCGTGTTCGAACTGGTCATGCTCGCCGCCCTGCCCGGCGTGGACCGGCCGCAGCTGGTGGCCGCGCTGCTCGCCTATCGGCTGGTCTATTATATCCTGCCGCTGCTGATCGCGGTCGGCATCATCGTTGCGCAGGAGGGCTGGCGCTGGCGGCAGCCGCTGCGCCGCACCCTGCGCGGCCTGCAAGCCGTCACGACCGGCCTTGCGCCGATCATGACGGCAGCGCTCGTCTTCCTGGGCGGCGCCATCCTGCTGGTATCGGGCTCGCTCCCGGCCATCCCGCATCGCGTCGCCACCCTCAACAGCGTCGTGCCCTTGCCCTTCCTCGAAGCCTCCCACATGGCCGGCAGCCTGGTCGGCGCGGCGCTGCTGATCCTGTCGGCCGGCCTCTACCGCCGGCTGGACGGGGCCTTCTGGCTGACCCGCATCCTGCTGCTGGCCGGCGCGATCTTCTCGCTGCTCAAGGGGCTGGATTATGAGGAAGCGGCGGCGATGCTGCTGATCGCCGCGCTGCTGCAATGGGCGCGCCCGGCCTTCTATCGTCGGACCCAGCTCATCGCCGACGCCTTCACCCCCGGCTGGCTGGCGACGGTCGCAGTGGTTCTGGGCCTCTGCGTCTGGATCGGCTTCTTCGCCTACAAGCATGTCGAATATCAGAACGACCTCTGGTGGCATTTTGCCGCCCGCGCCGACGCCTCCCGCTTCCTGCGCGCCAGCCTGGCTGTTGCCGTCCTGCTGATCGGCGTGGCGCTCTGGCGCCTGCTGCGCCCGGCCGCGACCATTCCCGCCTTGGCCAGCAATGCCGCCGTCCCGCCGGAGGCTGCGCTGGCGCTGGCCGAACGCACCGACGCCAATCTTGCCTATATCGGCGACAAGCGTTTCCTGGTGTCGGATGGCGGCACCTGTTGCCTGATGTACCAGATCAAAGGGCATAGCTGGATCGTCATGGGCGATCCCGTCGGCGCCCGAAGCGATTGGGCGGACCTACTCTGGCGGCTGCGCGAACAGGCCGATGCGGCACAGGGCCGCCTGCTGCTCTACCAGATCAGCCAGGACATGCTGCCGTTGGCGATCGAACTGGGGCTGCAGATCGTCAAATATGGCGAGGAGGCGCATGTCGACTTGGCCGGTTTCACGCTGGACGGCCCGGACGCCAAACCGCTGCGCTATGCCGAGCGGCGCGCGGCGCGGGAGGGCGCTAGTTTCGAAATCATCCCCGCCGCCATGCTGGACAAGGAAATGGACCGGCTGGCGGAGATTTCCATCCATTGGCTGCAGGCCAAGGGGCACAAGGAAAAATGCTTCAGCGTCGGCCGCTTCGATCGCGCCTATATGGCGCGGTTCGACTGCGCTATGGTGCGGCAGGAGGGCAGGATCGTCGCCTTCGCCAATATCTGGGCCGCGGCCGACCGGTCCGAACTGTCGGTCGACCTGATGCGCCATGATGACGGCGCCCCCTATGGCACGATGGACTTTCTGTTCATCCACCTGATGCTGTGGGGCAAGGCACAGGGTTATCGCTGGTTCAACCTCGGCCTCGCCCCGCTTTCCGGGCTGGAGGCGCGCCGACTGGCACCGCTCTGGTCGAAGCTGGGCGCCCTGCTCTACCAGCATGGCAATGCGCTCTACGGTTTTGAAGGGCTGCGCGCCTACAAGGACAAGTTC
>ERZ1292629.3812-Hain-H43-01um-R1-3812-length-11401-cov-11_pt1 | contig 11401 bp, 17 predicted proteins | sample MGYA00564399_ERZ1292629 | MGnify/ENA primary metagenome ERZ1292629 (study PRJEB36523, sample SAMEA6512636) | groundwater metagenome | collected 2019-01-08 | study: AquaDiva: Metagenomics assemblies of 32 groundwater samples | reverse complement strand
TTGTTTGTTTTCTTGTCATCCTTCAAACTCAAAACATTTTTTTTCAATCTCTGCAAAGAATTTTTCGCCGCTTCCAAATTTTCAATTGAAAATTCAAGAGGCTTTCGGTAATGCCCCGTAAGGCAAAAATATCTGTAATCCAAACCTGAAAATCCTTTCTCCTTCAAGTCTCTTATTGTTAAAATATTTCCGACAGATTTTGACATTTTTCCTTCTTTCATAGTCAAAAATCCGCCATGCATCCAATAGTTCACAAACTTTTTTCCCGTCGCCGATTCACTCTGCGCAATTTCATTTGTATGATGTGGAAAAATCAAATCAGTCGCTCCAGTGTGAATGTCAAAATGCTCCCCGAGAATTTTCATAGACATCGCAGAGCATTCTATGTGCCAACCCGGGCGTCCTTTTCCAAAGTCGGCGTTCCAAAAAACATCGCCGTCTTCTTTTGAATAAAATTTCCAAAGAGCAAAATCATGAAGATTATTTTTGTCATATTCGTCGTTTCTAATTCTTTCTTTTGAATCCTTTATTTTTTTCAGCTGTGCAAGTTTCCCGTATCCATTTGATTTCGAAATTGAAAAATAAATTCCATCGTCGGATTTGTAGGCGTATTTTTTTTCAAGAAGTTTTTTTATCAACGAAATCATTTCTTTGATGTTGTCCGTGGCTCTGAGGATTTCCGGTTTTATTATATTTATTTTGTTCAAATCCTCAAAGAAAATTTTTTCATATTTTCTTGTAAAATCTTTAAGGGGCGTATTTTCTCCGACGCTTCCCTTTATTGTTTTGTCATCAACATCTGTGATATTCATGACATGCTTGACTTTGTAATCATTGTAAACCAACATTCTTTTCAGCAAATCTGAAAATATGTAAGTTCTAAAATTTCCAATGTGGGCATACCAATAAACCGTCGGTCCGCAGGAATAAATTCCAACCGAATCTTTTTTTAACGGCTTGAATTTTTCCTTTTTTCTTGAAAGTGTATTGTAAAATTCAATCATAGAAAAATAATGGAACGGAAATTTTTAAACTAAGCGATTATTTGGATAATATTTTCAAATCAACCGTTACAGTGTTTCCGTAAACTTCTCCGCCATTCTCAATCGTTATTCCGTATCTAATATCACATAATGGAACACTATCAGATATGGAGAATTTTACAAGTACAGGATTGTCCAAACTATTTCCAGATGCGATTTGATAAGTTCCGGTTTTTCCGAGGATAATCAATTCTTCCGCCTGTGCTGCGGTTAAACCGCATGAAGCTTCCGCAAATGCAACAGAATACGAAAAGGAATTCGAGCCCGTGTTCCCCTTGTTAGTATTTCTTATTGAAAATCCGAATCCACCTTCGGCTCCTTGCTTGATTGAAATTTCTCTTGTTGGAGGATAAATTACAACTGTTCTCGCATCGTCTTCGGCAAATAATTTATTTATTTCGCTTTTTACCGCCTGGTCAATGGAATTTATGTTTTCAATCGAGCCTGAAAAAATCGTCCTCACCATAACTAGTCCAAGAATCAGCGTCGTCATCAGAAGAACAATAGTTACAATTGTTCCGACGCTCATTTCAATTGCTGCTTTTTTAGAAATCATTTTATGCCAGTGGATTTTGTATCCCTTTAAGTGTTAAATATGTTGTCGCTCCGACGGTGATTGCAAAAAATATTACGCTGAGAATTATTCCGATTATGCTCAATTTTTTTGCCTTTTCTGAAAGATGGGTTTTCTGTTTTTTGCTTTGAACTATGCCGATTATTCCCATAATTAATCCGGCGATTGGTTGGAAAAACGCGAAGACTATGCTCAATATTCCAAAAATATAACTTACCTCGCTGAAATCACCATCTCTTGACATGGATTTTAGAACCGATTTTATTTTATAAATGTTTCTCGTGAGAAGTTTTAAAACTTTGATTCTTCTTTGTTCATTGTGGAAAAGAAAACTAATTTTAGAGAATTAATCACCAAAAATGGAACTTTGATTCTTGCCGGGAGAAATGACGAAAGCAATGAAAAACTTATTGAGCAAGTTGAAAAAGACGAAGAAGTTTTTCACACAAAAGAAGCCGGAAGCCCGTTCGTCAACATAAAGGGAAAACCAAAGGCAAGCGACATAAAAGACGCGGCTGTTTTTTGCGCGAAATATTCAAGAGATTGGAAAAAAAATCACGGCGATGTGATTATTCACCAATTCAAGGGCAAAGATATTTTCAAAGAAAAGGGGATGAAGGCTGGAACGTTCGGCATAAAGAGATTTAAAGTCATCAAAATTAAGAAATCTGAGATACAAAATGGTTAACATAATGGGAAATGTTCAATTGGGAAAGCAGGGAGTCACCGACGGTTTTGTTGAAAATCTGAAACACAGGTTTGAAACGCATTCAAACATAAAAATCTCGGTTTTGAAAAGCGCAACGAGAGACAGAAAAGAATTGAAAGAAGTCTCGGAAAAAATTCTTGAGGGGCTTGGAAAAAAATATACTGCGAGAATAATCGGCTTTACGATTGTATTGAAGAAGTGGAGAAAGGAAGTAAGATGAATGAAGAAAAAAGAAATTTTCTAACTTATGACGGTCTTTGGAAACTTTTCGATTTTAAAACGGAGGATTTTGAAAGAGTAATGATAACATCAAGATACATTGGCGACGGGACAACATATAAAATATCAATGTTTCAAACCAGATATTACTTCAATGCAAATCAGTTTGACAAAATTTCAGCATCAAAAGGAATCGATGGTTTGTTTGAAGTTTTCAGAGAGCTCAACAGATTAAATGTTTTTCAAAAAATAGTTGACAACGATTCCTATTTTATTTTCAGAAGGGCTTTAGATGAAGCCGATCAGGAAGAGATGAGAATTTTTGAAGGCGAGGGGAAGCGGAGAGATTTTAAAGCGAACATAATTGAATTCGCCCCGAGATATCTTAGAAAAAGAAAACAGAACAATTTATAAGCCGATTTCTGTCTGAAAAATTATGAGTTTGATGAAAAATCTTATAGCGGGAACGGCGCTTTACTTAGTTGCAAGTTCGGCAAGCGCAGAATGGTTGTTCAGAGTTGAATACACTCAAACAAACATGAAAAAAGCAACGGGAATCTATTCTTGCGTTGGGCATATTGAAAATATTTCCATATGCACAAAAACAAGCGGAATCGGTCCTGAGGCTATATTCATGAATTTTGGCAATGGACAAATACATAAAAAAGAAATAAATTCCAACGATATTGATTACAGATTCAGATACGAAAAAGATAAGGCGATTTTAATTGAACCTCTCGGAAAAAAAGATTTGGCAAAGTTTATAAACGAAACTTCTCCATAGATTTTAGGTTAATCTCCTCGGAGATTCTAATGCCGTAAAGCCTTTACAGGTTCGTTCGGATAAATCCGACCGATGGCATGCCACAAATACAATGGTTCACAACGTAAATCCTCAAGAGTACAATCTTAAGTTAGCTGAAGCTTTGAAAACACTTCCAGAATTCAAGAAACCGGAGTGGGCTGAATTTGTAAAATCCGGACCTGCGAAAGAAAGACCTATTGATGATCCTGATTTCTGGCATAAAAGAGCGGCAAGTATTTTGAGATTCATTTATGTGAATAAAACCGTCGGAGTGAACAAACTTAGAACAAAATACGGGAGCAAAAAGAACAGGGGAATGAGGCCTGAAAAATTCTTCAAGGCAGGCGGAAAAATTCAAAGAGTAATTCTTCAGCAAGCAGACAAGGCAGGATTGACCGAAATTGCCAAGCCTGTGAAAGGAATAAAGAAAAGAAAATCCGGAAGACAATTGACTAAGAAAGGAACGGAGTTTCTGGAGGCGATAAAATGAGCGGTGGAAATAATATTTCGAGAAGAGATATTCCAAGAGAAGAGTGGGATGAATTTTACATTGGCGGTAGATTTGGTCTTGGTGGACCAACGCGTGAAAATTATGGACATTTGGTAATGGAAAGAAATACTGGTTCCAAAACAGGGAAGAATAAAGTTTATGTTTTCTTAGACAATGAAGTTGTTATGGAAATAGGAATTTTGGAATCTGAGGGTAAAAAAGTTAAGCAATCATATTCTGCTCTAAAAGATTACAGAATCGTAAGGGAAGAAGTTCTCAACAGAAGGGAAAGAAAAGCGGTTCTTGAATGGAAGGTGCAAAATGGGAATCACTAGACCTGGAAGAAAAGCGAAGCTGATGAAGGCGGGAAGAAGAACAAAGTGGGCTCCAGTTTGGGCAGTTCTTAAAAAATTTGGAACGGGAAAAAGAATTCATCCTTCTGCAATAACAAGACAGAAAAGAAATTGGAGAAGAACAAAACTTCACATTAAACCAAGAACGGAGAAGAAAAATCATTTAGGCTAAAATGGCAGAAAAATCATCCGAACGCATTGAAAGAGAACTAAAGTTATTCAAATTTATTTGAAAATGGATAAAGATAAAGAATCAAAAAATATTGAAAGAGAATACACGATTCCATTGAGAAGAGAATGGGAAAAAGTTCCGAGATACAAAAGAGCTAAGAAAGCGATAAGAGCAATAAGGGAATTTCTTGCACAGCATATGAAAGTCAGAGACAGAGATTTAAACAAAATAAAAGTTGACAAATTCCTTAACGAAGAAGTTTGGTTTAGGGGAATAAGAAATCCTCCTGCAAAAATAAAAGTCAAGGCGTACAAAGAAGGAGACATTGTGAGAGCAAGTTTGGCTGTTCTTCCAAATACTTTGAAATTCAAGAAAGAGAAAGAAGAGAAAGCCCACAAGAAATCCGAAGAAGCTGGGAAAAAGCATGAACCTAAAGAACATATTGAACAAAAGGCTGAAACCGAAGAACAAAAAATAGTGACTGAAGAAAAGAAAGAAAATACAATTGAAGCTACTGAGAAATTTGAAAAAGAATCCGCAAAGAAAATGAAACAAATTAAGGGTGGAAAGATGGACAAGATGGAACAAGTTCAAACGAAAAAGAAAGATTTGAAGTCGAGATAATTATTTTCTAATTTCGTCTGCAATATTTTTTCCTAATTTATAAGTATTCGCCCATTTTGCATAAGCGTTCCAACCTTGAAAACTTTTAATAAGTTTTTCCTTGCTCAATTCACCTTTTTTATATTCTTCAAGCTTGAAAAGCATTTTTCTTATGTTTCTTTTTCTCAGTAATTTAAAATGATAAAAATTTCTGAAGCCGACAAAGTCAACTCCCTCGGATAATGGGATAATTTTTGACTTATCTGGATGAAGTTCAAGTTTCAATCTTTCTTTTAGGAATTTTTCAATCCTGTTTTTCCAGATTTCTAATTGGTGTTTTGATGAATATAAAATTACAAAATCATCAACATATCTAAGATAATATTTCGCCTTTAATTCATGCTTGACAAAATAATCCGATTCATTCAAATAAATATTAGCAAAAAATTGGCTTGTTAAATTGCCAAGAGGCATTCCTTTTTTATTTGTAAAAGTTCCATTTTCAAGAATTTTCTCAATCAAAAAAATAGTTGCTTTATCATTAACCACTTTCTTTAGAATGTTTATTAAAATTTCATGATTGACTTCTTGAAAATAATGCCTTATATCTGCCTTCAAGCAATATCCTTCTGAAGAGAGATTTTTTGTGACTTTTCTATTAAATTTTTCAAATCTTTTTATTGCAAACAGGTTTCCTTTCCCAATCCTGTTTGCGCAGGAATCATAAATAAATGTCTTGTCAAAAATCGGCTCCAAAATGTTAACCAACGCGTGATGAACAATCCTGTCGCGAAAATCTGATTTTGAAATTTTGCGGGTTTTCGGGTCTCGCAAAATAAATGTTTTTAGCGGTTTTGGTTTGTAAGTTTGATTTTTCAACTCTTCATGCAACAATTTCAAATTTTTGGGCAGATTTTTCTCAAACTCAATTACATAATCTTTCTTTGTTTTGCCTTTTCTTGCTTTCCTCCAAGCAAGAATGAGATTTTTCATTGAATAAATCTCTAGATAGATGTTATTGTAAGTTTGCATATTAATGTCCTGAAATGAACTATTCCGAGATTGGAATTCCTGTTAGAAGGATTCCTGTTGCAATTCAAGTTGGCGTCATCGCCATTAGTGTTGAACCTGGCAACCGAACAGTTGTAGCCAATTTACCAATTACCACCTTTTCTTCAATTTTCATTTCTTACTAATTGTTGAAAATGAATTTCACGGCTTAAAATAAATCTGAATAATGCACTAATAAATTGGCGTGTAGTCCATTTCTGTATCTCTTGCTCAAGAAGAAACAGATTTCAGGACAAATTATAAAGTAAAAAGATGCTTAAAAATTTTGCGAACTTTGTTCAACTTTCTTGAAGCGAGCAAATTTTACTCACGCCTAACGGCGTGTACCCCGAGACCGGAATACCTGACAGAAGGATCCCTGCCGCAATACAAGTAGGCGTCATCGCCAACAGTGCCGAACCCGGCAACCGAATTTTCTCTTGGACTCCAAAAATAGAAATTTCCTCTAGCCACATCTTTTCTCGGAAGTCCTTGACTTGTAGGATTATCAAGCCATGAATCCAAAGAAATTCTTTCATCTTTAATCAAAGTATTTTTATCCAGCATTTCGGCTTTTGTTTCATTTTCCGTCAAAATGTAAAGTCCATCTTTTCTTTTTTCAAAAAAAGCGTCAATCCATATTGCTCTCCATGGATTTCTTATCTGTATTATTTCATTGTAAAGTTCGGTGTTCTCAGGATTTGGATTATCTCTAAGATATTTTAATGTTTGAGAAAATTCTGAGGGAGTTGGCATTGCTAATCCTTCTTCACCTAATGTTTGGTGAGTCTCATGCCAGTCTTTTTCCAGCAAAATCTTTTGTTTTGCAAAATGCAGTTTTGCAGATGGAATATAAACAAAATCTTGTTTTAAGCGAGGGAAAGTGTTTTGTCTTGCTGCTCTTGTGTAGGATATCTTCAATTGGTCGAGTCCTTTCAAAACTTCATCTGTTACTTCAATTATTGGGGGCATGAAAGATTGCGTAATAAGATATTTATAAATCTTTAGTTTTGTTACTTCCTTTAAAAAGTAACTAATTTATTTCAAAATTTTTCCAGTTTCATTATCTGGAAAAATTTAAAAACTATAGAAATTCTATAGGATTATGGTTACAACAATTCAGCTTAATGAAGATGTGAAAAAAGCTCTTGACAGAATTAAGACGGGAAAAGAAACCTATGAAAAAGTTATTGTCAAAATGATAAACCAAATTGAAGAGCAAAAAAGAAAGCAAGAAAAATTTTTAATTGAAGGTTATAAAAAAATGGCCGAGGAAAGTTTAAAGATTGCAAAAGAATGGGAAGGAACTTTAATGGACGGTCTGGACAAAAATGAAAAATGGAACTTCTAAGGGGAGATATTATAATAGCAAATTTGGAACCGGTTGTCGGTTCTGAACAGAAGGGAATCAGACCGGTTTTAGTCATCCAAAATAACCTCGGAAATAAATACAGCCCAACAACGATAATCGCTCCAATAACATCAAGCAATATGGATAGTGAATACCCCACGAATGTTTTTTTGTCAAAAGAAGATTCCAAATTAGAGAAAGATTCAACTATTTTGTTGAATCAAATAAGAACTATTGATAAAAAGAGATTGATTAAAAAAATCAGCTCCTTGGACACACACTTGATGAAAAAAACAGATTTGGCAATCAAAGTCAGTTTAAATTTGGGCTGATTATTTCAAAATCTTCCCTGTTTCATCGTACCACAAATACAAATCAAGTTCTCCGAGGGATGTTTGAGTTTTCTTTGAAAGTTCGTTAAGAATATTTTCAATTTCAACATATTTTTTAGAGGTGAGGGATTTATTTTTCGGTTTTTCAATCACGCCGTGTCTCGCCATTAAATCAATAATGTGAAAATCAATTATCGCGACATTTTTGTACCCAATATTCCTAAGAAAATGAGATGACTCTTTCATTCCCAAACCTTTTACATTTTCCGCAAACCATTTTCTTCTTTCCAAATCCGAGGAAAATGAATCCAGAATTTCTTTTATGTTATCTTTATGCTGTCTTGCTTCAACAATGAATTTTGCGCGTATATTTGGAAAACGATGCCCAAGAATTGCAAGCTGTTTTGCAAGTTCTTCTTCAGACAATGTATGAAAGCCGTCTCCGACGGCGTTTTGTATTTTTATTCCGCCGGACGCGGAAAAATTCGCAGTCATCAAACAGAAACAAAGTTCTTTGAACAAATCGTGATTCGGTTTTTTCCCCATTTCATCAAATTCTTTCATTCTTGAATCAACGACATTTCTTATGTCGGAATTTTTCAAGGATTCAACGAGGAGGACGAGGGAGTTCATGGAATAAAAGAAAAATAATTTGTTAATAAATATTTAGGATAAGAGATTTTTGAACCAATTTATAATCTTAGTAAATCCGACATCGTTACATGTCCCATCCGAACAATTTGAACATTTCTTTATTTTATGATCCATATTATCCAAATTCTTGCAATATGGAACAGACAAAAAGCAATTTTCTCCCCCACATTCTTCCTCTAAAAAATACCAATTGTCCCCAACTTTAAACGACCCAAAATCGTCAAGCTCTTCATCATTTTTTCCAACACTATCTATTAATGTAACACAGCTAAGAAGACCTCGAGGACCTCCGCTAGTTTCCCTGCCTTCAGAAGATATCCAAACAGCCCCATCGGATTTTTCCTTACACGTAAAAGTTTCTACAATTGGTTCAATTTCTTCTGCATTTAGACACTTTCCTTCAAAACATCCTTCAAGACAAGAATATAATTTTTGACCTAATCCTTTAGTAAGCCCTTCAGCGCTTTTTACATCTGAACCAAATTCTTCATTAATGGCGAAGGTACGGATTATCGTCCCATCCTCTAATTTAAATAATCCAGGTTCTTCCGTCTCAGATTCGTCTAAATAAGTTCCGTTAAATATTCTTACAGTTCCATTCTTATAATAAACCTTAAATTGTTCGGAAATTCTACAATAATATTCCACTAAATATTTGCCCTCCAGAGAATATCCTAACGAGATTGTGTCCTCTGCGCAAAAATCTAGATAGCTTCCAGATTTTGAAGAATCAACCGATATTCCTTGTACCGAAGGGTTATCCCCATTGTCTGAATCTGTGCATATAATTTCTTCTGCACTCACGCCAAAACTTCCCACTAAAACAAAACTCAAAAGAAATAATCCAACAAAAATCGCGCCCTTTTTCATGACCATTCGAGAGAGAGAGAGAGAGTTTAAATATTTTTACCCGATGAGTTTATTTAAAAAATAAAATATGACATTTGCACTCGCTTCGCTCGCTGATTTCTTGCTACGAACCAAGCTCTGCTAAGGTTCTTCGCTAAAAGAAATTGTTAATGAGAAAAATTTGCCAAAATTATTATAAAAACGCAATGGCGGTTTTCACATTATCACTCTGCTTCTGCCGGGTGGGTAAGCAAGTTTGCGAGGCAAATTTGCAAAATTCACAACGAGCATAGTTGCGAATTAGGGAATAAATTTCTAATCATTTTATTTTCCTTGCCTCCTCCAAAAGTTTGTTTTTATTTTTTCTGCTCGTATGGGTTTTTCCAAAACGAACAAGAGTTTCATTGATGCGATTCCAATATTTTCTTGGAAAAAGTTTTTTCAAGTCTTTTTCAATTTTATGCGGATTTTTATTTTTCGTCCAGCCGATTTTTTGCGAAATGTATGCAACGTGCGTATCAACGCCTATTCCATCTTGTCCGACTTCCGACAAAAAAACGTTCGCGGTTTTTCTTCCAACTCCCCGCAATTTTACAAGTTCATCAATTTCCAAAGGGACTTTTCCTTTAAATTCTGAGACAATTTGTCTTGAACATTCAACAATATTTTTTGACTTGACTCTGTAAAAATTCACGGGACGAATTATTTTTTCCACGTCGGAAATTTTTGCCCTTGAAAGTTTTTTTGCATCAGGATATTTTTTGAAAAGCTTTTCGGCAACGGGAATTGTCGTTTCATCCCTTGTTCTTGCGGAAAGAGCCGTTGAAATTAAAATCTGAAACGGCGATTTCCATTCTTGCGCCGCAAGGCGCATTTTCTTTTGATTTTTCTCGAGAAATTTAAGCTGTTTTAATGCGGTTTTTAATTTCATATTCAATAAAATTATAAACGATTTAAATTCTTATAGCTTCATGGATTTAAGACTAGGATTTTTGGCAAGCAATAATGGCAGTAACGCAAGAGATATAATTGAGGAAATAAAATCCAAAAGACTAGAAGCCAAAGTAAAGGTCATTATTTCAGAGAATATAAACGCCAAAATTTTAGAGCTTGCCGTTGCTGAAAAGATAATTTCCTACAGGGTAAATTACGATAATCGTTTTGAAGAAAAAGTCGCGCAGATATTGGGAAATTACGATGTAAACCTCGTTGTTTTTTCAGGTTTTTTAAAAAAAGTCGACGGAACCCTGCTTGCAAATTATAGAAATCGCATCTTAAATATCCACCCGGCGCTTCTTCCAAAATATGGCGGAAAAGGGATGTATGGGATGAAAGTTCACGAAGCAGTCATAAAATCAAATGATGAATACAGCGGAGCAACAGTTCACGTAATGAAAAATTAGATGGGGGAAGAATCCTCGGACAAATAAAAGTCCCAAGGTATATTGAAGATACACCAAATGATTTGCGTGAAAGGGTTAGAAAGGCTGAAAAAATTCTCTATCCCGAAATTCTCAGAAGAATACAAAGGGGAGAAATAAAATTAGATTAAAATGAACATAGAAAAAATGAAAGAAAATAAAACTACCGAAGAGCTTCTTGAATTTGGAATAATAAATATTGATAAGCCATCAAATCCAACGAGTTTTGACATTTCAGATTTTGTAAGGAAAAAACTTGGTGTGAAAAAGACGGGACATTTTGGAACGCTTGACCCAAAAGTTACGGGCGTTTTGCCAATCGCCTTGAACAGGGCTTGCAAGTTGACAGTATTCTTTCTTGGAGAAGACAAAGAATATATTGGAATAATGAAAATTCATGACGAGGTTTCCGTTGAAGAAGTTGAAAGGGCAATAAGCGAAAAATTTCTTGGTAAAATAAAACAAACACCGCCAAAAAAATCAAGAGTAAAGAGACAGGAAAGGGAAAGGGAAGTAAAAAAATTTGAAATCGTTGAAAAAAATGGGAATGATTTTGTTTTTTTGGCAGACGTTCAGGGCGGGACATACATAAGAAAACTTGTTTCTGATTTGGGAGATTACATGAAAACCGGAGCGCACATGCTTGAGTTAAGAAGGATAAGGGCAGGCATCTTCAATGAAAATGGAAGCGTAAATCTTTATGATTTTGAAAAAGCAGTTGACGAATACAAAAGCGGGAATGACAAGGAATTAAGAAAAATGATAATTCCGGCAGA
>ERZ1292629.221-Hain-H43-01um-R1-221-length-60071-cov-7_pt1 | contig 11401 bp, 13 predicted proteins | sample MGYA00564399_ERZ1292629 | MGnify/ENA primary metagenome ERZ1292629 (study PRJEB36523, sample SAMEA6512636) | groundwater metagenome | collected 2019-01-08 | study: AquaDiva: Metagenomics assemblies of 32 groundwater samples | reverse complement strand
GACGAGCGCTAGCGACATCTCGAAGCCTCAAGTGAGAGACGAGCGCTAGCAACATCTTGAACCCCAAAATGAAAGACGAGCGCTAGCAACATTTTATCAACTATCGATCTGTTTTATCCGTCTTTTATGACGGTCGGCATGACTGAAACTGGTTGACAGAAACGCCGAGACAATCTCCCAGCCAGTTGATTCGTCGATAAATCGAGCCGGTAAAGAAATGATATTGGAGTCGTTATCTTCTCTGGTTTCGATTGCCATTCGGGGACTCCAAACCACGGCCGCTCTTATACCGCGTAACCGATTAGCGGACATTGCCATACCTTGACCTGATCCACAGACCATTATCCCCTTCCCGTCGTGCTTCAGTACGGCTTTAGCTAGTTGACTGGCTAATCCAGGGTAGTCAACAGGCTTTCGTGAAAAAGTTCCGAAATCTTCGAAAGCGATTTTTCTTTCTGCGAGCTTGTGACAAATCTTTTCCTTAAGGTCAAAACCAGCATGATCGGCAGCGAGAAAAATCATCTTAGCTAATTTCCGATTTACAATTTACAATTTTCAGTAAATTATCAATTATGCAATTTTCAAACATTGATTCATTGGAACTTAATTGAAAATTGGAAACTGAAAATTGAGAATTCATCGTTAGGTACTAACGGTGTTGATTGGGTCTCCACTAACCATTCCTTCAATGTTTTCGATGGTCGTATTGAGAATATTGTGCATCGATTCCTTGCTGTTAAAGGCATTGTGCGGCGTTAGTAGGACGTGAGGATGACGCATCAACGCATGATCGGCCATGGCCATTTGATAGTCTTTTAGTTTGAAATAGGGCGAGAAAAACTCTTTCTCTTCTTTCAGTAAGCCCTCATCTTCCAATACATCGATGCCGGCTTGGGCGACTGTACCGTCGTCAAGCGCTGTTAGTAAGGCACTGGCATCGATCAATCCGCCACGTGCGGTATTGAGAATGACCACACCCTTCTTCATTAACTTAAATTGCTCGGTGGATAGCATATGCTTATTCTCTGGCGTTAGCGGCACATGAACGGTAATTACATCGGCTTTACCAAGCACATCGTTCAATGGCATATACTCTATACCTAATTTTTCCGTCAGTTCAGTATTCGGGTGCGGATCAGAACCGATCAGCTTCATATCTAGGCCGTGAGCGATTTGGGCCACATGAGCGCCAATCTTACCTGTCCCGACGACGCCCAGAGTCTTACCAGAAAGATCCCAGCCAGAGAGGCCGGTGTATTCATAAACCCCGTCGCGAGTTCGCTCGACCGACTCGACTATCTTTCGTGACATTGCTAACAGCAATGCCACGGTATGCTCGGCCACGGTATTTGGTCCGTAAGCCGGTACATTACTGACGACAATGTGGCGACTGGCCGCCTCGCCAAGATCTATATGGTCGACACCGACCGACATAGTCGCAATACCCTTAACCTTATTAAGATGGGTCAAAACCAGATGCGATAAATCGGAGTAAATAAAAGAAACAATATAATCGGCAGTAGCGGCCTCGTGGATATTGTCGTAAGACAATCGGTGATTAAAAAATTCTAACTCAACTTTATGCTGAAGTTTGTCCTTCAAAAATTCCTGCTCCCATGGTTCGACTTCAAAGCAAATAACTTTATGCAACTCCATCACTATATCCACTCTAGCAGAACGACCGAACGACAAGTAGCTTCTGGCTCGATCCGCTACTTTAAGATAAGGTAACAACTGTGTTGCGGGTGTGGTTCTCCGCCATCCGCCAACTGGTCGGAGGCGGAGGCAGAATACTTTTTAGAAATTGCGGGATTAGCTCAATGGTAGAGCGCTTGCTTCCCAAGCAAGATACGCGAGTTCGATTCTCGTATCCCGCTCGATAATAAATCGAGAAGTCTACGAAGTCCTATTTCTAGCAAAGACCCCGGAACATCTCCGGGGGGCTTTGCTAAAGTTGAGGTGGAACTAAATATATCCGGTGCGTTCTCAAGTCGGATGCGCACCGACGTGCCTCTGGTACCCAATCGATCCTTTGTCGATCACCCAAAACATCATCATGACCACAACCTACACCCCCACTATTTAGCGATCATTAGCATAACTTACTACTGACGGATACCTTTGCGGTGAATTCTTAGCAAAACCGGCAAAAAACAGGTGTCAAGCGGCCTTTACATTGCGTGTGATCATCGCTAAACTGTAAAAACATGGGCGCAAAAAATTCTAACATCATCGAGGTTAAGAATTTAACCAAAACCTACCCCGGCGGAACTGAAGCCGTTCGAGGAATTTCGTTTAATGTTAAGGATGGCGAATTCTACGGTTTTCTAGGCCCCAACGGCGCCGGCAAAACTACTACCATTAATATGCTGGTTAATTTAACTAAAAGAACTTCCGGCGAGATCACTATCGACGGTCTGAAATTGGACGATAATCTCGACGAGATTTACAAACGGGTTGGTTTTGCGATGCAAGAGGTTGGTTTAGATGAGGTCGCCACCGCCCGTGAGATGATGCAACTTCATGGCCGGCTCTACCATATGTCAAAGATTGAGATTGACGCCCAAATCGACAAACTCTTGAAACTAGTTGAGCTGGAAAAAGTCGCTGATAAATTTACCTCCACTTATTCTGGTGGAATGCGTCGGCGTTTTGATTTAGCCCTCTCACTAATCCATAAGCCCAAGATACTTTTCTTAGATGAACCGACTCAAGGCCTTGACCCGCACGCTCGCCAGTTGATTTGGACCCATTTACGACAGCTAAACAAAGAAGGGATGACCATTTTCCTAACCACTCATTTCATGGATGAAGCGGAAGTACTGTGCGATCGGATCGAAATAATGGACAAGGGCAAAATCGTTACAGAAGGTTCTCCAAAAGAGCTGATGAAAAAACATGGCGCCAAAAATATGGAGGAAGTTTTCCTTAAAACAACCGGTAGCAACCTCGGCCAAGAAGAAGTTAACGCTAACGCTCCCGACCCGTTCACGAGAGCACGAGCATGATGAAAGATAACTCAAAAGTTAAAGCTCAAAGGTCAGAACTACAGCTACTAACTCAAAACTTTTTAGTTTTTAGTTACAGTTTTGACTTTTGCCTTTTGAGTTTTAAGTTAAAAAAATGAACACTTTTTTCTCCGACTGGTACTATCTTTCGATCCGCAACATCAAGCTAATCTGGCGGCCCTTACTGGCTCTGCTTCCGCCGTTCTTTATGCCGATTTTCTTTTTTGCGGTGAATTCGCTCTCCCTGTCGTCACTGGCAAAAGTACCGGGCTTCCCCGACGTTTCCTACAAAGACTTTATCGCTCCGGTCGCAATGTTTACCGCCATCTTCTTTTCGGCCGGGAACGCTGGTATCGAGCTAGTTCAAGATATTCAGAGCGGTTACTTTAAAAAGCTAATAATCATGCCGATAAATCGCTTAGCGATTGTTTTGGCGAAATTAACAGAAATTGCCGTCCAGTCGTTGGGACAGGGACTGGTAATGCTAGTCTTGCTACTGTTTTGGAGTGTCGAATTTAAAACCGGTGTGCTGGGCGTATTAACAATTTTTGGTATTTTAGTTTTGTTTGCCATGGCCTGGAGTTGTTTGGGAATGATTTTTGCCCTACGCACGCAAAATGCTCGATTAGTTCAGTCGATGTTCATTCTGGTTTTCCCGTTACTGTACCTGACAACCTCCCAATCACCTCGGGATCTTCTACCGGCAACCTTTGCCCGCGTCACCGATTTCAATCCCGTCACTTATATCATTGAAGGTATTCGCTCGCTAGTCATTACTGGCTGGGGCGGTCCCGATATCGGCTACGCCTTTCTGGCAGCTGGATCGATGTTTGTGGTTTTTGTGACGCTCACCCTGCTCTCCTTCCGCAAAGCCTTAAAGTAGCTCGCCCTTTCGGGTAAAATACAGATTGGTGCCAGCGTAGCTCAGTGGCAGAGCGACTGTTTCGTAAACAGTAGGTCGTGAGTCCGATTCTCACCGTTGGCTCAAAATTTTACATCACCAAACCTGTGGACACCCCAGGGGTGTAATCCAGTGGTTAGATATTACTGTTCAGGCAAGGGTGATAATTTGCATGACCGAACCTGTAGACACCTCGGAGGTGTAATATGGTTGGCGGATGTAAAATCATGGACTTAAGAGGAGCGAAAACCGCCGGGCGAAAGATTCGCACGGTTGTAGCTTTTTTGTAATTCCGATGGCTGATGTTACTCGGACTTTTCGGTAGGAGCTTCGACAGAACTATCGTTGAGTAATGGCAGGTCAAGTTTTTGGCGCCAATTATTAATAAGGTCATGTACCTCCTCATCCTTACCTTCAATCGCCGCAACCTCATCCTTAAGTTGGTTCACAACCTTAAGTATATTGTCCCTTTCTATACTTAAAACTACCCAGTCTAAATTCATTTTTCCCTCGGTAGAGTCACCAAAATTTTGATTTCTGATCTTTTCGCTAACTTCTTCGTACTTTTCTTTAAGCTCCTTATAATAAGCTTCGTACAGCGGGAGGTTAGTAGTCACGGCTTCAGCATGAGCTTGCGCTTCTGGGTTAGCAAACTCTCCTTCGCTTCGATTTACTTCTTCTTCGGGTGTAGGGCTAAGTCCTTCAGTCATTTTACCTCCTTTGTATACTCATACAAACATATACGAATATCCATTACAACCCCTTAGCCCCCTACAACCAGAGGTGATTACTCGGTTTTTTCTTCAGTTGGAGTCTCGGTTGGATTCTCGCCATCGGCGGTAGCCTCACCTTCGGCGACAGGCTCTTCACCTAGGGCGCCAACAGCGGCGACTTCGGCGGCCTTGTCTTCGGCTAGCTCGGCTTCCAGTTCTTCCTCACTTCGTGGCGCGGAAACGAGAGCGATGGTCTCTTCCGGCTCGTCCTGGATTTTGACAGTTTCTGGCACCTGAATATCACTAACCTTAATTGAATCGTCAAAAGTTTTAAGAATGGAGATGTCGACTTCAACGTTTGGAATGAGATTGCCCGGCAAACAGCGAATTGTCAGCTCGTCGCGGTTGGCAATAAAGTTACCTTCGAGTTCGTCAACGGCTGGTGAAATACCAACAAAAATAATTGGAATGGTTGTTTCGATCTCTTCGTCCATTTTTACGGCGTAAAGATCGAAGTGAACCGGCTCACTGTTGAGATAATGCAGTTGTGGTTCATGAAAAAGAACTTTAATTGGTTTTTGCTCACCAATTGTCAGATCTACCAGAGTACCACTACCGGCTTTGGCATAGGCTTTCTTTAAAGCGACTTTTTCAACAGTGATCGGGGTCGAGTCTAAACCGTGACCATAAACAACACCGGGAATTTCTCCCTTGAGTCGAAGGGTCTTAACTTTTTTGCCGGTTAACTCTCTCGAGCGGGCGGCTAAGGCCACTGTTTCCATGGTTAAGGCAACTGGCTGCTAGCAACTGGCGACTGGCTAATGCTTGTCTTCTGAAAACCACTTCCAGAAACAAGTGTATTAGTACCCAATAACCTTCGCGAAGCGACACCAAAACTTTGACTTTTGAACTTTGACTTTTGCATTAGTTTTTAGATTGTACCTCTAACTGAAAACTTTTTCCAGAGTGGTCTCTAAGGAATCCACTTCGGAGTGGATCATTTTAAGTTCTGACTGGGTAATTGGTCCAGCATTAACTAAATCTTTCAGCGCTAGCGGGACGAGCAGAATTATCGGAAAATGCCCCCGACTACAGGTTACGGACAGCTCAACGGCTTTATTGAATTCGTAGGCACGAATATGAATATCGCGCAATTCAAACATCCGGCCACAAACCGGGCAGGTGAGTTCTTGTTGAGCTTTTCGGATCTCATCTTGAAGAGAGAGCATCTAAGTTTAGAGTAGGTAAATAATATGTTTCTGTCAACCTGGTCTAACCAACAGCCAATAAGCAAACTGCGTAATTTTCAATTTTAAATTTTTAATTTTCATTAAATTTTCAATGAAATAATGACTAAATTTGGAAATTGCAAATTGATGCTTAATTGAAAACTGAAAATTGATAATTGAGAATTCTATAGCGTTTTGCGTTGGGCGTCGCGCCATTTCTGGATTTCGGCGTGGTGACCAGACAAGAGTACTTCCGGCACTATCATACCGCGGTATTTCTCCGGACGGGTGTATTGAGGATATTCGGTTAAACCGGCTTCAAAAGTTTCCTCATTGAGCGATTCGGCGTTGCCCAATACCCCGGGAACAAGACGAGTGACGGCGTCGATGATTGTTAAGGCCGCTAATTCTCCGCCCGATAAGACAAATGAGCCGATGGAGACTTTTTGATCAATATACTTTTCGACCCGGGCGTCAAAGCCTTCGTAGCGTCCGCACAGAAGAACCAGGCGTTTTTTGTCAGCAAATTGCTCGGCCATTTTCTGGTCGAATAGGTCGCCATCAGGACTCAACATAATCCGGTGCGCCTTGTGACCGTGATCAAGAGCGCTAAAAGCGGCATGCGCCACCTCAACCCTTAAAATCATCCCCGGTCCGCCGCCGTATGGGGTGTCGTCAACCGTGCCACGCCGATCAATCGCCCAAGTCCGAAGCTGGTGAGCTCGAATATCGACCAGATCGGCTTTTTGGGCTCGCGCCGGGATTGAATGCGACAAGGCCTGCTCGATCATATCTGGGAAAAGAGTTAGGACATCTATTGTCATATCAGAGAATTAAAGCAATTCGAGAATCTAACATTACCTACACTATCCCACAGATTGACCTTGGTCGGTAAGTAGGGTAGGATTGGCCGGTGATGGCTGTCGTCACTACGAGGCTAACGTGAGCAAAAACAGACTATTTGAACCTCAACATTACCAATTTGTCCCCTTCCCAACCGACCAACTTCTGGCACTGCTCAAGCGCGGCTATACAAAGGTCGACGGTTGTGAGGTGCCAATTGAAGTTCGCAAGGTTCTGCCGGAAACAATTGTGACCCTTCACGCTTCGATCAGCGACAGGCGGAGCAGGGAAATAGGGCCAAACGGCTACCGCTCTGATCGCTCGAAGCGACCACCGGTGCTTCTCAGAACAAAAAGCCCGATCGACGCCTTCGGTGGCTTCTTCAGTAACGGCGAATACATGATCTACGACAACAGCATCGTCATGGATATGCCCCCGTTGAATGACGATCGGCTGATTGCTAGATTCACCATCTGCCACCCTGGTTACCGACTCGATTTAGACGACACCTTGGAGCGGGCTAAAACCCTAGAGATACCAACGGGGTTCGCCCGGACAAAGGTGTTGATGCGAAGACGAATTGCTTAGAGTCAACGACTCAAGTCCCAGTTACGGCCGCCACGCTTGGCAGAAATGTCAGAGCAGGCGGCCCCTTTTTGTTCTTCGCAGGAATACCACCGGCTTCCGCCAGTGGTATTCATTTAAACAGTAATTTTTGAATCTGTGTTAGAAAACGCCGGTTGCTTTTTCTTCAGTTGGTTTTTCTTCAGTCGCTTTTTCTTTGGGGATCTCAACTACCGGTGTGACCGTTTCTGGCTCGGCGACAGTAACGGGTTTCTCTAGTTTTGGTTCAGATATCGACGGCTCGCCACCCTCTTTCCTAATATCCTCACTGCCACCTTCGGGATCAACAATTTTGAGATTTATCCGTGATTCACTACGAGCGCCAAAAACGCGTAAGAGCGATCGAATCGCTTTGGCCGTTCGGCCTTCACGACCGATGACTTTACCCATATCCTCACGGTTGACTGTTAGCTGGATCAATACTCCCCGTTCATCGAGCGTTCGGCCGGTAACCACTTCGTCCGGATGATCAACAATCGCCTTGACAATACTTTCTACAAACTCTTGATCGGTAATTTCAGTGTTAGCTGGCATTGGCTCCTTTCAGGATTTAAGAATTTCTATTCTGATATTTTTGTAACAATAACTGTGGTAGTTGTAAAGATTTTATCCAAGAACCTAGGCGACCGACTCTTCGGGAGTTTCTGGGGTCTTATCGGATTGGTCTTTGACCGATTCAATGGATTCGGTAGGTGCTCCCTCCTCCGCTAAAGCTACGGCGGGCAAGTCGGCTGGGGTTTCTTCTGCTGTTGCGACAGCTTCCTCTCGTACTTCGGTTGGAGCCTCCTCGATGACCTCTTCTGAATTTTTGGTTGATCCAGCGGCGACTTCGGTCGGTTGAGTTACTTCTGTTGGCGAGTCAGGCGTTTCAGCGACTTCGACTTTTGGCGCCATCGGCTTAGTTTCAGCTTCTTTTTTCTTCGAAGCTTTGTGGTACTGAATCACCACGACAGATTTATGTGTAATCTTTTCTTTTTCCAGTAAACGGGCAACGGTGTTTGACGGCTTGGCGCCTTTGTTCATCCAGCCAATGACGGCATCTTTATCGATCGAGATGGTCTTGGTGTGAGGGTTGTAGAAACCCAAATCTTCAGCAAACGGGCCGTTAACAGCATTGGAATGTTCGGCCACAACAATGCGGTAGGATGGTTTGTTCTTTTTGCCGATTCGTTTGAGTCTGATGACTAACATTAGGATATTTTACTGTACCAGGAGCAATTATTCAACTGTTCCTTGTAGCCACGGACAAACTCTGGCCAAGCAGTGGGGTTCTTGCCTTCGAGCTGAACAATTTTGAGCTTGAGCCCCCCCGCTATTATTTTGGCTTCTATAATCTTCAATCTTTTTTCGTTAATCCATGTATATGTCCCCGGCCAAGGGTTAAGGGCGCGAATCTGTCGATCGATTGTCTCGGTTGAATGCGTCCAATCAATCTCACCCATTTCTTTGACTAGCTTTTTGGTTTGAGTTGAATCACCACCCTGTAGAAGGAGCTTGGCTTGGCCGGAAAGGTAGATCGGCAACTGGCCAACTAGCAGTCTGGTACCTAGCTCTGAAAGTCGGTCGCGTAGCGTTATGAAAGTTTCGGTCTCTGATAAGCCTATTTTGGTCTGGGCAACAATTTCGCCCGTATCAACTCCGGCGTTCATTTTCATCAACGTCACTCCAGTCTCTTTCTCGCCCGCTAAAATCGCCGATTGGACTGGAGTGGCGCCACGATATTTCGGTAAGAGCGATGGATGAATATTGAGCGCCCCATATGTCGGAATGACTAGAGCTTCTTCCGGCAAAATTTTGCCGTAGGACGCCAAAACAATCAAATCTGGTTGAAGCTGGTGCAAAATCGTAACAATTTCGTCCTTTGTCTCCGGCTGAACAACGGCAATCTGACAGACTTCGGCAGTTTTCTTAATGAGTGGCGCGACAATCTCGTCGCCGCGACCGGCTCGTTTGTCAGTTTCGGTAACGACGGCCGTCACAGTCAAACCGGCCTTAATTAGGCCCTCTAAAACTACCGCGCTAAATTGATCGGAGCCAAAAAAGACGATCTTGGCCCAAGTGTAATTCTTGATATTTTTGACTCCAGTTGCCCGATCGGTAAACAAAATTCCGTCCAAATGGTCAACTTCGTGCTGCAAAATCCGGGAAAGTATGCCCTTGGCTTTCAGCGTCACGGATTTGCCGGTCAAGTCTTGGGCGACAACGGTCACGCCGCTCGGGCGAGTTACCGGTAGCTCTAGACCCGGCAGCGACAAACAGCCCTCGTTCATCGTCTCGGTGATTTGACTGGTTTTAATCACTTTGGTGTTGCAGAGAACGAGAGGGCCGATCGGTTTTGTTTCTTTATCATCTTTGGCGGGGCGGTACTCAACCACTAGCAGGTCCTTATCAACCCCGAGTTGGTTGGCCGCCAGACCCATACCGATGTTTTTGTGCATGACGGCCAGCATCTCTTCCGAAAGTTTTTTCAGTTCGTCATCAAAAACCGTCACCGGCTTAACTTCCTGACGGAGAATTGGATCGTAGATGACGCGGACTTTTTTCATGCTGTGTCATTCTATCTTAACGGGTTGAAGAAGTCGAGGCAAAACAGCGGCCGCTCACAGAGGTGAACGGCCGAGAATGTGCTTCAGCTGATGGCGATGGGAGGAGGATTGGGCTCTCCTAAGACGCCCTGACCATCGTCTTGGAAGTGTTCGATGCCAAATGCCCGGAGAAGCTCATTAGGCTGGTAGCCTTGATAGCAGGCCGAACAGAGACAGATGGTTTCGAGTCGCCTTAGGACTTTTTCATTGCCAACACTGTAATTGGTTGTGTTCGGTTGCCAAGTCCAGAAGTGAACGCCCAATTCAGCGACTGGCAGTACCGAATCCTTGACACTCTCTACCTCTTCTTCCATCGAGAAGTTCGGTCGAAGGAGTAGCATCTTTTCAAGCGGTAACAACAAGCCCGAACGACCCTCCTGGTCGTATTTAAGAGCCGGTTGCATTGAAATTAGGCCAACAACGTAGGCATATTCGGTAGTAGTTGGCGAATGCCAGCCTGGAGGAGAGAAACAATGCTTGATCATATCCTCTTCCCAGCTTGTGCCGATGAGAACCAATTCGCCTGGATGAGCCTGCAGTTGTTGTTCGAGTTCCAAATAATTCTGTCCCTTATCCCTGTCGACGCTGCGACAGATCGCTAGAGCCAGATCCAGTTGGCGATCGTCAGTGGTCTCGCCCTTTCGGATTCGCTCGATCAGCTTCTTCTGAATTGCCTGCTGACGTAGCTGGGTTTTATGAATAGTGGCCTGCGCCTTGCCATTCTCTGCTAATAACTCATTTATTGTCATGTTTATGTACCTCTAACCAGACTCTTGTCCTTGCCTAGACTTAACCAAATTAATAAGGTGTCTGCAACCAGTCGCTAGCCACCATCAATATCGAGATGCCATGACTGCGGCAGAAGCGAGGCCAAATTGGTTTTGAGAGATGATTGCGGTGGTTTCGGTAAGTAGATGGTGAAATGACCTTGGTAAGCATTACCACCATGGTCGTCGATTTCCGGGTAAGAGATGTCGGCTTTGGGCAATATCTTCAGCAGCTCTTCGGTGATTTTTTCGGTCTGTTCAAAAAGCTTGTTAGTTGAGTTTGCACTCCCTCGAGCGGCAATAATTGCCCCGTACGGCGGTAAATTAAGTTGTCGACGATTAGCCATTTCTTGGACGAAAAACGGACGGACATTGCCGGTCGCGGCGGCCACCCAGACAATCGAGTCAGGAAAGTAAGTTTGAACGACGATATTTTTAGAGCAATCCTGTAGCTCAATTAAATATCCAAGCAGTCGCCAGGCACCATCGAGATGCGTCCCCGACAGCAAACGATCGGCATTAATAATGAACGTTTGATCGAACCAAGTTCCCGGAAAGCTAAATATTTTTTCCGTCGCTACCGTGATAACGGACTTAGGGTCAAGAGCTGGGGCATCGCTACTTAACTCCTGAACCTTGGTGGCAGAAAATTTGTCGGAGAGTTGCTTGGTAATTGCCGACACTCCCCCACCAAATGCTTTAAGATCGGCCCATCGACAACTCGGGCAGGT
>ERZ1292629.492-Hain-H43-01um-R1-492-length-43011-cov-8_pt1 | contig 11404 bp, 19 predicted proteins | sample MGYA00564399_ERZ1292629 | MGnify/ENA primary metagenome ERZ1292629 (study PRJEB36523, sample SAMEA6512636) | groundwater metagenome | collected 2019-01-08 | study: AquaDiva: Metagenomics assemblies of 32 groundwater samples | reverse complement strand
GCCCGTTGTTCCCGAGGTGGACGAGCTGGCGGTTCACGCCGTCGCCGTCTGACTTCGCATCTCGCACCAGTGCGCCGTCGACGACGTGCCACGGACCCTCGCCCGAGCAAAATCCACCCCCGATCCAGCAGCAGATCCCCCAGACCCACAAGCCCGCGATTTTGGCGTCGAAAAAATCCTGGTCGCCTTCGAGCCGCGGCTGCAACGGAGGCTGCGCCACAAGCCAAGAGTGGATCGCATGCAAGTCGTTTTCGTTGACCGGCCTGTCGGCGTACCCAGCGACCGCGTCAGGATCCGATTGTACCGCGCGCCAGAAATTTGAAACGAACCCGTCTAGGTCGTTTACCGTCTCAATGCCGGGCTCTCCGGGACGCCCGAGCAGCACAGCGCCGGATCCGAAGAAGGGTTCAACGAAATTTTGCACGTCACCGAATCGCTGCCACACAAGATCGGCAACGCGGGATTTTCCACCGAACCAAGGGAACGGCGCGTCGATCACGGCCCCACCTCACACGCCAACACCTCGGCGTCCTTCGTGCGCTTCACGATCCAGCATTGCCTCGACGGGGCAACCGGCCCGCCGCGCAACAGCTCTGCAGCGTTCGCAGCACGGGCGGTCACCTCGTCGATGCGGTCGAGCTCGCACCTTGTACCGGCCCATCGCGCCGAGTCGAGCTGGTCTAGCAGGTCTCCGTTGCGGGCGAGTGCCGAACTGGCCGCGATCGCTATCCACCCGACGCCGAGGGCGAGCAGGATGGCGAGCGTCGCCGACGTGACGACGATGCCGCGGTGGGCGATGAGCACGGAATGCGAGTCCGGGATCAGCATGGATTCTCCCTCGCATATTTCGCGGCGCGGAGACGCACCCTCCAGGAAAGGGATGCGCTCATCACCGGGATCATCTTCGTCGCCGCCGCCCTGGTCGCGCGTACGTGCGCGCTCGACAACGGGTACCACCGGCCGGATTCGCCGAGGCCCTCGATTACCCACACGCACGGCGCGCGCTTCGGCCTCGCTGTTCTCATCTCATCCTCGGCCGCGCTTCAGACCACCCGCGGCGGCTCAGTTCTTTTTCGAGCCTCGCGATCCTGGCCCTGGCATGGAGCAAATTGATCTCGGCGATCATCCGCGCGACATGTGCGTCGGTCTCGCGCTGCGAGATCGAGCGGCGACGGGGCATGGCTAGCTCGCGCTGGTGCATGGCTTTAGCCGCCTCGCAGGCGCGTTGCGCGTGACGTACTTGAGGGTTCATGCGCTCCCCAGCCTCTTCGGCGCTCGCTTGCTTCCTGGCGCCCACCAGCGCCGCTTCGGGCGCGCATCCTGCTGTGGCTTGCGTGGCCAGCTCTTCCTCCGTGCGAAACATGGGGGCGCTCACTGCCAGTGCCCTCCGAGGCGACGGCGCCATCGCCACCGACGAAGCGCGCACCAGGCCTGCCCCGCGAGATTGCCCAGGGCGGCACCGAGCATCAGGGCCGCGTAGGCGAATCCGACGCCGGCGCAAGTCGCGAAGAGCGCCTCGACCGCGGTCATAACCATCTCCCCGACAAAGTCGAGCAGAGGGAGCACTCGCACCCTGGGCATCGGGACCACGTGGGCCAATCGAAATACCTGGCGCAGCGGATCGCGATCGTCCCCGCAAACCACCGGCGGCGGAACTGCTCCCCGAGGCGACGCACGTCGTCCTCGGTCACCGGCGGCTGGCTGGCGCCCCGAGCTGCGTTACTCGGAGCGCCAGCGTCAGCATCCACAACAGGAGGAGACAATGCACTGGGATCGAGATGGTCACCGGCGGCGGCTGGGGGGGGAGGGATAACCAATCCTCCGCCGGTGACGTTCGCCGGGGGTGTGACGCCCCGGCTATTTCGATTGGAACTCACCGACGCACCCCGAGAGCTTGCGTGCTGCCCACGCTTCTTTTTTCTCGCCAGCTTCTGGTGTACGCGCTCTGCGCCGAGGTGCAGGAAGAACAGCGGCAGCCCTTCCTGTAATTGCCGCGACCGATGCCATCACACGCACTATTGCGGCGATTCTCGTTCGCAGTTTTCTGCTGGTGGCATGCCCAACACAGCACCTGGCATTTGGCCAGCTCCGCGTCTCTCCTTGCCGTGGTCCATGACCAGACGCGGTGTGCGGTTTTTGCTGATGGGTCGATATGGTCGACCTCTAGATTTGATGTGGAGCCGCAACGCGCGCACGCCTTCCCGGCAAGCCACTCCGCCCTGCGCGAAGCGATCCAGTCCCTGGCATATCTGCGCCGTTGCTCTTGGTCTTTGTATGGCATCACGGTCCCCGCAGTCGCGCCGCCGAACGGTCGCGGTGGGCCCGCTCTGCCCACCCGGGCAGCTCCCCGCTACGCTTGGCGACGGTCATCGCAGCCCCAACGCCCGCCCGATGGTCTCGGCCAATTCCGGCGGTAGCGACGACAACCAACGGTGTACGCGCGCGACGACTTCGCCCGCATCGATCTCGGGCAGCGCCTCGGGGGCTTTGAACCCGAGCTCGGCACACAGCCAGGCGATCACGTTGCCGCGACGGTCGCCGCGCATGATCGCCAGCGTCTCCTCGAGCCCGAGCTTGTGCCCGTCCTTGGCGTCGAGCATCTGACTGAGCGACGAGTGGGGCAGGTCGAGGTCGGAGGCTACGGCTTTGATGCCGCGCTCCTCGGCGGCGGCGCGCAACTCACGGCGCCACAGCTCGGCGGCATGGCGCTCGCGCTCGGGGTCGGTGAGGCCTAGGGAGAGCTGGCGGATCATGGCGCACCCCCACCAGCGGACCGCCCCGGTAAATCGGTCCGCCCCGGTCCGGTGCCAACAGAGCGCGCGCCTGTGTACGATCCCCGCATGACGTTCCCCGTTGGCTCAGGAGGCTTTGCGGCGAACCGTCGACTTGTTGTTCGCCACGAGGTCGGACACCTCGCAGCCGAGCGCCTTGGCGATCGCTTCGAGGCTGGCCATGGAGGCCGAGCCCCGCTTCTCGATCATCTTCACGGAGGAGAGCTTGGCGGCCTTGGCAAGCGCGACCTGAGTCAGTCCCTTGGCTTTGCGCAGGCGGCGGATGTTCTCGCGGAGGTCCATTGACCGCTGCAGTAACCTTAGTTTACCGCCGCAGTCAAGAGAAAAGTAACGCGGCATGCGCCGACACCTACGCGCCGGGGTGTTTTGCTGCGGCCATGCCCACCCCAAGCCGCCAGGCCCCCAAGCAGGTTACGAAAAAGATCGCCGCCAACCTCAAGCGGATGCGCCGAGAGTCCGGGATGACCCAGGAACAGCTCGCCGCGATCGCCGGGGTGTCGTCGGTCAAGATGATTGAGAAACGCGGCTCCGCCGAGATCGGTATCCTCTACTCGATCACGCGAGCCCTCGGCCGCCCCCTCGCTGCGGTGTTCGAGGGCGTCACGCCCTACGACGCGGTAGACGCCAAGAAGTAGCGACCAGCGATCATCCGCCGGGCGCCTCGCGCGCGCCGCCCTCTTTATAGTGGGCGCGGCGCACGTGTGCGTTGCGTTTTAGGCACGCGTAACTTTTTGTTACTTTTCTATTGACTGCGCTAGTAACCTTCTGTTACTGTCCTCCCATCCACTGAGGAGGACACATGCCCACCGACCGAGAGAGCAGAGAGTCACCCCACTGGTCCGACGCGCTGGCCAGGACCAACGCGTGCGACGGCGCGATCGCCTGGGCACGCACGCGACCGAGCCTCGATAGAGCGTGGAAAATCTGCGAGCGCGGCGATTGGATGCTTTGGCTTGCGGGTCGGCTCGCCGGTCCTCCGGGGGATGACTCGCGCCGGCCGCTCGTGCTCGCGGCCTGCGATTGCGCGGAGTTGTCGGCGCATTTGGTGAGCGACGAGGCGCAAACCGCGATCGCCCTGGCGCTGGTTGTTGCGCGGGACTGGGCCGGGGGCGGCGCGTCTGATCTCGACGACTGCCGATATGCCGCCGCCGCCGCCGCCGAGGCCGCCGCCGCCGCCGACGCCGACGCCGACGCCGACGCCGCCTACACCGCCGCCGCCGCCGTTAGAGCACAGACCCTCAGCGCCTGCGCCGACATCGCGCGCCGCTACTACCCCGACGCGCTGCCCGTGGGGGCGATCGTCACACTGCCGCGAGGTGCGCAATGAGCAACTCCAACACCGCCGCCCCGACCTGCGATCACTGCGAGGACCCGATCGCGGTCTGCAACGAGCGTGACGAGCTGTGTCGCGGGCGCATCTGCGACCACTGCGGCCACCTGCTCACCGACGACACCCGCGAGTGCCGCAGCCGTGCGTGCCTGTGCGAGGACGACGCGACACGAGAGGAGGATGCGCGATGAACTGCCCAGCCTGCAACGCTCCCGGCTGGTCCTCGCTCCCTGTCGACTACCGGCAGGAGGGCGAGAGCGACGCGACGATGGTCGAATTTCGCACTTGCCTCGAATGCAAATCGACCCGCGGCGTCGAGGTCCCGCGCACGTGGCGCCTGCACGAGGTCACGCGCGGCAAGGGTGTGTTCGCGGCGCGTGTCTATTTGCACAACCTACAAGCCGTCGATCGGAGGATCGCATGCTGACCCAAGAACAACTCGCCGCCCGCAAAGGCAAGATCACAAGCTCGGTCGCCGCCGGGGCCCTCGGGCTCAACCCGCGCATGACCCCGATCCAGGCGTGGGAAAATGTGCTCGGGCTGTCGACATTCGGCGGCAACAAAGCGACCGACCGCGGCAACCGGCTCGAGGACATCACGCTCGACTACCCCGCCGACGAGCTCGACCTGGTGCGACTCAAGGCGCCGTTCAGGGCCCACCCGACGATCCCGTGGATGGCGGACTCGGCCGATGCCGCCTACGCGACTCGTGCCGAGCCCGATCGGATCATCGCGATCGGCGAGGGCAAGACGGCCGCGATGGGTGTGGCCAGCGACTACGGCGAGGAGGGCACGGACGAGGTGAGTGCGGGTGCCCTCGTGCAGGCGCATCACCACCTGATCCACTGGCCAGAGGTCGACACCTGCTACGTGCCGGTTCTCGTCGGCGGCTACGCGTTCGAGTTTCGCCTCTACGAGGTGCGACGCGATGAGGCCTTCGAGGGCGCAATGGTCGAGGAACTGGCCAAATGGCACCGCGACTACGTGGTTACCGAGCGCCCCCCACCGGTGACCGCCGACGACGGCGAGTGGCTGAAAAAGCGCTACCCCGCCGCGACCGATGGCATGATGGCCGACACGCCCGAGATCGCCGAGTGGGTCGAGAAGAAGATCGAGGCCGCGGCCCGCATGAAGGCCGCCGAGGCCGACGAGGAGCTGGCGAAGAACAAGCTCCGCGAGCTGCTCGGCGAACACGAGGGCGTCAAGGCCTCGTGGGGCACGCTGTGGAACAAGGTCGAGGCCGGCAAACCCGCGTGGAAGCGGATCGCCGAAGAGCTCGGCGCCACCCCGGCCCTCATCGCCCAACACACGAGCGAAGGGCACCGCGTCCTGCGCCTGTATCCAACCAAGAAAAAGTAGAGGAGATCCCCAATGCAAGAGACGGCATCGCAGGGCCAATCGACGGCCCTCGCCAACATCCACGCCGCCGCCCTGGCGTCGACCAAAGAAACGTCTAGCACCGCGATGGTGGCCCAGGCCGTGGCCGCCATTCAAGCGCGCTACCAGGTGGCCCTCGCCAGGCCGCGCAACTTCGATCAGGTCCGGGTCGCGCTGCTCAAGGAATGCCGGCGCCCGTTTTTCGCCGAGGTCGCCAGGTACAACAAGCCGATCGGCAAGAGCGGCGTCGAGGGGCCGTCGATCCGGTTCGCCGAGGCGGCGGCGCGCTGCATGGGCAACATCCTCGTGGAGTCGCCGACCGTCTACGACGACCACGAGAAGCGCATCGTCCGCGTCATGGCCACCGACCTCGAAACCAACATGACGTACCTCAAGGACGTCACGGTCACCAAGACCATCGAACGTCGCAAGATCGCCGATGGCCAGGCGGTGATCTCGACCCGTGTCGGCAGCCAAGGGCAGACGCTCTACATCATCGAAGCCGACGACGACGCGATCCTTAACAAGGAAAACGCGCTCGTCTCCAAGGCGATGCGCACCGTGCTGTTGCGCCTCATCCCGGGCGATCTCGTCGATGAGGCCATGGAGCAAGTCACCAAGACGCTGCGCGACAAAGAGGCCGAGGACCCGGATGCCGCGCGCCGCCGCATCGTCGACGGCTTCTCGGCGATCGGTGTGCAGCCCACCGACCTGGTGCAGTACCTCGGCCACGACCTGGGCAAGACGACACCGCCCGAGCTGGTGAAACTGCGGGCGCTCTACACCGCGATCCGCGACGGCGAGGCGACATGGGCCGAGGCCATGGAGTCGGTAACCTCGGCGCAGGGCGGGGAGACCAAGACCTCGAAGCTCACCGAGATCCTGGATGCCAAGCGGGCGAAAGCGACGACGAAGCCCGCCGAAGCAATCGACGAGAGCACCGGCGAGATCAGAGCCGCGCCGCCCGCCCCGGTCGCCGCCCCCGCGAACAAGGAGCCAGCGCCTCCGGAGGTCGAAGAGGCCGAGACGACAGAGGCCCACGAGGGGCAGCTCGCGGATCTCCTCAGGGTCCTGGCGATGACGGCGACAACCGCAGAGATCGACATGGTGACGCCGTATCTCGAGGGCCTCGGCGCTAGCGAGAAGACGAGAGCCCTGACCGCCATCAAAGCCAAGCGTGAGGCGCTGTGGAAAGCGAGCGCGAAGAAGAAGCCCGCGCGGGCGCGCGAGCCGGGGCAGGAGGGCTGAGACCATGAGCACCGCGATTGTAGAGTACAGCCCCACCGAAGCCGCTCTTGCGGTTCTCGCGGACAAATTCAAGGACGTGATCTACCCTGTAGGCGAGAAGGCCGGGATGGTGGCCGCCCGACAGGCGCGCGCCGAGATCAAGAAATGGCGCGTCGACCTGGAGGCCGAGCGGGTCAGCATCAAGGCCCCCGCCCTCCAACGATGCAAGGACATTGACGCCGAGGCCAAGCGGATCACGGCCGAGCTGCTGAAGCTCGAAGAGCCGATCGACCAGCAGATCAAGGCCGAGGAGCAACGCCTCGAAGAGATACGCACCCGGGCCGAGCGCGAGGAGAAGGCGCGCCAGGAGGCCATCGCGGCGGCCATGGCGAAACTCGAAGCGGACCGGATCGCAGCGGCGAACGCCGAGATCGCCAGGCGGCAGGCCGAGCTCGACGCGGCCGAGAAGGCCGCACGCCTGAAGCTCGAAGCCGAGGCCACCGCAGCTAGGCGGCGCATCGAAGAAGAAGAGCGGGCCGCCAGGATGCAGCGCGAGGAAGCCGACCGCGTGGCGCGACAGGCCCGCGAGGCCGCCGAGGCTGTCGAACGCAAGCGACGTGAGGCCGAAGAGGCCAAGCTCAAGGCGGAGCGCGACAGACTCGACGCCGAGCGCCGCGCCGTGGAAGCGGCCCAGCGCAAAGAGCGTGAGGCCGAAGAGGAAAAAGAACGCGCCGCGAAGCGCAAGGCAGCCGAGCGGCTCGACGCCTGGGAGATGCTCAAGACGTTTCGGCAGCGGTTCGGCGGGCTCGCTGAGTTTGCCGATTTGGTTGAGGCGATCGACCGCGCGATCGAGGCCGCCGAGACCCGGCCGGAAGCGGAGGCCGCCAATGGCTGACAGCAAACCCACCAGGGCCAAGGTGCAGCATTGCGACTACTGCGGCCAAGAGGTCGGAGTCTTCGACCACAGCCGCATCCTCGACGGGCCGGTCGTGTGTGGTGACTCTGCATGCAATCGCGAGGCGCAGGCTGACGATCGCGCGCAGAACGATGAGCGCCGCCAGCGCGCCGAGGAAGACGACTATGGCCGGTACTAGCCCCAGCAATCGACCGTGCTCGACGTGTCGAGCGCTCACAGCGGCCCTCGGTGAGCAATTCGGCTGCGAGGCCCGGGCGGCGCGGTCATGATGCGCGCGTTGACTCTCCACCAGCCCTGGGCCTGGGCGGTCGTGCACGCCGACAAGGGCGTCGAGAACAGACCGGTGGCGCCGCCAGAGGCCCTGATCGGCGACGACTTCGCTGTTCATGCGGGGCTCGTCGTCGACGAAGCGGCGCACGCCGACTTTCGCGCCGGGCGCTACGGGGACGCCGCGCGAGCGGTGCCCGATCTCGACAAGCTCGTTCGCGGCGCTGTCATCGGCGTCGCTCGACTCGACGATTACGTTCGCGGGCCATTTTTTCCAGACAAGCCACGACCCGGCCGAGACTTCTCCAGCGACGCGCGCTGGTTCGCCGGTCCGGTCGGTAACCTACTGAGCAACCGCCGCGCGATCGCGTCGCCTATCCCCTGTCGAGGCATGCAGGGCTGGTGGCCGGTGCCGGCGCCCGTTGAGGCGGCGGTGCGCGAGCAGCTTGCGCGAGAGGAGCACCGCCATGGCTGACTTCACCAACAAGGCGCGCTTCGAGGGATGCCGCTGCATCGCCGAAACAGCCTCGGCCCTGCTCGTGGTGGTCGACGGCCAACAGCACTGGATCCCGCAGTCGCAGGTTGACGATGAGTCGGAGGTCTACGCGGACAAGCACGAGGGCGAGCTGGTGGTGAGCGAATGGATCGCGGTGCAGAAGGGGTTGGTGTGACATGGCCGACTCGAAAATAGAGTGGACGTCCAAGGTCTGGAACCCCATCCGCGGCTGCACAAAGGTCAGCCCCGGCTGCAAACACTGCTACGCCGAGAGATTCGCCGAGCGATGGCGCGGAGTGAAGGGCCATCCCTACGAGCAAGGTTTCGACCTGCGACTCGTGCCGGAGAAGCTCAGCGAGCCTCTGCGTATTCGCAAGCCGTCAACGTTCTTCGTCAACTCCATGAGCGACCTGTTTCACGAGGACGTGCCAGACGAGTACATCGATCGCGTATTCCTGGCGATGGCCCAGTGTCAGCGCCACACGTTCCAGGTGCTCACCAAGCGCGCCGATCGAATGCGGGAATACTGCACCGGGCGGGCGTTGCTCACGGCCGACCACGCGATCGATCTGCCACTGCCGAACGTGTGGCTAGGCGTGAGCGTCGAGAGCCCCGGCTACCTGCACCGCCTCGACGATCTCATGGCGACGCCGGCCGCGGTGCATTGGGTGAGCTTGGAGCCGTTGTTGGCTGACGTGGATATCAGTCCGTGGCTGAGCTGCGCCGAATGCACGACGTTGACCCCGGATCACTGCCCTCCGGATCGTCGGTTCCTCGACTGGGTAGTCATCGGCGGCGAGAGCGGCCCAGGAGCGCGACCGTTCGATCTCGCGTGGGCACGGCGGATCATCCGCGACTGCAAGGCGGCCGGTGTGCCGGTGTTCGCCAAACAGCTCGGCCGCGTCACGGTCAACAGCGACGAGGTCACAGGCCCATGGCCCGTAGCGCCGTCTGAATCCCTGCGGTGGTCACACTCCAAGGGCGGCGCCCCGTCCGTCGCGGCCCCGTTGATCGCCCGCGTCACGCCCCGATTTTCTCCGCCTCTACCGCCGGCCGGTAGTCGCTGAGCCGGACGCCGTGCTCCGTGATCAGCCGGTAGAGCGTGCGCCGCGACCAGCCGAGATCGGCAGCGGCGCGGCTGACGTCGCCACCGGCGGCGAGGAGGGCGCGTTGCATAGTCGCCAACTCTGCAGCTCGGATCTCGGGCGAGGATGTGTGTGCCATGCCGCCAGGCGCTGCACCTACTGTGCCAATTCTGGCATTACAGCAGCACTGCCGGGCCGTTCAGTGTCCGCCGGAAACAGCTCTGGTTTGCGCGACGTTGCCCCAGGTTGAGCGCGGGCGTCGGTTGCGCACACACACCTTCAGCCTCGGCCTCTGCGTCGTTCCTGGGGCATCGGCAAATGGCAATGAATACGCGCAGTTACACCGATGCTCCACGACAACCACGGTCGGTGCTCTGGGACATCTGCGAGGCCATCAAATACCTCAACAATATCGCCACTATGCAGCGCTGCCAAAACTGGCACCGCGCACCGATGGGCCGCGTCCGTGCCAAATCTGGCGCGAACTACGCTTCGCGCCTAGGTGCGCCTCGATTACGCACCTCCACGTTGCGCCAAACCCGGCACTGCGATGCGTTCTAGCGCGTGTCAAATTCGGCACGCAAAGGTCCGTTCGCACCACGGCCTAGCTAACTGCCTGATTTTGCGTGTGCCAGAATTGGCACCGCTCATGCAATACATCCCCCTGTCGCCGGCACGGAGCCGGACAACAGGAGAACGACAATGAGCAGACGCAGCTACACGATCACCGATACGCAGATGCTCCGGGCCGCCGAACGCAGTCTGCGGGAGCACCGCGCGACCCGCCCGGCGACACCCACAGAGGCATCCGCGATTGCCGCGCGGTTCCGGGCCGCCGAACGCCATCTGCTGGAGGAGGCCGCCGGACTGCGCGGGCTATCGATGCCGGTGGGAGTTCGCGGGCCGTCCGCGATCGATGACCAGCATGCGGCGGCGCGTGATCTATGCCGCGCCCAGCAGGACGCCGGGCGGATCGAGCAGCTGGCCTCGCGCGAGCGCGGACGCGCGGAGAGCTGGGAGGCGATCGCGGATCGCCCGTCGGTGGCGTGGCTGGCGACAGAGGCGGAGTATCTCGGCCGAGTCGAGTACTACCGGGCACTCGTTGCGTCCGCGGCCGCTGCGATGGATCGCCGATGACCCTCACCCACCCCTGCCCCCGCTGCGGCTCCAGGCCCGGCGTCCTCTGCCGGACCCGCGACGGCAAACCCACGAGCGACACGCACGCGGCGAGGTTTGCCGCGGCGACGCTTGCGGCCTGGCGCAACGATCGAACCGAGGCCGGGCGGGTGATGCGGGCGCAGGCGAGGCGCTAGCCAAGCGCCGAGAGCAACTCGGCCATGACCACCACCGGCTCTGGGCAGAGTTTCGTCGCGTCCCCGGGCGCAGCATCGTCAGGCAGGTGCAACGCCACGTCGCCGCGCTTGTGGTGCCCTCGCAACAGGGCGTCGGGGTACCGGCGGCGCAGCTCGATGCAGACCAACACCAGCGAGATCATCTGCTCCGAGGTGCAGCGCTCCCCTGTCCCGACGACCGCCACGGCGATCGAGCGCCAGTTGTAGGCCCGGCCGGCGTGAGCCCCAGGGGAGGCGAGAGGTAGTGAGAGCTCGGCGACACCACCGCGCGTAATCAGCAGGTGATACGGCACGAGCTGGCCGGTGCCGAGCAAGCTGTTGGTCGCAAACCCGGTCGCCATCCCCACCGCGTCGAGGCTGTCGTCAGCGATCGGGCGCGGGCTGTCGGGGCCGTGCGCCGCGAGGCTGGTCCGGTGCACAATGAGGTGGCTACACATGGCCGTGCGCTTGCCCATCCGCGCCAGGGCCCCGAGGCAGGCGCGGTCACGGAGCGCGGTCGCAACGTCGGCGGTGCGGTCGATCCATGGCGGGCGGTGCAGAGCTCCGACGGCGCCGTTGTCCT
>ERZ1292629.3810-Hain-H43-01um-R1-3810-length-11406-cov-7_pt1 | contig 11406 bp, 25 predicted proteins | sample MGYA00564399_ERZ1292629 | MGnify/ENA primary metagenome ERZ1292629 (study PRJEB36523, sample SAMEA6512636) | groundwater metagenome | collected 2019-01-08 | study: AquaDiva: Metagenomics assemblies of 32 groundwater samples | reverse complement strand
AGAAGTTACAGAAACAGCGAACTATAAAGACGAGGAGAAAGCAAATCTTTTATTAGAAAAAGATTCTTTGCTAACAAGAGAAAAGGATGAATAACCCAATCAAAATTGGAGTTGATACAGCAAAAAGAGTTTTTGAAAAACAGATAAAGCCAAAGCTATTTAAATTAGAGTCTGGCTGTTGGCACTTTGCTGGAGCTACATCAAAAAGTGGATATGGAATTGTAAGTGTCAGCTCCAATGGGAAAAGGCAATTTACATCTCCACACCGTATTTCCTACCTTACTTTTAAAGGTGAAATTCCTATCAACAGTGAAGTCTGCCATACTTGTGATAGACATATCTGTTGCAATCCAGATCACTTATATCTTGCAACCCATAAACAGAACCAATATGATGCTGCCTTAAAAGGGATCTTTAGCCATCCTAAATATAATATGGGTGAGGATCGTTTACGCAGTCCTCTTACACCAGATCAAGTAAGAGAGATAATCAAAACTCCTTATCAGGGGTATGGTTCTGTAATTGAGAATTTAGCAAAGAAATTTAATGTTGATCGAGAAACTATTAGAGCAATTAAAAAAGGAAAGTCTTGGCATCATATTTGGGAGGAATTAAATGGCTGAAAATATTAAGATTGGGATTGAGTCTAAGTGTTTCGATAACTTTGCTTTAGATTGTTACAGAAACTGCCCCCAATATTATGACTGGCGGATTGCTAAAGGGGTGATTAAACCTGGAGCAAAGAAAACAGCAGCTGATTTCGGTACTTGCATCCATCTTTCTTTAGAGCATTTTTATAAGAATGGGATGACCGACAAAGCTATCCAAGAAGCGATGAATCTCTTTCTCTCCTCTTTTGAAAAACTTCAAGATGACACAGATGTCAAGCATACTCTGGGAAAGGGGTTGGAGATACTGGGAAAGTATTTCTCTCGCTATCATCATGAACCATTCAACGTGGTAGATACAGAGGTGGGAGGGGCGGTTGAGTTGGGAGATTACCTTTACACTTTCCGAATCGACCTCATCGCTGAGTGGCAATCACCAAAAGGGATATATGGGTTTGATCACAAGACAACCGCTTCCCTCTCTCGGATGGTGGTTAAGCCCCACAATCAGGTGAGTGGTTATGTTTATGTCCTCAATCAGCATTATGAGAATGTGTTGGGTTTCATCCTTAACACGATTGGGGTGTATAAAACAACAGAGGAAATGGATAAGTCCGCCCCAAAGGTGCTCTCTCCTAAAACTGGCAAGCCCATCTATGCTACGAAAGAGAGAGAGATATTGGTTAGGATGCCCACATCTCGCTCACAGGTTGAGGTGGATCAATGGAAGAAAGAGACTTTCTACCTTATTCATCAGATTGAGGAGTGTCAGAAGGAAGGTGTCTGGCCAAAGAGGACAAACTTCTGCACAGCTTATGCATCAAAGTGTCAATATTTAGATTTGTGTCAGGGTCAGGAGCCAGAAAAGATACTTGATGCTTTGATTGCAAGTGAGGTTTATAAACAGGAATGGTGGCAACCTTATAAGGGAGAGGAAGAGGTTATTGCTGAGGAGGAGGGATGAGATGAATTATATTAGCCAATACTGTCCTCTTTGTGGTGCACATAAGTTTGAGTGGTATGAAGGAGAAGCTTCAGATGAAACTTTGATGGAGTACGAAGAAGAAATCAAAAAACTCTTAGCAAAGATAAAAGGGCTAAAAGAGAAAGAGGTGAAATAAGATGAGTGCTTATCCAAGACCTATCCATTGTGCAAAGTGTGAGATGGATCTGAGGCCAGAGAAGAATGGAGTATGGTTAATTGAGTTGTTCCAACGTGATACAAAACCATACGCCATTTGGCACGCTGATTTATGGAAGTGTCCGATGTGTGGTGTAGAGATTATTTCTGGTTATGGTCAAAGCCCAACTTTTCATCATGATGAAGAAAATTTTCAAAGATTGTTAGAGATAGCTAAAAGTGAAATGTTTTATTATAATTATGAAAGGAGATGAGTAAGATGAGTTATTGGAAGCGAGGAAGAGAGTATGTAGATTATGAAGAATACTTAGATGAGATGCAACAGTACAAACTGGATGCTTTAAGAGAAGGAAGGTTTGAGAAGCAAAGAGAGGAAGAGGAGTTACTAAAGGAGGAAGAGGAGGGAGGTGAAGAAGGATGATTTACTATCATGAGATTAGAAAAATGATTTTAGATTACATTAAACAGGAGGGTTTAAGAGTGGGTGTTAGTCATCTACTCCAGATAATAAGTACAATTATAACAGATAAAGAAGATTTAATTAAAGAGGAGGAAAAGAAAGATGCCCCTCTATGATTGGGAATGTCTGTCTTGTGGGAATTTCTGGGAAGAGGAAGGAGTACCAGAGGAAAATGAGAATGATTGTTACTTTTGTGGTGGGGTGGCAGAGAAACGATTTACAAAGCTAACTACCTCTTGGAAGGATAAGGATCGAAAGTGGGGAACCTCTCTTTATAGAAAGCATGAGAAGGGAGAGAAGGTAAAAAAAGGAAAGATGCCAACTTATATTCCAAGAGAGTTAAAGTGAGAGGCCAATGGTGGTGAAAGTCGCTAAGCGTCGAGTAACTGAGGCTGAAACAGGACTAAGCATGAGCCAATCCTGCCCATTGGCCTTATTGAAAAAGGAGAGGAAAATGACAAAGAAAGAATTTATTATTTCTCGTAAGGCATTTGAGGAAGGAATGATATGTGCCTATCAAGGCATCGTCGAACATTGTAAAAGCTGTATTAGAGCGCATAGGAAGGAAACTACAAAGAAACGTCTCAATGAACTTGCTGATATGAATAAACATTTATATAAAAAGACCCAATGAGGCCAATGGTGGCGAAAGCTGAGCGGCAGAAAAATAACAGGATAATTGAGGACAGGGTACACCGCAATCCTGCCCATTGGCCTCTTTCATAGAAAGGAGAAAAAAAGAATGTCAAAGAAAAATATAGTCCTTATCTCAGAACCTGGTGCAGGGAAAACAACTTCACTGGAAACACTTCCTGGTGGTTTGGTAGACTTTAATACTGATCCTGGTGGGTGGAAATCATTAGAGAGGGAAGGAGAGGCTCTCCAGCAAGCGTTGAAGGTGGGAAGGAAACCAAAGAAACTAATCCATGCACCCAATCTCAGAGAGTGGCTGAAAGATCCAAACAATAAACTCCAACCTGATAATATTCTCATTATTGATTACTCTGCTTACTCTATCCCAATGAATGTTGCTATGCTCACCAGTTATGATTCTAAAGTTTATTTTGATCTTGGACAGGACATCAATGCGTTAGAGAAGGTTCCACCTGAGAGAGGAATCTGTCACTTTGCTATTGACTCACTGACAGGATTACAATGGTATGTTTTGCATGGGATGGTTAATCTTGCTGGTCATGTTAGTAAGGGAACAAGTATGTATACCTATGGATTGGCGATTGAGAAGATGAGAGAGATCGTTGACACCTGTTGCCACCTTCCTTTTGATTTCATCTTAACCACTCATGTTGAATCGGAGAGAGATGAGGTCGTTGGAAAGATTCAAGAAACAATCTTACTCTATGGAAAGAAACTACCAGGGATACTCCTTTCGATGATTGATGACATCTATTATTGTTCGGTGTCAACGATGACAGGGAAGAAGGAGTATTTCTTTGAGACACAACCTCAAATGTTCCTTCGTATAATTAGGCAGAGATCATTTGATAATCTTGCAATTAAATTGAAACCAAACTTTGCAGAGTTATATAAGGGACAACTCTTCTATGGGGAACAGAAATGAAAATGGCAAGAGGAAACTGTGGAAGGAAACGTTGCTATCTCTCTGAAAGTGATGCTTTCATCGCTGTCTCTACAAGAATGAGAAAGCGAGTTAAGGAGAATGATTGGGTCTGCTTTAGGGCGTATCTTTGTGATAGATGTAAGATGTGGCATTTAACAAAAGAAAGGAGGTGAATAAGATGACAGAAGGGATGAGTCCACGACCACAATCAGTTAATACGCAGAAGATGGTCACCTTTAGCGAATGTCTTGAAAGGATGGCACAATCAGGTGGGAGGTATAGAAGGTTGGAGTGGGAGGATAAGAGCTGGTACATCACCATCCAAGATGAAATACTGATGGTTTTCAGACCAGATGATAAGAAGCTTCATCCTCTCAAGGTGTCGGTTGGAGACATTACAGGAGAAGATTGGGTGGTGGTGGAGAGGACGGAGAAGATGTCATAAGGAAAGGAGGTGAACAAAAGTGAGTAAGAAACCAATCAAAGAGAATTTGAAAGAGAAGGCTGGAGAGGTAGTTGGGCAGTTAGAAGCTCAACGAGAGGAGTATTTAACTCTAATTGATTCTCTCAAAGAGAAGGTGGAAGAGGTGGAAAAAAAGATCCGCTGGATGAAGAGAGAAATTATTGATTGAAGGGAGGTGGAAAGGAGAGATGAAAGAAGAGTCTGTAATTTATATTCCAATAAGAACATCTATTTATGCTCCAACTCACCCAAATGCAAGACAAGGTGGATTAATGGATGCTGACAGAATGTATGCTGTAGAAGTGTTAGGTAAGTATCTCTCAAAAGATACTGTTCTCCACCATCATAAAGGAGAAACTTTTGTACTTTGCCAGAATAAAGCATACCATAATCTGCTTCATCAAAGATTGAGAGCTTATGAAGAGACTGGTGATGCACACAAAAGAAAATGCATCATCTGTAAACAATATGATCTCTTAGAGAATTTAGAGGAACATAAACAGAACAAAAAGTATGTAAATTACAGACACAAAAGCTGTCGTAATAAAGAGGCACGAGAACATTATCACAAACAACTTACAAAACTTTAAAAGGAGGATTATCATGGCACCAATAGACCTCGGTATAGGTTTTGAGGAGTTAGAAAGATTAGCAAGACCACCTCTCTTTCCAGATGGCTCGTATGAGTTTATGATTGAGAAGGTGGACGATTCCCCAGTTCAACAGTCACAGCGTCCTCAATGGCGATTCCAGTTGAAGCCCATCAATCGTCCTGATCTGGAGACTGATTCTAAGTATAAGGGGCGATCTGTATTCTACTACGCTCAGCTTCCTTGGATTGATCCAGACACCAAAGCTTGGGATTACTCCAACACCTTCTCCCTTGTTGCAATTATCAATGGGACAGGGATGCAGGTTCAGGGGACATCTCTCCCTGATAAAGAGGTGTTCCAGGGGAGGACTGGGGTGATGAAGCTTGGCCATCGAACAAGGAAAGGGACGGAAAGTGACCCAGAACCCACCATCGATCAATCTGTTGCTATTGTGACGAAGAGAAAAGGTGGGGGGACGGTAGCTTAGTATCAAACTGTATCAACTATTGACACGCTTTTTTGACCTATCAAGTTGAGAGAAAAAGAGATCCTCAAACCAAAAGTCAAATTGGAAAAGGAGGATTTTCATCCTATGAAAAAGGTTCAGATCAAGGCAACAACTGGTACGAAAGGAAAAGAAGGTTATAAAGAGGTGGTTGGTGAGGCTGCCCAATATGAGTCTGTTGCTGAGGCAATCAAGACTTTGAAAGAGGAAGGTGTGTTAGCCCGTGTCAATCGCCAGGTTAAAACGGATGCCCTCAATGCGTTGAGGAAACCTTCTGAGGCCAGCTTGGGGAGATTGGTTGGAAAAGCCCCAAAGGAGGCTCAGGATAAGATTACTGAGATTCTCAAGAAGTATGGGATTGCATCAAATTAACGTCTCAGCCTCACCTTGGTAGGTAGGTGAGGGAAGGATCTCTTTTTCTCTTTTCTTTTTTCTTTAAACTTTAACTTTGAAAGGAGATTAAAATGAAAAAGGTTACATCAAAAGAAACATTCTTACAGTGTCCTTACTGTAAAGGGGCAGGAACTGTAATAAGAAGATGGACAGAAGGTGAGCCTGATCGAGATCGAGAAATAGGTCAGTTTATAAACAGGGGTTTTGAGACTGTTTCCTGTTCTTTCTGTAAAGGGGAAAAGATAATTTTTTCCCACAAAGAGGTAATAACTGAAGAGGAGGTTTAAAATGCCAAAAATAATAATCACCTTTGGAGAAGGCCCAACTCAGATTGAAGGGCCAATCGATCAGAAAGGGATGTGCTATCATGCTATCCTTGATGCAGTTTTAGCACTGATTGAATATCAACCAAAACAGATTCTTCCTGTTGGGGTGCTTCCTTTTGATCCAACTAAAGGAGGAGGAAAGAGTGGGATTCCAGGAGGGATGGGAGGTAGAGGCTAAGGAGAGGATGAAACTCCCAGAGAAGTGTTATGCTTGCTGTTGGAGCTGGGGGGATGTAACAGGAGAAGAATATTGTAAGTTGATGCTTGACCCAGACATCTGTGAGGGGCCGAAGGAGGAGGAGTAATTGGATTGATTTGGTTGATTGGCTGGTGGGAGGGGGAGATGAGAGGAGGGAGGAAAGAATGAAACTCGCAACAGTAGCAGGTAATACTATTATCTTACATCCAGAGACAGTAAAGGAGTCTGGTCTTATGCAATGGTTAAGCAACCACTGTGAGAACAAAAAAGTTACTCTTCGATTTGATACACACGCTATAATACACTGTGATCACCATCCAGCTCTTTGGCTTGAAATATGGAAGGAGGGATAATGGAGATTAAAATTGATAAGATTATCATCCCAACAGACAGACAAAGAAAAATATTTGACCCAGACAAGTTACAAGAGTTGGCTGAGTCAATTAGGGTGAATGGGTTGATCCATCCAATCATCATTGATGAGAACAACACCCTCATGGCAGGACAAAGAAGGGTGATGGCGAGTCTTATACTTAACCGTACTATGATCAGATTTGAAAGGTTTGAGGGATTGGATGAATGGCAGAAGAAATCAATCGAGTTAGAGGAAAATATAAGAAGAGAGAATTTAACCTGGCAGGAAGAGATCAATGCTAAAATGGAGATTCATGAGTTGTATCAGAAGAAGTATGGAGTGTTGAAAGAGGGAAGTAAGAAGATGGTCACGGTAGATGGAGAAGAGATTGGATGGGGGATTGGAGACACCGCTGACCTGCTTGGAGAAAGTCGAGCCTCTGTCTCACAGGATATCAAACTTGCTAAAGCGATTAAGGATGACCCAGATTTAGCTAAGAAGGATAGCAAAGTGGCAGCTTTCAAAGCGATGCAGGTTAAAAGTGAGTTAGCGATGAAGCAGGAGATTGCAGCTGTTTTAGCACAGGTTGCAGAGGATAAAGGGGAGTCACCCATCCAAATAAGATGTGGAGACTCACAAGAGCTCCTTAAAGAATATGATGATGAAAGCTTTGACTTCTGTGTGACCGACCCTCAGTATGGGATTGGGGTACATGATATGCAGGACACCTTCCCAAATAGAGGAGATGTAAGACAGGGGATTGAGTTTGATGACAGCCAATCCGTTCTACAAGAGGTTGTTAAACCAATCATGAAGGAGACTTATCGTATTCTTAAACCTGGGAGTCACTGTTATGTTTTCTTTGCGATTGCTCGTTATACTGAGGTCAGAGCACTCCTTGAAGAGGTAGGGTTCTGGGTGTGCCCAACACCACTCTTTTGGATCAAGAATAATGCTTTAAACTTGAGACCTTGGTTAACCTATCCTGTTAACTATGAACCTATCTTCTACTGTGCAAAGGGATATCCTCCACGCCCCCTTACCACCATCCAACCACTCTCCACATTTGAGCACCCTATCCTCTCTGGGATGGGGAAGGTTCACCCAACAGAGAAACCTCTTCCTGTGATTAGGTGGCTGATTGAGAATTGTTCCTCTTTGAAAGAGAGAGGGATTGATCCATTCTTAGGAGGGGGGACTTTCACCTTAGCGTGTAAGGAGATGGATAGACTGGCGGTGGGGATTGAGATTGATCAGGTTTGGTATGTAGAGGCACTCAAGAGATTGGGAGACTAAAATCGTAACTGCAACAGAAATTTATCTAAGGCAAGTAAATACACAAAAAATTCTGGATCAGTTACATAAAAGAATTTTAATAGATCAACAAGTTACATTAAACAATATTTATAATAAGTCTTTTGATTATATAAGAGATGGGATGAGATATAAACAACAAAGACTAACTGATCCCGACCTCCAACTTAAAAAGGAGATGTCACGAGTCTTACTTGATTTAGCAGGAGACTCTTTTTTCCCCTCAACACAGCTCTACCAGTTAGCAACAGCTCTTCTGATTGATAACCAGTCAGAATTCATTTTAGGGGTGGTTGATGAAGAACAACATTTTAAAGAAGATTGGGAGGTGAGTAGAATGGGAAGAGGTTGGAAAGTAGGAATTGAAGCTGAGGTGGCTAAGGTTTGGTTGGATGAGAATAAGGGTATCATCTGTGCTCGTTTCCCTTATAAGGAGAAGGTGATTGGTGAGATTAGAGCAAAGATTCCCAAAGGGAAGAAAAGTTGGAATCCAGACGATAAAATCTGGGAGTTCTCTGTTGAAACGATTGATGTTGTTGTTGAGATATTGACGGAGAATTTTGATAAGATTATTGATTTAACAAAAGAGGTTCCAGAACTTCCCTACATCCAAAATGGAACAGACCCACTTCTCTCCCTTCTTGATAAGGAAGATATTCAGAAGATTTATAAGATGCTGGCAAAGAAGTATCATCCTGACATTGGAGGAGATGCGGATAAGATGGCAAGGATCAATCGGATATTTACAAAGATGAAAGGAGGATGAGATGAGATTTACAGAAAGAAAGGCTTTTGTTTGGTGTGATCTCCATAAAGAAGCAGATGGATGTACCATTACTTTTATCCCGTCTGGTTTTGTTGGGGCATGGTTAAAGGTGACTGAGTGTGATGATTACGCAGTTGCTGTAGAATATGCTTCTGAGGATGAAAATGCTCTCTTAACTGAAACAGAGAGGGCTGCTAAAAAACATGATTAGCTATTAGATCAAAATGAACGATATAGGAGAAGATGGATTGGAAAGTAAATGGGTGTTTTGCTTTATGCAATGGGAGTGTTGTGGTCTGATTTGGCAGCTCTTAATGTGGAGGAAACAATTAGCAAGAGCTGATTGGTCACCAGAATGTCCCACCTGTGGGAAGAAAGGAGAAAGTTTTAATGAGCTTTACAGGAGATAGAAAACCAATAACTCAACAAACTTGTTCCATCAGGGGGTGTAAAAATAATGCTTACCTTCTCTATCCTCTCGGAGGGATGAAGAAAATTCCCATTTGTAGAGATTGTCTTAAATTATTAACAGCACAATATCAAGATTTAAAATTTAAAGAGTATCAACTCTATTTTAATTTTATGAGGGGGTGAGTATATGAAGTATGAAGGGAAATTTCACAGTATTGATGTTTATTCTGACCCAGAATGTCCTCCTGGAAAAATCTATTTTATTGAGGGAAAGCTCAAAATTCCACCAGGAACAATTCTTTCTCAGATAACAACTCAGATAGAGGAACTAATCAAGGAGGTAAAGAAACATGGAGGATAAAAGCTTAGAAGAACGCAAACAAACTCTTGCCGAGAAGCTGAAAGCTTGTGCAACCAACATTGAAAGGAGAAAATTGGAGGAGATTACAATCATCCTTATTGATTCCTCTGGATCGATGGCTGAGTATTGTAAGGATGGTAATACAAAGATGCAAGCAGTCAAACAATCCATTCCCTATCTCCAAGCAAGAGGAAGTTATGTTGAGTATGGGATGGTCGGCTTTGATACCGAAGCTCATCCTATTCAGCATCCCATTGCTAACTTTTCGGCCATTCTTATTCAACTTGATGTCATCCAACCAAGAGATCTGACAAACATCCCAGGAGCCCTTATGGAGGGATTGAAGATGTTCATTGAAAGACAGGCTGAGAAGAAGAGAATGATCTTAATGTCAGATGGAAGTAATAATTGTGAGAGTAATATGATGGATCATCGAATCTCTGATTGTGTTAAGGAGGGAGTGATTGTAGATACGATTGCTTTTGGAGAAAATGCAGATGTCAACCTTCTCAAATCAATCGCAACAAGGACAGGAGGAGTGTTCCAAAAGGTAGACTCACCTCTTCAACTGGAGGAGGCTTATAAGAAGCTGAACTTTCAAGTTAGATATCTTGAACATAAGAATGGAGGTAACTGATGAAAAAGAAAATTATTCTTTTCGTCTTTTTGGTTGTTATTGTGCCTGGTGTGATAGGTTATTTAGCAACTTCTTACATCATCCAGCTTAACCCCCCTCCTGTAAAAATTGTTTATAAAACAACTCTCCCAGAACTCCCACTCCAAAAATGGGTTCTCTCCCAATCCTCTCGATGTTCACCCAAGCAGGTGAAACTGATTATTCAAGAGTGCATCAGAACAGATTTGCCTCTTCTCATCCTTGCTTTAATCTCAGCCGAGTCTGAGTTTAATCCAACCGCTGTTTCTTCAAAAGGAGCGATTGGGTTGGGGCAGATTATGTTTGAGCATCATATGAAAGCTCTCATCGGAGCAAACATTATTAAAGAGAAAAGAGATTTATTTGATGTCGAAGCTAACATTCAGGCAACTCATTTCATTTTAAAAATGTTCCTAAGACAGAGCAATGGAGATGTGACAAAAGCTCTTGAGAGGTATCTTGGTGGGCATGATGGAGCATATCAAAGGAAGATTTTAAATAATCTTGCAAATCTTTATGTGGTGACAAGCAGGAAAGAAGAGGGAAAATGAAACAGTTTAATCCATATTTAAAGAAAGCTCTCAAAGAGCAGATGCTCCAACCAATAATTAAATGTGAGCTGTGTCAGTGTTATTGCAGGTATACAATTCTAGCTTATTGTTTGATTGAGTTTAGCCTTTATGGATGTGAATATCAAAAGGTTAAAACAGCTATTACATTTAAAGAGAAAGGATCAAGAAATGAGCCAATCTTATTATCTACATAAACCAAATCATCCTAATGCGCAGAAAGATGGGTATATCAAAGATTACAGATTTAAAGCATCCGAAATTTTAGGAAAACCACTCCCCTCTGGATGTGTTGTCCATCATCATTATGATGGATCTTTGGTTATTTGTGAAAACCAAGGTTACCATCTCTTACTTCATGCAAGAACAGACGCTTATGCTGTAACAGGAGATCCAAAGAAAAGAAAATGCAGATATTGTGAACAGTACGATTTGATTGAGAATTTAATTGCATCTCATCATAGATGGGACACACAAACTTATCATCATTTAACCTGTATTTCATTGTATTGCAAACAATGGTGGAAAAAACATAAGGATCAAGTCAATGAAAATAGAAGAGCTAAAAGAAAAGAGGTGAGTACATTTGGAGAAAAAGGAAAAAAATTTCTGTTGTCTATGTAGTAGGTATAAAGAGGAACAACTTGAGCTTGTCACGGTGGGTTTTGTTGAGGAAGCAAAGTTACCAGTGACTATTCCAATCTGTAA
>ERZ1292629.3809-Hain-H43-01um-R1-3809-length-11408-cov-7_pt1 | contig 11408 bp, 15 predicted proteins | sample MGYA00564399_ERZ1292629 | MGnify/ENA primary metagenome ERZ1292629 (study PRJEB36523, sample SAMEA6512636) | groundwater metagenome | collected 2019-01-08 | study: AquaDiva: Metagenomics assemblies of 32 groundwater samples | reverse complement strand
GGCCGAAGAGGCATCAAATAGCTATGGCTACGTCAGAACTACTCCCAAAGAGGTTTGGCACTACGATCTCAAGTCTGATACATACTCAAAGGTGAAGGATCTCCCAGAATAGGGGTTTGGGCTAGTGGAGTGGACAGCGACTGTAAGTCGAGAATCCTGTACGGTCCACATTTGTTCACGAAGTCAAGTTTTCCGTCATTCCGTATTAGCGCGCTTAGGTTTTAGGATGTTCTAATCTCATATTTCAACTAGATGGACGGCGCTTGAACTGCGACGTAAAATCAACCAATGCAATGTAGTTACTGCACAAACCCTGCGGCTTACGGTCGAAGAGATGGAGCACGTATGTGCATGGAACATGCAGCCATGGATGCTAACATTCGCAACAGTCAAAACGAGAACGTTAGAAATCTGATGGCAATGGTAAATGATGCCGAAAACTCCATAGATGCCATGTTTGGGCTTGCACCTAGGAGGCCAATGCAGATTCCTATTCGCCAACAAGTAATACATGCTCCGCAAACTACTGTGAACGACCATAGCATCCATATAGACCACAGCATGGTTGGCGTGGTCAACAGCGGTACTGTAGGAACTCTCAATGCTTCGGTTTCGCTGATTCAACAGACTAACCCCGAGATGGCAGAGCAGATACGTACCCTTATAGACCAAGTTTCGAGTAACCAAGATTTGGAACAGGCTACACGAAAGGAAGTCATAGAGCAGGTCTCTTTCCTGATGAGTCAGATGTCGGTGCCGTCCGCCGAGAGGAACTCATCCGTGCTTAAGACTGTGTTTTCGGCAATTGGCATAACATTATCTACCTCTGCTGACCTGTATACCCTATGGGAAGCTCTGCACCCGGCTCTTGCTACTCTTCTTGCATAAGGTTATTAACTGAATGGCTTTTTACTTCGCAGACAAGAAAGGTGATCCTCTGATGGGGAAAATAAGATTAAGAGACATTAGTTCTCGTGCGAAACAATGGGATCATCCGATGAAGGGTGTTTTTAAAAGCGCTACCGTAATTCAACAACTAGAAGGAGATATTTTTAAAGCTCCAAAAAAAGAACGAGAGCAGTTCTGTACTTCTTTATTTGCTCTTGCGTTGAAAGCAGATTCGGGAAAGGACTGGTGGACCAATATGCCTACAGAAGAGCCTCCAGACGGATTAGCAATGACTTTTATTGAAGAGAAGAAGGGTGGCTATATGGGATATTTGCGAGAACTTGAGATTGTTGAACATCGTGGAATTTCTGAAGACTTATTTAAAGTTATAAGAAATAAGATGACTAAGTACAACTATGGTTCGGAAACAGTTTTAGTCTGTTTGGCTTTATCACCTGACGTTTACAACTTAGAGTTGTTATCTAAGGCTATAAATTCTGTCACTTCAACCCTTGAGCATGTTTTTATAGTCTTTTCAGGTGTTGTTGCCATTCTTGATAAGAACTCATCACTTCCAGCAAGAGTTCCGAAGCGTTACACAATGGTTCAACTTAAACCCGTATTTCAGAGTGTAACGTTTGATATAGGGCCGCACATGGAAGATTTTAAGACTAGGTACAACCTAGGCCAGGAATCTCGTTTAATTGAAGGGGATTCAATCTATTTTGGAACTTCAAACACTTCTCACAAAAAGCAGTAAAAACTCACCAACCTATAGAGGTTCTAATTTCCGACCGTCTCTAGGCTCTCAAGCCCATTTCGACCCTCCAGACACCCCCACGTATCTGCTACCGTAAGAAGCCGTATTGGTCGCGATTGAATGAGGGAAGTTCTTATTTGGAGTACAAGGCTCCACTTAAAAGAAAACAGCGCCCTAGGGCGCTGTTTTCTTTGAACCAAAAGCTCGTAGGCCCTAGTTACTTCAAATGTCCTGAGACGATCTTGGTCATCTCGAACATCGTCACTTCGTCCTTTCCGAAGACGGCCTTGAGCTTGTCATCCGCGAGGATGTTGCGCTTGTTAGCAGGGTTCTGAAGGTCGTGCTTCTTGATGTATTCCCAGATCTTCTTAGTCACCTCAGAGCGAGGAAGAGGACCAGCGCCGATGACCGCCTCCAGTTCAGGAGAGAGGTTCATGGGCTTAGCAAAGGCAGTATTAGGCATAGATTTTCTTATTGGATGCGCACTGGGAATAATTGTACATGGTTTTCAGGAAAGTAAATGCCCAAAGTGCATAAGGTCCCCAGGGGCGGGGACGCATACTCCATGCAATCAGAGGCGTTATACTACGTTGTAATGACTCTGGCTACTCATGGGATTGTGGGCGCGGCGGCTATCGCACTTGTGCCGACTAACCCCGTTCTCGGATTTGCGCTCGCGTTTGCGTCGCATTTGGCGATAGATTCGCTCCCTCACCGTGACTATGAGCTTCTCTCCAAAGTGGAAGGCGAGCGAAAGCTTGATATGGATATGAAGCTCGGCAGACTATTCGTGTACGACCTCCTGCGCACCGGCACGGACGCGTTTATTGGTCTCGTTATTGCGCTTGCGATCTTCAGCGTATGGCTCTTCCATGTGCCGTTCTACATAGTTGTCCTCGGCGTCGTGGGTGGCGTGCTGCCTGACTTCTTGCAGCTCGTGTTCTTCAAGACGCGCTCACGTCTCCTCCTCCCACTTCAGCGATTTCATTCGTGGCTTCAGGTTGGGAAGGATCAACCCCAGTGGCCCCTCTGGCTCGGACTTTTCCTGCAGGCAATTTTGATCACGATACTCATCAGTATTGAGAAGTTTTTCGGCCTCGTAGGGTAATCCCCAAGCCATAGGAGTGCCTAACGGCTATAGTGAATATATATGGCTACATACGTTGATGGATTTTTGCTTTCGTTCAAGGCTGATCAGCTTCCTGCATATAAAAAGATGGCAAAGGAAGGCCGGGAGGTATGGATGAAGCATGGCGCGATTGATTACAAGGAATGTATTGGCGACGACCTGACGCCAAAGCATGTGAAGAAGTCGTTTCCAAGTGCTATTGGCGCAAAGCCCGGAGAGATTGTCGTATTCTCGTACATCGTCTTCAAATCAAAGGCGGAGCGTAATCAAATTAACAAAAAAGTGATGGCGTACTTCGACGCAAAGTACAAAGATCAGAAAATGCCGGTAGAAATGGGAAAGTTTTTGTACGGCGGATTCAAAACGATCGTTGAGAACTAGAAAAAAGACTCCGCTACGGAGTCTTTTTTCTTTGATCCTGCGTGCGAATGTTAGAATCGGTGAAATGAAGTTTGAACGCTATCGCACAAAAGAACTTCCTCATGAAAGTGAAAAGGGAGAACGAGAGGAAGGAAATGAAGACGGCGATATAACGCGCCGCGAGTTTGTGACAAGACAAGTTCTCGGTGGTGCAGCGACCATTGCTGCGTCTGCGGGGGTCGTTGCTTACGCGAACCGTGCGCAAGGTGAGTCTGCGCCGCGCGCGACCGCTCGACCAGAAGTCAAAAAGCATCACGAATCACCACCGCGTAACCCTGATTGGTGGAAGAGTGTGGCATACGCTACGCCAAAGGATTTGGTGGGTAAGCCACTGAACCCCCTTGAGGTTGCCTATGTTCGTCCGATTGATCCACTTCCAGCGAAGGATGAAGCTCATCCGGACATACCTGTGTGTCCTCCGACATTCGGGCCCATTGATTTCGGCGGAAATCTGAAGCATCTATTTGCACGCAAGCGCGAGCGTCTAACCTTGGACACAAAAAATATGCCAAAGGACTACGACGAACAAATTGCGGCGTACGAGCGACTACAGGCCTCGTACCAAGACACCTGGGAACGCAATGAAATTCGCCGCATGAATATGAAGCAATTCGAGCACTTTATTGCACGCGAAATCAGCAAGACGCTCCAGGCGCTCGAAGCGTCGTATCCCGCTATTGTTAAGGAGTACATTGCACCGTTTGTGAATAAGGATGACCGTCTCGATGAAGCCGGTAAAAGGCGCGTCCTAGATCTTTTTCCCAACTACCTTTCGTATCTTGCAAAGAACATCACGGCGCCTATCCTCCTGTCGTACATCACAACTGAAATAATGCCGTCAACGGAGAAGGGTGCCGCACTACTCGAATTCATTACCAAAAATGCGGGTGTTGAGTATTTGGAAAAACTGCCCTCGCTTGGTGATAAGCTCCTCTCCTATGGCCCGTTCCAGCTGACTAAGTTTGTGGTGGATAAGGGTCAGGCGCACACCGATGAGAATGGGAAGGTTACCTATACCGGCCAAGGGAGTGTGACGGAATTACTGCGTGTTGTAGATAAAAGCGACATGCTTCCCGAAAGCCTGGCCGACTTCGATTCAATCGAGCAACACATTCGAGCGGGCCAGTTATTTGCATTCACCAACGCGTTGCAGCTCATACGCGACATCGCAAAGTCTGGTGAGTATGAAAGAATTGCGCCAATCGGTGAAAGTGCCTATAGCGGCCGTGACAGTTCCAACACGGTATTTATTGAGCAATTGTCTGCAGCACATCATCGTCCGGTAGTTGCCCGCAAAGCAATGAGCTCGTGGATAGATGCAAACAAAGAACTTCCCGAAGGAGGACGCGAGAAAACACTCGCTGATCACTTCCCGGCAAACGAAGCAGGTCAGCAGGTGCGCCTCTATGCCGAGCGGGCGCGCGAGAATTCTGCAATGGTAAACGCGCGCTTGCGCGCGTAACGGGTGGGCGACACAGGACTCGAACCCGTGACCTTTCGCGTGTGAGGCGAACGCTCTAACCAGCTGAGCTAGTCGCCCATAGGTACGTGGAAACGATATCAAACAGGGGCTTCGGGCGCTACGGTATAATGTAGGACATGCGAACGATTCTTATAGCTGCTTTTGCACTCCCTATACTTTTTGTACTCGACCTCCTCTGGATAGGACTCCTGGCGAGCGATTTCTACCACACCCAGCTCGGCGCGCTCCTTGCGCCGGATGTCGTGTGGGCACCAGCGCTCGTGTTCTATGTGCTCTACGCAATTGCGCTTTCATTCTTTGCGATTACTCCAGCAGTAAATGAGCAGTCACTCAAGAAAGCTACACTTCTAGGTGCCTTTCTTGGTCTTACGGCATACATCGGGTACGACCTCACGAACTGGGCGACTCTGATAGGCTGGCCACCACTTGTGTCTATTGTTGATCTGGCCTGGGGCATTGTAGTCTCTACGATTGCGAGCGTGGGCGCGTATCTGATTGCAACTAAGATTGCTCATGTATAACTATGAATTTCCGTACTATTCTATCCACGGCAGTTTTTATTGGACTTTCGCTTCTTGCGGGCGCGATTGGATCCATTTTTACATTCGACCAAATTCCTACGTGGTATGCGGGACTGATAAAGCCATCCTGGACGCCGCCGAGCTTTGTGTTCGGTCCGGTATGGACAACGTTGTATGTACTGATGGGGTCTGCAGCTGCGCTGGTGTGGAATAGCAAAAAATTTGGGCGAGTATTTCCTACCTGGCTTTTCATAGCGCACCTCATCGTGAATGCGCTCTGGTCTATTGTGTTCTTTGGACTCCACGAGGTCGGTCTCGCGCTCTACATCATCCTCACGCTCGCCGTAGTCATTATGGTAATGATGGTGATTTTTGCCCGATACTCGAAGTTGGCTGCGTGGCTTCTTCTTCCATATTTACTCTGGGTGCTCTATGCCTCGACCTTAAACGCAGGTATCTTCTTCTTGAATCTATAAAAAAACAGCCCCGAAGGGCTGTAGGTAGCTCTATCTCCTGTGTAGGGAACTTAGATGACTATGGAACGTATCGTACAAACTCCTGCGCTCGCTGACTCGTGCGGGCAGTGAGTGGCCATTAAACCAGCTCACATGGGTGTGAGAAGAAATCTTGAACTTTCTCCAAAAGTCTTCCCGGCTCACACCGGCCGCAGTCAAAAGGCGAATGAGTCGTGCCCACACTACACGATTGTCACTATCAGACATATCTTCAGGAGCGTAGCGATAGTGATCCATAAGATAGAGAAGTTGTTTTGCAATCTGTGGCGCAGGCCAGCGTTCCTCAGTCGCGTTCGTATCGAGCGCAATAAGTCGGTTGCCGAAAATGTCTCTCGTCGTGATTTCCACAGACAGTCTCCACTAGAGGTCAAAGAATCTATATTTTTTATAACACAAAAACCCGCACTTTCAAATTAGCTACTTACCTTGGCCGTAGGCTTTCTTGAGCATCTTTACGTGCTCTTCGTAGGTGGGTGCGCAATGGAACTCACCATATTTGTCATGGAAGTAGAAGAGACAGTCTGTCTTCTTTGGATTAAGTGCAGCAATCACGGCTGCCGTTGAAGGATTTGAAATAGGTCCCGGAGGCAGACCCTTGTTCTTGTAGGTGTTGTAGGCCGACTTCAGATACTTGTCATTTGGTACCACCTTTGGCCACCATGACTTGGTGTTCGTGTTGCTGGCCTTTGCGTACTGGAGCGTCGCGTCAATCTGAAGGTTCATGCCTACAAAAAGACGATTCCAGATGATGCCCGAAATGAGGCGCATTTCGTTGGGGTCCCGCGTCTCACGCTCAAGCATGGAGGCAATGGTGAGTGCATCATCAATCGGAACGAGTTCTGCGGTCGTGGTGCTGTAACGCGCCAGGATTTCTTTGGAATAGCGATCGTTCAGGATGGCGTGTACATCCTTTGCATCGGCTGATGCCGGAATAGCGTACGTGCCCGGGACAAACTGACCTTCAGACAGACTTGGTGGCGTGGAGTGCACATCCTTTAGGAAGGTGGTGCGTGCGTTTGCAGACCATCCGAGGTTGCTGCCAAAAGCACCCGCGACTTCTTCTTCGCGATAGCCAGGGAGAATGGTTACAAACGTAGTGTCACTACCGACCGCCCCCGCAATTGCCTGGTAGGGAGGCAGCGACGCAATAGCTCCGGCGAGCCATTCAAAGATGAGGCCGGCGCTTCCAACTGCAGCCGCAAGCTTTGGATTGTCTTCAACCAAAATTGCTTCCACCTCAGGGTCTTCGGTAATGGTGCGGGTGCGGGGATTCACGGTCACCGGGAATGCGACCTTTGGTCCTGACATCTCTTCAATCTTTAGGTCAAGCGCAAGCATGGAAGGAAGTGCGAAGAAACCAATCACGAGCACGAGGGTAGAAATAGCGACAGGTCCGATTGCCTTCGCGCGGACTTTTAATCGACGAAGAACGCCGGAAGGCGTTTTGCGTGAAGGCGATGCCGGATGCGGCATTAAACTTTTCGGAGGTTGGCTAGCCACTTCGTACAGTGTAGCGACAAAAGCGCTTGAAGAAAACAACGCTTTCCCCGTTTATAGAGAAGTGCACAACCGGTAGCGAGAGTACGAGGAATTGTGGTAGGGTCAAATTAACCATGCCTCCACAGCCAGCACAGCCTGAAGAAATAACGTTCGTCGAGCGCGCTATCGCGTCGATTGGATCCGGGGCATCGCTTGTCATCCACTCGTTTATATTTGCGGGATTCTTTTCTCTATCCATCTTTGGTGTCATCGAGTGGTCACTCATGCTTCTCGTGCTCACCACGCTCGTGTCGCTTGAAGCTATTTATCTTGCGATTTTCATCCAGATTACGGTGAACCGTCACACCAAGTCGCTGAAGGAAGTGGAGGAAGACATTGAAGAAATTCAAGAAGATGTCGAGGAGCTCGGCGAAGATGTCGAGGACATTCAGGAAGACATTGAAGAAATCGCCGAAGATATCGATGAAATTCAGGAGGATGTCGATGAAATGACCGAGGAAGAGAAAGAAGAAAAAGCCGTTGAAGAGGGTGCGCACCTCGTACGCGAGGAAAAGAAGCGGGTGAAGCGCGTAGCAGACGAAGCTGAAATGCTCGAAAAACTCGCCAAGGACGTTCAGCGCGTACTCGCCGACCTCGAAGCCCTCAAGGCAAAGAAATAATAATAAGAAGCGATCCCGCAAGCCTATTTGGTAGAGGACGGAAGCTCTGCTAAACTGCCCTTATATGGTAGGGGTATCGACCCAAGGGGGTCTTTTTTACATATGGAAGAAGGCGTAATACACGCTACGGGTACCATGGCGACTACGGCTGCTGCCGTGGCTGAACACGGTGCGGAGCACGCCGCTGGCATCCACGTGGTCCTCAAAGCTGAGGAGCTTTTCCGTGTCTGGGGTTTTCCGATCACGAACTCGCTTCTGATGACGTGGATCACGATTGCGCTCCTTCTCATATTTACGCTCATTTTCCGCACCAAGATTGCGCTCATTCCGGGCAAACTTCAGGCCGGCGTAGAGTGGCTTTTTGAAGGCGTCCTCAACTACATGACGGAGACCCTGGAGGACGAGAAACTTGCACGCAAGTTCTTTCCGCTCATCATGACGATTTTCCTCTTCGTTCTTCTTGCAAACGAACTCGCGTTCTTACCGGGTGTGGGTTCCATTGGTCTACATAACGCTGAAGGCGGACTTACTCCGCTCCTGCGTGCGCCTGCAGCTGACTTGAACCTCACCCTCGCGCTTGCGATCATTGCCTTCCTTACTATTGAGATTACGGGAGTCGTGGTACTCGGGTTTTTCAAGTACGCGGGCAAATATGTTAATTTTAGCTCACCGGTCAATTTCGTGGTGGGACTGATTGAGCTTCTCTCAAACATCGGTCGCCTCATCTCGTTCTCGTTCCGTCTCTTCGGAAACGTCTTTGCGGGCGAAGTAATGATCGCGGTGGCGGTGTTCTTTGTGGCCTGGCTCTTGCCTGTGCCGCTTATGGCATTTGAGGTGTTCGTGGGCTTTATTCAGGCCGTGGTGTTTGCCATGCTGACGTTGTTCTTCATCAAGCTTGCTGTCATGGAACCGCATGGGGAAGAGGCGCACTAGCCTTTTCTCGATGCGGCTCCGGGAGAGCCTTAATTATTTACAAGTTCAAGGAGCGTAGCGACTATGAATTGTTAACCCGCCCAAATTTTGCAGAGCAAAAATTTAGGAGGGTCTAAGATTTACTAATTCGCTTCGCTCATAATTAAATCTAAGATGGAAGTAGAATCAGCAAAGCTCATAGCTATGGCCCTCGCCGCCGGTCTCGGCGTTCTTGGCCCTGGCATCGGTATCGGTCTTATCGGCGGTAAGGCAATGGAAGCCATCGGTCGCAATCCAGAAGCATCCGGTAAGGTTGTTTCAAACATGATTCTCGCAATCGTGTTTGCGGAGGCGCTTGGTATTCTTGCGCTCGTCGTGTCCTTCATCATCCGCTTCGTAGGATAAGTGATTGATAGACTTCATCTGCTGCGTTACTGAACATCGCTCAATTCTCCATCGTACTGCTAGTACGCCTACGAATTTCGCTCGTTCGCGCCTTGCATCTAAAGTCTCTGAATCCCTTATCTAAGAATCCCTTATTAAACTTCTATGGATCAACTTCTCTCCGCATTCGGCATCGACGGTAAGCTTCTCATCGCACAGCTGATTAACTTCGGTGTGCTCTTTGTGGCGCTTACCTGGCTTCTCTACAAGCCAGTCATGAAAACGCTCGACGAGCGCCGCGCAAAGATTGCGCAGGGTGTCGAGGATGCAGAAGAGGCGTCCAAGAAGCTCGCAACTGCCGACGCAGAGGCGGCCACAACGGTGAAGGCTGCTGAGGGTGAAGCAGAGGGTATCGTTGCGTCTGCACGCGAAGCGGCAACGTCTGAAAAGACACGTATCGTAAAGGAAGCAGAGGCACGTGCTGCAGCCGTCGAATCCGATGCTGACCTGCGTGCTAAGGAGGCAGCTGCAAAGGTGCTTCGTGATAGCGAAAAGGAAATTGCCCGTCTTGCCGTACTTGCGGCAGAGAAGGCAATGCGTTCATAACTATGGAAGCTACGTACGCCGACGCGCTCCGAAGCGCACTCAAGAAGGGAATTGATGAGCAGAAACTCGTCGATGGTCTTGTTGCGCATTTGAAGGCAGAGGGACGTATGAAGCTTCTTCCGGGCATTCTTCGCTCGCTTAAGCAGAAAAGCGCAGGCGACGCCCGTCTCGCACCTTCGCTTGAAGTAGCAAAAGAGTCTGACAAAGCGGAGGCTGTGAGTGCTGCAAAAGCACTCGGCATCGACGCCCCTAAGGTCACCGTAAACACTGATCTTATTAGTGGCTGGCGTGCACGCAGTGGGAGCACTCTTGTCGATCGGTCAGGCAAGAAGGCACTCATCGAACTTTATAGGAACATCATTACAAACTAGGTATGGAGAGCATCATTAAGCGTATTGAGAAAGAGATCGCATCGTTTGCGCCGACCGAAAAGTCGGAGGAGACGGGCATTGTGCGTGCGACAGGAGACGGTATTGCCGAGATCGACGGACTCGAGAACGCCATCATGACCGAGATGGTGCTCTTCGATCCAACGTTTGATCGAAGCCTTGAAGACGCTCTGAAGGATGCAAATCCGGTATACGGCCTCGTGCTCAACCTCGAAGAGGACGGCGTGCGCGCCGTGATCTTGGGTGACGCCGCGAAGGTCTACGAAGGCATGCTCGTGCGCAGACTCGGTCGCCTCCTCTCCATACCGGTCGGCGACTCCTTGGTTGGACGCGTGGTGAACCCGCTTGGTGAACCCGTCGACGGCAAAGGACCAACCGGTGCAAAAGACTTCCGCCCTATTGAGCGCGAAGCATATGGTGTGATGGATCGCTCTCCCGTGAACACTCCTCTCCATACTGGTGTGAAGGCAATTGATGCCATGACCCCAATCGGACGTGGTCAACGTCAGCTCATCATCGGCGACCGTGGTACCGGCAAGACCACCATCGCGATCGATACGATCATGAACCAGAAGTCCGAAGACAAGGCGACGCGTCCTATTTGTGTGTACGTCGCTATCGGTCAGAAGGAGTCAAAGACCGCGCGCATTGTGGCTGACCTCGCAGAGCGTGGTGCGATGGAATACACCATCGTCGTTACGGCGCCTGCATCAAGTCCTGCAGCGTTCCAGTTCCTCGCTCCGTTTGCTGGCGTGTCTATCGCTGAGCACTTCATGGAGCAGGGCAAGGACGCACTCGTGGTGTATGACGACCTTTCGAAACAAGCCGTTGCCTACCGTCAGCTCTCCCTTCTCCTTCGTCGCCCACCAGGCCGCGAGGCGTACCCAGGTGACGTGTTCTATTTGCACTCACGCCTTCTTGAGCGTGCGGCGAAACTCTCGAAAGAAAAGGGTGGGGGCTCAATCACCGCGCTTCCTATCATCGAGACGCAAGAAAACGACATCTCCACCTACATTCCAACCAACGTGATTTCGATCACGGACGGTCAGATCTTTCTTGAGACCGACCTCTTCAACAAGGGTCTTCGTCCTGCTATCAACGTGGGTGTGTCGGTGTCGCGCGTGGGTTCTGCAGCGCAGACCAAGGCTATGAAAAAGGTTTCGGGCAAGATTAAACTCGAACTCGCACAGTTCCGCGAGCTCGAAGCCTTCATGCAGTTCTCGTCTGATCTTGATGCAAATA
>ERZ1292629.3808-Hain-H43-01um-R1-3808-length-11415-cov-10_pt1 | contig 11415 bp, 12 predicted proteins | sample MGYA00564399_ERZ1292629 | MGnify/ENA primary metagenome ERZ1292629 (study PRJEB36523, sample SAMEA6512636) | groundwater metagenome | collected 2019-01-08 | study: AquaDiva: Metagenomics assemblies of 32 groundwater samples | reverse complement strand
CCCTGACAATCGTCGGGCTTATTTTCGGAATCGGCTACGTAAACTTCAGGGACTTTGCCAGACGCCAAGCATTAGCGGGAACGGCAAGGACGATCAAGGGAGATTTAAGACTAACCCAAGCACAGGCTCTTTCAGGCAAGAAGCCATCGGACGCCGGATGCGATAGCCCGAATACTTTAATCGGCTATTATTTTAACCTGGTTTCGGCAAGCAATTACAGATTAGTCGCTCAATGTTCAGGGGGGGATGTTATTACCAAAGACGTGACGCTTCCTTCCGATATTTCTTTATCTTCCAGCCAAAACCCCATCACTTTTAAAATTTTAGGAGAAGGGACGAATGTTCCCCTGGCTACTCCGGCCACAATTACATTAACCCAATCAGGAACGTCGAATACGGCAACGATCACTGTCACGGTAGGGGGAGAAATTAAATGAAAAATGAGTCAGGCCAATCTCTTTTTGAAATCATACTGGCTCTTGCCATAACAACCTTAATAATCGTTGCACTTGTTGCCTTAACCGCAACCTCCATAAGAAATACGACTTTTTCCAAAAATAAAACCTTGGCTTCCCGCTATTCTCAGGAAGCAACGGAGTGGCTGAGGGGGGAAAGAGACGCTGATTTTAGCGCCTTTGAAACCCGCGCCTTAACTCCCCTTTACTGCTTCCCCTCTTTATCCTGGAGCGCAGCAAGCATTGGCGCATGTAGCAGCGGGCAAGAAATTGCCAACACTCCTTTTAGAAGAGAGATTTCGTTCTCAAGTTCGCTGGTAAACGGCAAAACCTTGATACAGGCATCCGTTAGAGTTTATTGGTCGGATGCCCAAGGGCTCCATGAAGTAAGGAGCGTTACCAATTTTTCGGACTGGAGGCAGATATGAAAAAAGGAGTCAGTCTTATCGAGATTCTTATCGTTGTTGCCATCTTTGCCGTCTTGGGCCTCTTGATCTCGAGAGTCATCTTGACCACCCTAAGGGGTAGCAATAGGAGCGACTCTCTGGTCAAAGTCCGGGATAACCTGGACTATGCTCTTTCCGTAATGGAAAGGCAGATAAGAAACGCCGAGTCGGTGAGCCCCTGCCCCAATCCGGATACGACCAGGGTAGATTTTAGAGACTCAAACGGTATTGCTACCTATTTCGCCTGTACAAATGTTGGTGCGACCGGTTATGTTGCTTCCGGTTCTGCGAGGCTAACAAACGATGAAGTAGCAATTACCGCCTGTTCCCTGATCTGTACGGCAGGCACTGGAGGCGTTCCCCCCGCAATTGACATTTCTCTTGAAGCCAGAGGGGCAAACCAAACGGGAGTTGAGAGGGCAATAGTCACAATCGCAACCAAAATTTTCTTGAGAACCTATTAAACTCTTCTCCAGTTTTGTTGTAAAATCAGATTAGGCCCCGTTTGCGGGCACATTTTTATGTTAAAGACTCTAAAAACATTTTATGCTTTTCTTTTTAAAAAAAGGGCGGTTGCTGTCTTGTTTCTCTCAGTCGTCATTGCTTCTTCGGTGGCAGGGAGCATACTGCCCTATTTTTATAAGCTTTTTGTGGATGCCATCCCCTCTCTTGATTTCCAAAAATTGCTCTATATTCTTTTTGCCTATCTTGGGATAAGGATTCTTAGTTTAATTCTCAATACATCCTCTTTTTTTCTTGGAGATGTTCTTACAATAGATGCTTCGGCGGAGCTGAGGGAAACCGTCTTTAAACACCTCCACGACCTTGACTTTGCTTTCCACACAGATAAGTCCTCCGGGTCTTTAATTTCTGCCATAAAACGCGGAGACGGTGCCTTCTGGAACTTTTATTTTTCCATCCACTACAGGCTACTTGACGTTTTGGTCTCTTTTGTCGTCATGCTTTACTTTTTTAAGGCACTGGACTGGCGAATATTTGCTTTGGTAATAGTGTCTTTTTTGTTGGCTCTTGTCGTCACCTGGTTTTTTATTAAGGGAAATATTAAAACCAGAAAGGCGGTCAATAAGCTGGAAGATAGAATTTCGGGCGTTGTTGTTGATAACATGATTAATTTTGAGACCGTCAAGCTTTTCGCCAAAGAGCTCCGGGAAAGATTGAGGCTTGAAAAAGTTGACAGGGATTGGAAAGAGGCGGTTTGGAAATATGTTCTGACATTCAGGGGCCTGGATATAGGCATGGGCGCGGTCATCAATACCAGCATCTTTTTTCTCTTTTTGTTTGCTCTAAAGCTGACCATTAGCGGCGATTTAACCATTGGCGACTTTGTCCTGGTGGTTGGCTTTTCGGGGAGTTTTTATCCCAAGATTTTTGAGTTTGTCTGGGGTTTAAGGGATCTTGCCAAAAGCTACTCCGATATCGAAAGATACTTCGGCTTACTTGATTACCAGGTTGAGGTTAAAGATCCGAAAAATCCGATTAAGCCAATAGGTATTAAAGGAGAGATTGAATACAAAAATGTCAGCTTCTCATACGAGGATAAGCAAGCGGACGCCATTAAAAACATCCACCTGACGATTCGAGAGGGACAATCTATTGCCCTTATAGGAAGAAGCGGCGTCGGTAAAACAACCCTGGTCAAACTTTTAATGAGATTTTATGACGTTGATAAAGGCAGTATCACCATTGACGGCATTAATGTTAAAAAGTTTACAAAAAGCGACCTCCGCTCTCTGATGGGCGTTGTCCCCCAAGAGCCCGTACTTTTCAACAACACCATTGGCTATAACATCGGCTATGGAAAAAACGGAGCTACTAAAAAAGAAATAATAGCGGCCGCCAAACTTGCAAGAATAGATGAATTTATCGAGACTCTACCCCAAAAATACGACACCAAGGTCGGAGAAAGAGGCATCAAGCTATCAGGGGGGCAGAAACAAAGGGTGGCTATTGCCAGAATGATTCTATCGGAGCCTGAAATTATCATCTTTGACGAAGCGACTTCTCAGCTTGATTCGGAAAGCGAAAAATTAATCCAGGAAGCTTTCTGGAAAGCATCTAAAGATAAAACCACCATCATTATTGCCCATAGGCTCTCAACGGTGATGAGGGCAGATAAGATTGTGGTGATGGAAGAAGGAAGAATAAAAGAAGTCGGTTCCCACAAAGAACTGCTTGCCAAAAAAGAAAGCCTTTACAGACACTTCTGGAATTTGCAGATAAGGCTGGATTAGCAATTCTACGGGGCTACTTCTTTCTTTCGGTGAATCTTTGGCCAATTTTTCTTATCCAGCCAACACTTTTTGCAGTATTGAGCTCTCCAGCCCACACGGACCGGGTCTTTAGCTTCGTTTTTGCAGATATCGCAGAAATATTTAGTGGACACTTGTAGGGAGATAATATCAGGAGCGCACATTTAGAAGTCAACTGGAAAACTCTATATCATTTATATGCACCCTGCCTATGCTAAATCGAAACGAGCAATACTTCCTTTTTTCCTACAATGTAAATAATTCTATAAGGCCAAGCTCGGGCGACACGCAATCCTGTTAGTTGGCCTTTGAGTAGTTTTCCAAAAGATGGGTGGGCAGATAAGTAGCCAATCTTTTTGGTTATTTTCCTTTTTTCGTTTGGGGGCAGCTTTAATAACTGCTTTTGTGCTTCCTTAGAAAGTAATACTCTCACAGTCCATTCTTCTTCTTAACTTCCTCAAAGCTCACGATCCTTCCTGCTTCTATATCCTTTAGTCCTCTTCTGATGGAAGCTAAAGCCCCGGGAATTGAAAGAATCTCTGCGGTTTCTTCCAAAGATTCCACCTCCTCAACACTTAATATCACAGCCTTGGGTTTATTGTTGACTGTTATCAAAAACTTCTCCAGTCCCTCGCTAACTTTATTCACCAGGCTGGGCAGTTTATCCCTCGCATCCGAGATACTGATAATATTAGTCATAGCCTAAATGTACAACATCTTGTACATCTTGTCAAGAAGAATTTATGGTGCAACTTCTTTCCAGCGAAGGCAGCGATGGGTAAAAACCCTCAGCTCTTCAACAATCCAAGCTGATATTTTTTGACTTCTTCGAAAATCTTGCGTTTAGCCTTTTCCCAAGAAAAGTTTTTATCCAAAACCCTTATTGGCCTTTTTTTCTCCCGCTCCCCTATATCCTCAAAATATGTTAGGGCTCTAAGAGCAAAATATTGATTAAAATTCGGATATTTCTTACTAACAAAGGAAAACATATCCTTAAGGCTAAACTTTTCGAGCAAATAATAAATATCTATATAATCTCTTTTAACCGGACGGTGGCTAATTGCAATAAGCTTCATCGCCGCAATATCTTGACAACTCACAATTTGGATTCCCATTACATTTTCAGCTTTCTCGATAAGCGGGTATTGGTACCAAAAAAACGAACAATCAACCCCGGAAATATTTACAAAAACTGTATCCTTCTCCCTTAAAGTTACTCTCGCACCATCTTTAAAAACATTCTCTATTTCACTTGCAAGCTCTTTTGCATCGAAATGTTTTTGGACATAAAAATCAAAATCAATAGAAGTACGATGGCCGATTTGTAAGGCAAGCGCCGTACCTCCGGCTAAATAAAAGCCTTCTTTGGACAAAAAGTTGAGTTTGGGTAGTACCTCTTTCTGATTCTGATCTAAAATTTTCAGATAATACTTCATTATCTTAGGGGTTTAAATCCAAAATCGCCTGTCTAAATTTTTCAGGAGAAAGCTTGATACCCAAAATCTTAGTCCAATAGTTAAGTACACTTCTCATCCATAATCCTCTAATTGGAGAGGAAATAATTTTTTTTATTGTTCTTCTGGAATAGACTTTTCCCAGCCAGGAAAGTGCTTTATCATCGCCCTTATTCAATATTTCCGTAATAATAATATCCTTGTCGCTTTCCATATCTAATCTGGACAAATCATACGAAGCCAGATATGGTTGCAAAAACTTGGGGATAGCCATCCTGAATGATATTATACCAAATCTACGGCGCTACTTCTTTCCACCTTATCCTTCTTTGGGTGAAGACACTGGGAAAGGTGGCAATGATGTCGGGAGCGTAGATAAAGACTTCGGCCGGGGTATTGGCATTTGAGGCGCCCAGGTCTCTTTCAAGAACTACTCCGTCATAGGCAACGACCGAACCCCGGGCGTTAAATTGGGTGGAGGCTATACCGGTTTTGAATTCACTCTCGGCCAAAAATATTCCTTCAATATTGTCAACCGAGGGGTCAACGAGGATATCCCCTTTGAGGCCACTACCGTCTTTACCGACAACCATCATGAAAAATCCCTGTCCCGGGGACTGGAGCTGGATTCTACCGTTGATGGTGACGTTTGCCCCTTCGGCCATTAACACCACTCGCCTACTCCCGACAAGGTTAACGTTTCCGGTAATTATTAGGTCTCCCAATGTGGCTCCATCCCAGTGGTACCAAACGTAGCCTCTAGAAGGAGCGCCTCCCGAGTTAAATGTCCCGCCGGTAACGGGAGGAGTGAGCTCGTTGATAACGACATCGTCAGGAATTTGTCTTTCGAAGAAGGCATAGTCATAGGTTCTACCCAAGTATCTTGATGCGGCCAACCAGTTATATGGAGTCTCAGCCGCATTCCCTGTACCAGCACCGGAAAGAAAATCGGCTGTTGCCCCGCCATATGCCGGAACACCGGGAAACCCTCCGGCGCCTCTTAAGCCGAATACAGGATTACAAGCAGGAAGAGTGCAGGTTCCCGGAATTGAAGAAATCAAATCTCCATTTGTTGTAACGTCAGCGTCAATTACCTGCCACCAGGGGCCTGCATTTATTACATTTACAGTAGAAGTATCATTACACCTTGAAATCCCACTCATAATTACATCGGCTCGAACAGTTGTTGAACCGACTGATTCTCCTTCTATTTGAGTTTGATAAACCACAGTAGAATCTGATAAAGGACTAACTTCTACTATGCCGGAGTTACCCGAAGCAAAGTTTACTTGTGTAACTGTTCCGCTACCGACAGTTACGGAAACCGTAAGCGTACTCGCCGATCCCGCTTGTACAGTTGCCGTGTCTGGAGTTAAATTGACCGTGCAAGAAGGGGCGGGTGTAGGAGTTGGGGTGGGAGTGGAGGCGGGAGGAGGTGTAGAACTTGATCTTTCGCAACAGTTTGTATAAGTGTAATAGTTATAGCTTGTACAAGAAAGAGATCCATTACTTACGCACGCCGTGTTGGGTATGGCGCCGGAACCGCAAGTTAAACTGCTACATTGTATAGTACTTGGAGGCTGTCTCCATCTAGTGTAACAGCGACCATTACTACGCCTTTCGCACGCCATGGCCTGGTCGAATCTGGTTCTGCCGACGCAAGACCACCCTGGAGCACATTGGGCAGAAACCGGAAATTTCTTAGGAATAAACCAAAGAAAAAAGAAAAAGGCCAAAATTCCGAAAGCAGCGATAGTTCTTGTTCGCATTTGAGCTAAATAAGCCGAAACTTTTTATAAGAATACATTATTCTAAAAAGAAAAAGGAAAGCGGGATTATCGGCCTACCCATGTTTCCGCCGGCCTTTAAGAAATTTTCTAGTTCTTTGTAGTAATTTTCATCCATCATTGGCATTAATCTGATGTATCCTGTGTTCAGATTGTTTTCTGGGTCATTTGGATCTAACGGTTTTAGATCTACTAATATATCCCAAACAGTATTCTTAGGAAAAATTGTTTGTAGGGCATCTTTATTTAGAGGAAGATTGTTCATATTAAGCTCGAGCCTTCTCTTTTTAACAGCATTATCGTTAATTACTTCAGAATAAATATTTTCCTTCTCGTTCTTAAGAACTGCTTGTACTATTATAGTTACGTTAAGTTTTTCCCCAGACTGGGTTATCAAATGGCCTTTCAAACTCTGGATATCTGCAATTTTTTCGCCCGAGAGGGAATTGGTCAATTCTCCAGAAATAATTTTCCCATCCGAAATTATATTGAAGCGCAATCTGTCTTTATTTACTCCTCCATCTAGTCCTATATCAAATGTATAGGGTATGGGGTCCGTATTTTGTTTCTCTGCAATAAAATCTTCACCCAAATTTTTAGAGTCCAGATTGTTTGTTTTGAAATAAAAATATAATACATAAACAATTAAACCCAAGAGGAGTGAAATAAAAAAAATGAGTATAAAAAGCTTGACTATCCGGTGAATTTTATTGCTATCCATGGGCAAGATATATCTAGTAGAAATTATCCTTTATGAGCAGTGAAAACGCAATAGCCCGGCCTCACTGCGGATGCTCGCATTTTGCCGTAGCCACATAACTTACTATTTCGTCTCCGCCTCTGGGTTTATAAGTGGCAATTAAGATTGATTCATTGTCTTTAAGAAGCTTGTTGAGTTCTTCTGAGTCGACATATGAAAGATATCCCGGGTTGTTCGAGTCTATGGCGATATATTCGGTATTGACCGGAGATCGACAGATATAGAGTACCGGATTTCCAATCTTGAAAGTTTGGGTAGAAAGCCCGTTACTCACCTTGTCCTTATAAAATAACATTCCACCCTCGACTTTTACAAAAAGAGCTTGTATTTGTCTTTCTGGCTTAATTGTCAGGATCCGATTGAGGGGCAATGTTTCGGGCACCGTATCGCCATTAGACCTTGGAGGTGTAGACTGAAGTTTAATTAGGTAATTTGAATAATAATAATAATAAATAAGCAGGGTGAATAGTGTTACTACAAAAACAGCCAAAAAAGCTATTCTTAATATCTTGCCATTCATAAATAAATAACTACTTAGGTGGCTGAGCGCCCATGCCATACGGGAGGACTAATATTGGTTCTTGTAATTCTACTACACCTTGATTTCTGGCAAATGTTTGTAAATCATTTAAATAATTTGGATCTTGATAAAGCAAATCAAAAAGTCTGTCGTAAGGCAAGCCTGAACGTTGAATTGTTAATGAAGTGGCAACCGAATACTCGTATATATACCCAAAAGCGTATACTTCTTCGAGAAATTCTTTTGTTTGGGGTTCGGTAATAAATCTATACTCTTCGATCACCTCCGCAAGCTCTGCTGCATGCCCCAGAAAAACTTCTAGCAAATTGTGGTCAGGATTCTCCGAAAATACGGCTTGCACTATAATAAGAATTACTTTTGGCTCACCGTTTTTATCTTTCGTGACGGCTGGGGAAATTTCAGCCTTTCCTACCAACTCTCCTGTTTGATGATCAACTAAATCGATGGTATATATTTTTCCAGATGAAACAGCAGTAATTGAAGATTCTTCTCCCCAGTCTCTATCAACATATGGCTCTGTGATGCACGGAGAACAATTTACACGTTGCGCCAAGTTTTCTATAGCTGTCAGAGAGAGTAATAGTGGCTCCCAGCTCGTCTCATATTCAATCAATCCGCTGGGAGGACTAGTGGTATTAAACCACTTTTCCGCTTCCCCAGTTTCGTCATTAACCATGAACATATAAATATTTCCGTCCTCCCCCCATCTGAATTCAGAATGGTACCCTGCCGGAATATCTATTCCCACCAGTTTTGAATTTTCTTCTGAAGGGATGTCGGGCCTTGCACTTAAAGCCCCTCCGGGCGTTGCAAACCAAAAGACTGTTTGGGAGCCGTCTGGATTTGTCCTTATATTCACGCTTACCATTTGATATTCGTTTCCGAATTTCCCGTTCCATTCTTGTTCAACCTCGGTGTTTGTCTCCTCTGCAAATGCGTTTAGCTGTTGTTTTACTTCTTCATCGGTTGTACCAAAAATTGTTTTTCCTTCTTGTCTGGCTAAAACCAAAAGTGCCCGATATCTGTCGATCTCGGCTTGTTCTCTAATTCCTTCAGGAAATTCACCCCCTGCTCCTCCCGGAGTAAATTCCGGCGGGTTAACTGGAGGTGTAAAAGGAGTAAAAGTTTCGGTTGCGGTTGCTAAAATTTCTGGGGTTGGTGCAGTTGTCGATGTTTCGGTAGGCGAAACTTCAGTAGATACCGGTTCTGTGTTAAAAGGGGTTGGACTTACAGTCGGTTTTGCCTCCGATGTACAAGCCGTTGCTACCAGAGAAAAGGCGGCAAGACCAAGAGCGGCTTTTCTGGCTTTGCTTTTAAAAGTTGAAACAGCCCTTTTTTCTTTTGGAGTTAGATGAAATTCCTTTTCTACAGCTTGTGCTTTGGCAAGAGCAAGAGGAACGGCAAGGGAGATAGTTTCTGCCGAAGGTCTTGCAAGCTCTTTTCTGGTAAATCTTAGGTTTGTGTCTTCTACCGGCACTTGCGAGAGGGCTCGGGCTGGATTTCTTGCGAGTAGATTTCTGTCGATATCTAAAGCGGGGCCGACGCTCCAGCGAACCATCTCCCCTGCAAGTTCACTCACCCCTTCTGCCACAAATTGTTCTGGGCCAGAAAGTGGTATTCCTAATTCATGCAAAGTCTCGGCCATTCTTATAGGTTCCCTGTCCTTCATATTACACTATATTATAACTCAATTAGTCTCGCAAAAACTTTATTGACCTCTCCCGCTTTCGTTGATACACTAAATTATCTATGTCTTACCTGCCGAAAAGAGAGTCGGGCCAGGCCCTTCTTCTTGTGCTTCTTTCGATGGCGGTGGTGTTAACCATCGTCCTTTCCGTTCTTTCCAGAACGGTTACCGATATTGCCGTGACAACGAGAGAAGAAGAGGCTCTGAGGGCTTTCTCCGCGGCCGAGGCCGGGGTTGAACAGGCATTAATTGTGGGTGCCGATATCGGGACAACGACAATTGGCGATGCCGCCTTTAGCGCCGATGTCAGCGGTTTTGCGGCCGGAAGCCAGGAGTTTGCCAACCCCGTTGCTTTAGCCTCCGGCGAGTCTCTTCTTTTTTGGTTCGTGGCTCACGACCCGAATACAGGAGATTTGGTCTGCAATGCCCAGTATCCTTGTTTTACCGGCAGCCAATTTAGGGTTTGCTGGGGTAAGCCCGGTACTGCCCCCGGTAGCGCCACCACTCCTGCCGTTGAAATCAGTACCTTTTATGCGGCAACTCCGGGGAACCTTGGTAGCATGAGAATTGCCAGGATAACGGCGGACCCCAATGCTACCCGTAGGAGTACAAACAATTTTTCGGCCAACGATGCCGGAACCTGTACCACCGGCAACGAAAGTTTTCAATTTCAAAAGACGGTTGACCTGACAGCCCTTAATGTTCCTGCCGGTTCATACGGGGTTCAAAATGGACTGCAGTTTGCCAAAGTCAGGCTTTTTTATAACACCGACATTTCCCACGAGGCGGGTATCAACGTCAACTTTGCCGGGAATGCCCTTCTTCCCTCACAGGGAATAAGAATAGAATCTTTCGGTTCCTCCGGTGAAGCAAACAGGAAAATAGATGTCTTTCAGGGTTTTGGAGAGCCCCCGCCGGTATTTGACGCTGCGGTCTTTAGCATAGGGGGCTTGACCAAATGAGCGTCGGAATCGATATCGGCTCAAAGACCATAAAAATCGTCGAGCTTGAAAAGGAAGGAAATGCCTTTAAATTAAGAGGCTCCGGCATCGTCGGATATCAGGGGACATCTCCGGAGCGCGCCAAAGACGAGAAGGAACTGCTTGCCCTTGCCAACGTTATCAGGAAACTTCATAAAGACGCCAGGATTTCTTCCAAGGAAGTGATTATTGCTCTTCCCGAGACCCAGGTTTTTACCAGAACCATAAAATTTCCCCCCTTAACCGACCAGGAGATTGTCTCCGCCGTCAAATGGGAGGCGGAACAATATATTCCTATTCCCATCAGCGAAGCAATTGTCCAGCATTCGATTATCGAAAGAAGGGAAAATACCATTCCTCCCGAGGTGGCGGTTCTTCTTGTGGCGGCTCCGAGAAATATTGTCGAAGTTTACGTCAAGGCCGTTACCCTGGCCGGATTAAATGTTGTCGCGGTTGAAACGGAGTTAACCGCCCTGGCCCGCGCCCTTTCCCCGGCGGGCCAAACCGTTCTCTTGGTTGATTTCGGCGCCCGCTCCACCGATATTGCGGTTGTCAAAAACGGCAACTTATCTTTCACCCGGACGATTCCCACGGCGGGAGAGGCATTCACCCGGGCCGTCGCCCAGACTTTGGGGGTGGAGCTTTCCCAAGCGGAAGAATATAAAAGGGCCTATGGAATGTCGGGAAGCCAGCTCGAGGGCAAAATTAAAGGGGCCTTGGACCCGGTTTTTAGGATGGTGGTTGATGAAATGAAAAAAGCAATCCACTTCTATCAGACCGAAGAAAAGGGCGAGGCGCCAAAGTCGGTGATGCTGGCCGGGGGAACCGCCGGCATGCCCGAGGCCATTTCCCTGCTGACAAAATTAATCGGCATGGAGGTGGTGATCGCCAATCCCTTCGCTAAAGTGGCGGTTGACCCGGAAGTAGCTCGCACTTTAATGCCCTACGCCCCGCTTTACTCAATTGCCGTGGGTCTGGCAATGAGGGAGGGTTGAAAGATGGCTGCCATAAATTTACTGCCGACAGACATTTCTC
>ERZ1292629.3807-Hain-H43-01um-R1-3807-length-11416-cov-14_pt1 | contig 11416 bp, 11 predicted proteins | sample MGYA00564399_ERZ1292629 | MGnify/ENA primary metagenome ERZ1292629 (study PRJEB36523, sample SAMEA6512636) | groundwater metagenome | collected 2019-01-08 | study: AquaDiva: Metagenomics assemblies of 32 groundwater samples | reverse complement strand
CCAACGAAGTCAACCTCCTTTATACCCTCCGAAGAGAGATTACCCATAGTCTCCCAGAGAGCAAAACTACTAACGCCACCACCTGTTGATGCGCCCAGAATATAGTAAGCTCTCTTATCATCTTTTATTGTGACTGTTGCCGCCATGTCATCTTCTTTTCTCATAACCATTCTAATTGAGGCGTTAAAATTCCTACACAAGTTCTCAATGATACTATCTGAAACTGGAACTTCCAATCCCTTACGAGTAAATGTTTGATTGTATAGTTTAATAAAATTCCCAATAGACCACGAATTTGAAATCTGGACTCCATCTTTCTCTGCCCGTGTTATTTCATACCGTGTCTGTTTTTCTAATTCAATCCAAAGTATTTCAAGTGAAGTTAAATCAACAACGTAAGTGTATTTAACAATAGGCTTCCAACCTGCCCATAGAAAGGGTCTTATATCAGGGAAGGTATAATGATTGATAATTTGTATTTTTGAATACGTCCTTTCAAGTGTCTCCATTATAGATTCAGTTACTTCATTCTGGAATGACATTAAGGTGGTGTATTTTTGGCTGGGTGCAGTCCCAATAAGAATTCCCTGAAATGGAGTGAGTGGCGTCCCACCACTGCCAAAAAAGTTATCCGAAACAAAGCCAACTATCCCACCCTGGATTCCACCATTATTAAAAATGGCGTAAATGGCGAAGGGAACATTAAATAGTTCTAACCATTTGGATGTAGAGAAGATTGTTCCCTGTTCTGAGGATGCCACAAATTTATCCCATGCAAGATATTCATCTTTATGAAGTTGCCTTGCTTCGTTCATACCATTTCCTTTCCCTTTCTAAATCCTCTTTGGTATCTATTGTATGGTATCCTGCCGAGATAGAATAATCCATTAAAATGAGTCTGGGCGTGTGTCTAGTAATATCATTAGGGTTACTTAAATATTTGTGAATCCATTCTCTGTTTGCAGGGTCAACAACTTCCCGATATGCTTTCTCCAGTAATTTGAATGACATAACAGCCACCCAATAATCACTGTAATTGTCTTTCACGGAAAGATAAGTCATACCATCCGTATCACAGATTTGATATTCTACCACTGCGCAGTCTATTAAAGCGCCAGTTATCCAAATGGAATCACCCCAAACCCTTACTATAAAATCAAGTTCCTGCCAAACTGCGCTTGTATAAAGTCTGGTTAATATGTCGTTCTCACTGCCAGCATAACAAAGTATATTATGTTCTTGGCAATAAGTTACAATTTCAGGACTATTGACGGTAGTTGCCACAATTACCTTGTCGAGTTTCTTAGCTTTTTTGACGCCATCAACAACGTGTTGAAGTAAAGGTTTTCCACCTATATCTATCATCATCTTGCCTGGCAGCCTGATAGACTTCATTCTGGCTGTGATTATTGCCCCAGTAGTCATAATATACTCACTTTATCTTTAATGCCCTCCCTTGCTTGTCTGGTGAAGCTAGCGGTAGGCATTATAGGCATTGACGACAAACAGATTCCCATCTCTTTAACTCCTTCAAATCCTCTGGGGTCATTGACCATTTACCATCTATACCTATATTATAACTCAAACTGAAATGCTTCTCTATTATTTCCGCACCTCTGGCTAAGGCTACTTTGGCAGCCCATAGTCCAATAGTGTGGTCAGAATAACCCTGATACATATCATTCTTACCCCAACGGATACCCTCAAAATGTAAATCCGATAATGGGGTTGGATAACATGGTATGCAGTAGAGATAGACACATTTATATGGTCTGTGAAGCCAACTCAGAACGTCTGGCTCGCAGCGACCAAAAGGCAAAGACTGGATAATTGGTTTGTTTGTATCTACAACAGCGTAAAAAAGTTCCTTAGTAAGTCTGGTGCTGGCTAGTTTATATCTGTTAACTCCAATCTCTTCACACCATCTTACTCGTTCGGTATCAAAGACAGAAAAGAAAACTTCAATGCCACATTCTTTACCATACTCAAAAAGCATCTTGGCTTGTTCAAAGGTAAGTTCCACATTTGGGATATTAGGATTATTACCATACAACTTCGTATGGTCATACAGTTGGAATTTTGCCAAATCACCTTGCCCAAGTTTGGCTTCACGGATTAATCTTTTTGCTAAATCCATACTGCCACAAAAATTTTGACCTATCTCACAGATAATGATTTTGACACCTCCATTGCGTCTTTATAACCCATAGAATACCCCCTTCTGCTACGATTGTCATTGTCTTGCCTTTACCTAATTCCTAAACCATGAGATAGCTCGATACATTTTAGAAGTCCATTCTTCCAAGTTATTTCGTCCAGATGTTTTGCTTCACAGGATAATTTGTCCAATTTTTCAAGTTCCTGTAGAGACAATTCAATATACTTCTTTGACTCAATAATATTTCCATGCTCCTCTTCGTCTATTGCTTCATAAGCCCACCATTGTGCCCAACAACTAGGTGAATCTCCTATTACTAACGCTGGTCGTAGACCTCGCTTAGATAGTTCCTTCCGTAAATCTGCAATTATCACTTTCGCCCCCCTATTAAAAAATAATCCCCCATGTCGATAGGTAATTCGTCATCTGTCATCAACATCTCATGGAGTTTTTCCCCCTGCTTTTTACCCACGAAGCGAACCTCGCTACTCGGTGCTAGTTCCTTAACTATCTCTAGTATAGCACGCTGTTTCATCTTTGGCAATAGTATCTGCCCATCCTCGATTATTTCGCAAGCCCGCAAAGTGAATTGAGCAGCCTCATCTAGAGTAATCCAGAAACGGCTCATCTCTGCATCAGTTACTTCGATAGGCTCTTTGTTGTCGGCAAGCCTCAGAATCTTAGGGATTAGACTTCCACTACTACCCCAGAAATTACCAAACCGAACACAACCAAAGATAGTGTGTGGACTGTAGACACCCGCCTGACAAATCAACTTCTCCATACATAGTTTGGTTGCCCCATAGAGGTTTATTGGATGAACTGCCTTGTCACTGGAGATAGCTAGAACCTTAGCGATTTTATTGTCTATGGCTGCGTTAATAACATTGATTGAGCCATCAATGTTGGTGTAGATAGCCTCAATCGGATTGTATTCACAAACATCAACATGCTTCAAAGCAGCAGCATGGATTAAAATATCAACATCAGTACAAGCCCGACTGAGTCTTTCTTTATCCCTTACATCACCAATAAAAAAACGGAGCAGAGGCGATTGAATCCTCTGCTTCATTTCCCATTGAAGATATTCCCCACGACTATAAATTCGTATTGCTCGTGGTTTATATTCTAATAATTTCTTTGTTACTACTTCACCTAGACTACCACTACCTCCTGTGATGAGAATTACTTTATCCGTCAATTCCATGTCATTTGCCTACCTGACTTTACATAACCCAAATGTAATAGGCATCTTTATCTTCCCATGTAATATCATCAACTTGCCAAAAGAAATGTTTACCGCACCGCAACCATTGCCCCTTTTGTAAACTAACAAATCGTAGAAGTTTTTGATTATCTATTTCTACTGCGCCAGCGTCTATCAGTCTACGGGCTTGACTTCGTGATTTGCAAGCTCCAATCAAAGGCAAAATCTCTATTAAATCAACCTCTTTTGCATCCAAATCTCGTCATCCCTGGCTTCGCCGAGATATGTGAATCCTAATCTCTTGAGAAGATTGATTGACCTTTCATTTGACTTTAGAACCGTGGTATGACAGTATTCCTTGTTATGTTTTCTTAGATATTCTAATGCCAGTCGAACTGCCTGTGTGCCTATCCCTTTACCCCAATATAAGGGATGAACAGCGTATCCTATCTCTGGACTCCAATGGTCTAACTGCCCAATATTGAGTATTCCTACTCGAATTCCGTCTATTTCTATAATGAATTTACGCCAGTCTTGATTACGAGAGAACCACCAACGATAATGTTCCTTCAATTCCAAAGGTTTCTTTTGAGAATAAAATCCAGCATAGACTTCAGGGATGCTTCTTAATTCCATCCACCAGAGAATGTCATCCTCTGTGGCTGCTCTCAGGACGATTTCGTTAGAAATTTAATCATCTCCCCAGCTTGATTTGCATCAATTATGCCCTTCTTGAGTAACTTCCTAACACCTTCTGGCGTTTTTTGTAATTCCATGATATTATCAGGGTCTATTATCTTTTTGTTGAGCTTATAGAAACCATAGGGTTTACCAGTATCGGTCTTGCAAAGTGTAGAATCGGGGTGTATCCAGATTAAAGCCCCAAGTGTTCTGCCTACACCAATAAAATATTCAATCCCGCCACGTTCTGTGGCGTATTCATCTCTCGTGTGCATATCAACACCGTAAAATCTTATCCGCATAGGTTCTTTAAGTTTTAATAGTCCCGTTTTTCTATCTTTCTTGGTGTTGTTATGAAGAGCGTAGACCAACATGTAGGCTATTGTATCTGAAAAATACTCACTACCAAACTTCTTAACTATCTTCGCAAAGGGAAACCGAGTAATTTTTTTAAGTTCCTTTACCTTGAAAAGAGAGACTATCTCAATTCCATTGCCTGTAAGGGAATTCAACTCATTCCAATCAAATATTGGGTCATTTTCCCAATCATATTCTTGCCCTCTGTGGGCTATAAATAATTTGTCTAATCTACCATTTAATTCTTTTACTTGCCTATAACCATTATTTACACCCCACACTTCACAATCAAAAGGGCAATCAGACCTCGATGGCCCCATACCTAAAATAATAAGGTCTTTCAATTTCCATCCTTTAGTAAAAAAGGGGAGGGAGAAACAAACCTCCCTCCCCTTTAGACTCTGGTCTTATGGTGCAATCGTTAGATTGACCAGGCAGAAGAACGTATCAGCAGGAGCACAGGTCATCAATGTCCCAATGCGCTGTACCCATCCCTTCCCTGAATCCGTATCCATTGGGATATACCCAGATGCGGATGCGGTAATTGGACGGCATGCACCACCAGCTACAGCAGTTGATGGGCCAATAGGACGACCAGCCAGTAAGTCTATGGTAATTGCATTGCCTTCTGAATTCAAAACCAATGCTGGCCCCCAGGTCTGCAACCAGAAGTAGTAACTTGCGGTTACAGCCACAGGTGTTACCCCAATTACATACCCACCCGTGGTGGCTGCAATTGGGTTGACCACAACCTTTGCATAGGGGTTAGCAACTAATTTGGCTATGCAGGTAGCAGTATCAACTGTCTTATCCAGACCATCTACATCAAGCCAGATACCAGTTTGCTGTCCAAGAGCAGTAGAGGAAACTAGAGCCTCATTACCAGAAACCCTAACCATCTGGTTATAAGCTAGGTCGGTAGAGTTCACCAAAAGGTAACCATCCTGAAAGTAGTTGGCAGAAAGCACTGGTAATGCCACAGTTGACAGGGACAACTTCACGTAAGTAGCCCCAGCAACATAGGCGGAATAGAAGAACTGGTCAGTAGCCGTACTTGCAGGGCCTTCCGCAGCAGTACCGCAAACATAGTGCGCTGCAAGAGCAGTACCACCATTTTGCGCATAGCGGAAAACACGGCCGTCAACAGTATGGCCACGAGTGCCTAGGGGATGTTGTTTAGTGCTGCTGATTGCCTTTACCAATCTATCGTTTAAGACAACAGTAAATGGGAAACTCATCTTTTAACCTCCTTTTAGATTTTTCGTGTGTGTTCGTTTATGCCCTGAAAGGGCAATCTTTTGCTTGAATTCCTTACCACAGACTTCACACACAAAGTCGTTTTGTGGTTTGGAATTTTCTATAATTGGTTTTAAACCTCTGGATAGATACCTTTTCATGTGATAACTATCGGCAGGCAATCCATGAATTATTTGGCCTTCTCTATTAACAAAATCCATGTGAGGAGTTGTCTTTAGATTAGGCAATTCTTCAATTGCAAAGCCGAATGTCTCAAGGGTTCTTTGCTGGTTTCTATCCATCTTTCACCTCAGTTTACGTTGTGGTCGCAAGAGCAGCGCAATCATAGGTCATCGGAGCACCATAACCATCATCTATCTCAAAAACGCCGTAATCAGCAACAGTAACAACTTCCCATGCTCTTAGAGAAGCGTCCCGTTCCCTTTCAACGTTCATTGCCTGAGATTCAAGTATAGCCATAGCACTCTTGGAGAATATTGCGCCAACGCCATCATCTGAACTATCTGGCACAATGTTAGCATCCCAAAAGAAGTTCACGCCGTTTATCTGAATCTTGAAGAACCTGCGCAATAACTCTTCTGATAGACCCTGCATAATACCAGCATAGTAAGTCATGCCAACCGCCATTGCAGCTTTCGCCAGAGTTGAGAAAGCATTGGGATGATGCACGACTGATACTGGCTCTGGATACATCAACGCAGCAGCCTTTGAAACACAGCCGATTGCGTTAATCATAGTCAGGTTCATGCCAGCAACACCCAAAGTAGTGCTACCATTAAGACCACCAAAAAGGGCTATGATGTCTTTGTCCTTTTTGCGAGCCATAGCATCACCACCTAAGCGCCCAATCATGGTAAAAACATCCTCATTAAACTGACGAATTAGTTTATCAGTCAGGATGAACTTGCCACCCACTTCGGCAGTTGTTAAGTCTGTCGTAGTAATAGCAATATCCTTACTGGTTACTATGTCTACACCATCAACAAGGCTATCAAAGGTAACCGCAGCCGCCTTAGGAATTGTCAGTTGCTTCTCTCCCTTGCCGAGGGTGAAATGTTCAATGAGGTTTTGACATGGCGTAGCCGACTCAGCTGTGAAACGAACTGCGGCCAGCACAATGTTCTGCACGGTTTCCAAATTGCCAACAGTTGCAGTTTGAATCGCCATTTATTTAACCTCCTTTATTTAGTTTGTTTCTTACGTCTTTCGTATTCTGTTCGGGTAATTTCGCCTTTAGCATATTTTTCATCTGCTTCATATTTAGTTTGCGCAGCAGCTGAAGCCCCGCCACCTTCTTGTGTCCCCAGACCATATTTCTTAATTATTTCAGCCTCAATTTCCTTCTTGAGTTTTGCCAGCTTTTCCTCTTCAGTCATCAGGTTCGTAACCTCCTTACTTACTGGTTTATGTTGAGTGAGTATTTTTTCAAGTTTCTTTTCCGCAGTATCGAGTCTGCCTTGCAAAATTGATACCTGGACAGTGTCGAACATAGGGTCATCAGAGTCTAATCCTGCCTCAATGACTTTGTTCTGTAAGTCCTCAACTTTAACCCTTATCTGGTCATAATACTTCTGTTGCTCAAGTCTTTGTTGTTCGAGGTCGAGTTCCTTCTTGAGTTGCTCTAATCTTGAATTTGTTGCTTTGGGCTGATAATCTAGTTGGTCTGAGCTTTTTGCCTCTTCAAGAGTAGCGAGTTCAAGGCGAAGTCTGTTGAATTCCTCTCTGGACACACCAGATTGGATTTTGGCTTCCAACTCTCTGATTCGATTGTCTTTAAAACCTTCTCTTCTTTGAGCCTTTTGCTTGTTTTCTTCAATCCGTTTCAGTTCGGCTTGAAGTTTTTCGTATTCCTTTTTGTAATCTACTTGAGATGGTTCTGGAATTACCTCTGGACTTACCTCGGTTGTTTCTACCTTTTCTGACTCTTGGTCAGCCATTTAATTCCTCCTTAATTTTTACTAAATAAAAAGACGGCTGCTTGAGCCGTCCTCTACTTTATATTATAACAATGCTGTCAAGAGGGGTTATCTGGGACGTGTGTAAAACAAAATATAATATTTGGCAATGTCAGGGTCTTGTCTACGCATCCCCTGCCGTATCCGATTTATAATCCCCTGTATTCTATTTTCCTGTGATGGTGTCTTTGGTTCACCATATCTCTTTATCACATAATCCCTAACTTCCCAATATGGTTGTAAAATCTCCCTTGCCTTATAGTATTCCTGCATTAAGGGTGGAACTTCCTTACCTACTGATAATCTTTGCCTGACATAATCCAGCATCTCCTGTCCAAATTGTGCAACAAAAACTTGCTCACGCCTCTGTGCTTCTTCGAAATCATATTGTCCTGCTTCATCCTCCAAGTCCCCGCTATACATCAAACTGGCATAAATATCAAAGGCAATGTCTTCCATTGGCGTATCCCTCATCTGTTTTGCCGTCATAGGTTGATTCAAAACTTCCATTACTTTTTCATAAGCGGGATTAGTCTCTATGTTTCTATAAGCCCCTCTAAGTTCACCACCAGCACTTTGAGTTAAGAGTCTAAAATCATAACCAGTAATTTCACCTTTATCATAAAGTTCCTGTGCCCCCCATAACTTACTATCATAGACCGCCCTTGCTCTCTTTCGGTCATCCTGAAAACCTCTCCATTGTTCATCCTGAACACCACCACGTTCTACTCTTTGCGCTGTGGCAGCCTCACTAACAGCTCGTAAATCATCATACTTTTTCTCAATCATCCGCTTCTGAACTTCGTTTATTCCAGTTATCTCTTTAGTGGAATACCAAGGTTTACCATAATCTGCCAACGCATATCGGTTTCTTAATTCATCTCTCTTTTCCCAGAGTTGTAACGGCCAAGTCCTAGTGCCAAATATTTCGGTAAGACCTCCTATCCCCGCTTTCGGTTCTTCAGTTATGTAACCAGATAACCAGAATGGTAATATCCTTCTAATCACAACTTCATTGGCAAGCCGAGCAGGATTATCCAGTGGTTCACCAATATAACTTTTACCAGTTAAAATATCCCAACTTGCACCAGTAACTGGAGCTACACGGCTACGTAAAAACTGAACTAATGGATTATCTCGGCTATTAAGTTTAATAAATCCTTCTGGATTTTCTGTCGCCGTCCTGTAAATGTTCCCTAGAAGTCTAAGATTAGCAACCTGCATTGAACCAAATCCCACGTGCTGCCCAGCTATTTCTACAGTCATAAATCTACCAGATGTGGGGTCAAAATTCGGTTCTTGCCCTAATGTCTTTGCTAAACCATAATACCAGAAGAAACCACCCATCACCATAGAGACTAAAGCATTACGAGCTAATTCGCCCCTGAGACCACCCCTCGTCATATCTGCCCATAAGGACATATTCGCTCTAAAGTAACGTGGAGCAAATAAGAAGACAGAACCCTCTAATTCTCTTTGAGTTGCCCCAACACCTAAAGCACGGCTAGACATTACACCTGTAGCTTCGTTAATAAAGGCACTTAATTCTGCTAGAGATTTACCTTCCCGTTCCACCATAGGTAACAGACCCTTTGCCCATTCTACTCTAGCCACATCGCCCCAGGTATTGAAAGAAGTTGCCCATCTCTGAGCACCTGTAAGTTTTAGAAGGGTATTGGGTGCTCTGGCTAATAATCCACCCGCACTTACAGCTTCCATATATTCCGAGTTCCCTATCAATAAACCTTCAGGAATAAGTTTTTGCAAGACTGCTATGTTTTCTGGGCGTGTCAGATATTCTGCCCTTACACTCGGACTAGTAAAGGCTTTTATACTAATCCCCATGGACTTGCCCCATCTAATAGGATTAGACATTAGAAGGGGAATGCCTTGAATTAACCCAGCACCAAAGTCAAAGCCAGTAACCATAAACCGTGATAACGCATTAACATTGGAGACTTTAGTGAGAATAGGCAAACCCCTATCCTGCATCATTTTGGTTAAATCGTTTGCTATTTCATCGGGGAACAATCTACCCGCTGCAAATGGCTGTCCAATGGCTCTCCACCCAGGCATCCTGCGAGCATATTCATAAGCCTTCGTTCTTTCGGAACGTAATGCTATATAATTCTGCCAAGCAGTATCCTTGGCAATTACTGCTTCCTTACGCAATCCAATTAAAGCCCTATCCCTCTCTCGTCCAGTCAGAACAGTAGCATCAGCCAACCGCTTTGCAAATTCGGGAGTGTCCCGTTCTATAACTTTTAATGTTTGAGCAGGTAGGGATTCCCCTCGCCTAACTCTAGGAATAACAGAAGTTAATCTACGCAGTGCTCTATACCCCACTACGGCTTCAGCCACAGGTTGTCTAACCGCAACAGGCGTAAGTTCCTTAATAGTCCGCCCTAAAGGTTTAAGGGAATCCGCTGTCATATTATCAACTATCCTGCGGTATAATCCCTTCAGAAATATACTCATCGTCTCATTGGGGCCGATAGTTCCTGGCCTTAATCCCTTAGCAAGTGCTTCCTCAGCCCACTCATAATATCTAGGTCTTTCAAAAAAAGCCTTTGCGCCAATACCTCTTGGCATCCTACCTGCTCTTAATGGAATCTCAGTAACCTGTGCCCACTTTTCAGGTTCAAGTGCCGTTCCTATAGGTCTAAAAATTCCCGTGTCAGCTTCAAACAATCCCAACTTACCTTGCCAGACACGGGGAACATAGTGCATACCTTCCATAAACTGAAGTTTATTTATCTTCAACCCTTGCTTTTCAGCATAAGCAACAGTGGCATCCAATAAAGCATGGTAGTCTTTAATATAACCTTCTTGCGCCACATTGAGTTCATAAGCCTTTGGGTTAGTAGCAATATCCCACCAATTTAATCGTTCTGCAGCCTCAGTAGTTTTTGCCTTAATAGTAGTAGAACGAAGCATGTCATCAAGCCCAAATAAACCACGGGGTTCAGGGTGAAGTTGTAATTGTGTTATCATAAGATTAACTGAATTGTCAGCAGCCTCCCTTAAACCACCATAAAGCACTCTGCCTTCTTGGGCTACTCCTGATGCTACTGCTGAAGGATTTATAATCCCCATCGTTGACTTAAACCCAGGCAAGGTAGAAAGTTTCTGAGCCAATAATCTGAATCTATCTGCCTTAAAAACACGGGTTCTTAATGCCTCTAAAGCAGGCAACTCAACTATTTTTACTACACCCTTACCAATAGCCCTGGCAGGTAAAGTTATCGGTAATGCCAGAATCTTTTCCGCAGATAGAATACCTTTAGCCAGTGTTCCACCAATGCGTGGAATTAAACCAGCTCCCCTAGCTGCCCACCCAAAGTATGGTAACCACCATAGAGGCATAGTGAATTCGGCTGCCCCTTTAAAAAATTTAGGGGCTTCCCACGCCTTGTATTCTCTCTTTTCGTGTTCAAACCATGTTTCACCTGCCTGCCATGGAAGAGTTGGTGAAAGTGGAGCAGTTAAAGCTGCAGCCCATGGTTTTTCTAATTTTTCTTGAACGAACTCAAAACCTTTACCAAGCAATTCCAAGGGTGTCCGATACCATGGAGTTTCAGGTTCAAGGGGAGTTGGCATTAAAGTTGATAAAGGCATTTCAGGCATAGCAGGTTTAGGTCTAGGGATTTCATATTGAGGCATCCAACTTACTTCTGGTGGAAGTTCTTCTATAACCTGTTCTACTGGGTATTGAGGTATTTCCTCAGTAAAAGGTATAGTTGCCCGTATTCTTTCTTTCTTCACCCTTTGTCTTGCCTGCTCTTCGGCTATTGCCTGTAT
>ERZ1292629.2615-Hain-H43-01um-R1-2615-length-14825-cov-4_pt1 | contig 11418 bp, 12 predicted proteins | sample MGYA00564399_ERZ1292629 | MGnify/ENA primary metagenome ERZ1292629 (study PRJEB36523, sample SAMEA6512636) | groundwater metagenome | collected 2019-01-08 | study: AquaDiva: Metagenomics assemblies of 32 groundwater samples | reverse complement strand
ATAGACCCAGGGTTAAGATGCAGAACCTGCGGAAAAAGAATAAAAGAATGTCCCGGGCATCCCGGGCATATTGAATTGGCAAGGCCTCTTTTGCATATAAAATATATTCCTCTAATTGAACTGTCTTTGAGAAGCTTCTGCCCATATTGCGGAAAGCTTACACTTAGCGATGAAAAACAAAAAGAGTTGAGCCCGAGCATAAGAGCCAAGAAAGCGCGAGATGCAAAAAAATGCCCATATTGCGGGGAAACAATTGAAAGAGTTAAATTAGAAAAGCCAAGCACATTCATGTCCGGCAAAAAGAGGCTTTCTCCTATTGAAATCAGGGAACGGCTTGTTAATATTCCAGATGACGAATTCAAGAAAATAGGAATTAACCCTAAAACATGCAGGCCTGAATGGGCAATATTATCACTATTGCTTGTACCTTCTGTAACAGTAAGACCATCTATCACACTAGAATCCGGAGAAAGAAGTGAAGACGCATTAACTCATAAGCTGTCTGATATTATAAGGTCAAATCAAAGATTATGGGAAAACCTTAATGCTGGAGCTCCTGAAGTTATTATTGAAGACTTATGGGATTTGCTGCAGTATCATATTACAACTTTCTTTGACAATAATACCCCAAAGATTCCTCCTGCAAGACATAGATCCGGGCAACCATTGAAAACAATGACAGACAGAATTAAAGGAAAAGAAGGAAGAATTAGACATAATCTTGCCGGAAAGAGAGTTAACTATTCTGGAAGAACTGTTATTTCTCCTGATCCGTGCATAAAGCTAAATGAAATTGGCATCCCATATGAAGTTGCAAAAATAATTACTGTTGCAGAATCTGTAACAACTATGAATATAGAAGAGATGAAAGAGCTTATTAGAAGAGGAGCAAATTATCCTGGAGCAAATTATGTAATCAGAACTGATGGCAAGAAAAAGAGAATTACAGATGACTTGAAAGAAGAATTATGCATTGAAATACAGCCAGGATATAAGATTGAAAGACACTTAAGAGATGGAGATATTGTATTGTTTAACAGACATCCTTCATTGCACAAGCAGAGCTTGATGGCGCATTATGTAAGGGTCTTGCCTAACAGGACATTCAGGCTTCATCCTGGCGCTGCAGAGCCTTACAATGCAGACTATGATGGAGATGAATGCAATATCCATAGCCCCCAGACTGAAGAAGCACTTGCAGAAGCTAAAATTCTTCTTGATGTAAGCAAGAATATTATTTCTTCAAAAAATAATATGAACTTAATTGGAACAAAAGCTGATGCTGTAACTGGAGCATATATATTAAGCAAGAGCAAGCTCACAAAAGAAGAAGCAGACCAGCTATTGTTTAGTTCCGGTGTTATGAATTTAGCGAAAGGCAAAGAAATAAGTGGCAGGGAAGTTTTTAGCCAGATACTTCCTAAAGGCTCAAGCATCAAAGTCCATGAAGAAATTACAGGCGCAAATTCATTTGGTGTTGAAGATGGAGAAATGGTCAAGATTATTGACAGAGAGTCTGGAAGAGATATAACAATGGAAACAATAGACAAGGCATTCAGACTAGGCACAACTTATCTTTCAAGAAAAGGGTATACATTATCTGTACAAGACTTAAGTGTTTCTGAAAAAGTTAAGAAAATGACTGATGAAGTTGTTGTTGCAGCTGAAAAGAAAACTGCTGAAATAATCAAAGAATATGAGTCTGGAAATCTTATACTTATTCCAGGAAAAACTCTTGAAGAGACAAGAGAGACAAGAATTTCTCAAGTTCTAAATGAAGTAAGAACTGAATCAGGCAGAATTGTACAATCAAATTTTCCGGTGGATGGCAATGTCAATAAAATGATAACTCCTAAAGCTGCAGGAAGCATGCTTAACATAACTCAGATTGGCTGTTGTGTAGGACAACAGATTTTATGGAATAAGAGAGTTAGTTTTGGATATACAAATAGAACATTGTCCTTCTTCAAAGAAGGAGACCTCTCTCCAGAAGCAAGAGGTTTTATCAAGTCTGCATTCTTCAATGGATTGAAACCTTCTGAATTTTTCTTTGGAGCAATAACAGGAAGAGACAGCTTAATGGATACAGCATTAAGAACACCCAAGTCAGGATACTTATACAGAAGGCTTGTGAGCGCATTACAAGATTTGAAAGTTGAGTATGATGGAACAGTCAGAGATGCTTCTGAAAATATTATTCAATTTGTGTGGGGTGACGACGGAAAAGATGTTTCTAAATTACATTTGAAAGAAAATAAAGTGGCGCCAGGAGAAGCTGTAGGGGTTGTAACAGCACAATCATTTGGAGAAGCATCCACACAGATGGTATTAAGAGTATTCCACCATGCGGGAGTTGCACAAATGCAAATTACATTAGGACTGCCAAGATTAATTGAAATTCTTGATGCAAGAAAAATTCCTTCAACACCATCTATGGAAATTTATCTTGAGAGAGGATTCAATAATGAGAAGGAAGCAAGAGTTATTGCTGAGAAAATAAAAGAAGTTAAATTGAAAGAAATAATTTCTGAAATAAAGATTGATTTTGGAAATAAAAAGATTGAAATTGAACTGGACGCAAAGGCATTAAAATCTGTTCATGTAGGTGCACAAAAGATTATTGAAAGATTGAATGAGAAATTGATTAATGCAAAAGGAAAAGACTTTAAGATAAGTATTAATGTTTCTGACTTAGACTTTAAAGCAATATATAAATTGAAAGAAAAATTAAAAGACACAATAATTTCCGGCGTAAAAGGAATAACCCAGGTTGTTGTGTCAAATAAAGGCAAAGACTTTATTGTTTTGACAGCTGGCTCGAATATGAAAGAGGTAAGGGAAATTAAAGGAGTTGATAAGGATAGGATGACGAGCAATGATATTTATGATGTAAATAATGTTCTCGGAATTGAAGCAGCAAGACAAACTATAATTAACGAAATCAAGAAAATTATTGAGAGCCAGGGACTTGATATTAATGAGAGGCATTTGAAATTAGTTGCTGATTCAATGACTTCATCGGGGGTTATAAAAGGAGTTACAAGAATGGGGATTATATCTGATAAAGCAAGCATTCTTGCAAGAGCAACATTTGAAACACCTGATAAACAAATAATTAATGCTACAATGCATGGCGGAAGAGATGAACTTAAATCTGTTATAGAAAATATCCTTCTTAACCAGCCAATTCCAGTTGGAACAGGGTTGCCAGGGCTTCTTGTAAGAGTTACAGGCCCTTTAGTAAACAAAGAACTTGAAAAAGAGAAGAAGAAAAAAGAGGATTAATTAAGATAAATTTATAAAGTTGTTTGATGAAAAAAGCCTATAAAAATGATTGGAAAATTTTTTAATCTGTATGAAATTTGCTTGATTAAAATCAGGAATTCTCGATATTAAGATGTCAATAATAAATATGCAAACTATGAGGTATATAAATTTGTTAGACAGAACCTCAAATGTTAAAACAAGAAAATGCTTTATATACAACAATACAATTATTTTCGCTGTTCCTAAAAAACTTGTTTCTAAAGCTATTGGGCCAGATGCATTAAATGTAAAAAGAATTCAGCAAAATCTTGGCAAGAGAATAAGAATAATTGAAGAAGCAGAAAGTTTAGGAGATGCAAAAAGATTTGTTGAAGATATTGTATCGCCAATAAGATTCAAATCACTTGAACAAAGGGGAGGATTATTTATATTAACAGCCGGCGGGACACAAAATAAGGCTGCTTTGATAGGACGAGACAAAAAAAGATTGGAAGAATTAAAACAAATACTGCAAGATTGTTTTACAATTAACTTAAAAATTGTCTAGATCTTACATCTAAAGATTTAAAAACCAAAATAATTAGCTAAAAATATGGGACTAAAAAATTTAATGAAATTAATGAAAAATAGGCGAAAATTTAGATGGAGCCAGAGAGAATATAAAGCAAGGGCTATGAATTTGCAAAAAAAAGTTGATCCTCTTGAAGGGGCATCACAAGCAAAGGGAATTGTAATTTCAAAATTCCAAAAAGAAGCAAAACAGCCAAATTCTGCAATGAGAAAATGCTGCAAGGTGCAGTTAATCAAAAATGGAATCCAGGTTGGAGCATTCATTCCTGGAAATTTAGCGCAGAGATTTATTGATGAACACGATGAAGTTATTATCCAAAGAATTGGCGGGGGAATGGGAAGAACTAAGGGAGATATTCCTGGAATCAGATTTTCAGTCATCAAAGTAAATGATCAGCCTTTACGACTGCTTGTAAAAGGCAAGATAGAGAAGGGCAGAAGATAAAATGACATGGATTGATACAGTTTGCCAGACAGTTGGAAGCAATGCAACATTAGAATTAGTTGAGTCTGATGAAAAAGAATCTGTTGGTGTTGATGGTTTAAGGCAATTGGGTGCATGTGTGGGACAAATGGTAACTTATAAAAGTATTGTGAATGGAGCAGTTTATCAAGGAATTTTAAGATTTGACAGAGGAGGAATTGACATACTTCAAAGAAAGAATCCTTCTGCAAATATTCCTTTTAGAGATGAAGACAATGAAATGCCAAAGTTCTTTTATATAGAACATGGCTTTTATTCAGAAATATTAAAATTTAAATTATCTTATGAACCTGATGATTATGATGAATTGCAGGCTATTTTTGGAATTAATGAACAAAATAAAATTGTCAGGAGAGCAGCATAATGGCAGAAGAAAAAAATAAAGATATTGAATTTAAATTATTTGATTTATATGATGTTTCAGATATAAAAATAAAAGACCCTGCTCTTAAGCCTTTTATTAATTTAGAGCCAAAGTTGCTTCTTAAATCACAGGGAAGAAATATTGAGAAATTTGCAAATACAAAAGTCAATATCGTTGAAAGACTTGCAAATAGGCTTGCTGTTCCCGGGCATGCAGGCAAGAAACATAGAATAATCACAAGCTGGAGTTCTGGAAAATATAATATGAACATGAAAACAGTTCTTAAGGTTCTTCAACTTATACAGGAAAGGACAAAGAAAAATCCGGTGCAGGTTTTAGTTGATGCTGTTAATTATGGCTCTCCAAGAGATGAGATTACAGTAATTGAATCTGGCGGAGCAAGGTATCCACAGGCTGTTGACTGCAGTCCAAGCAGGCGCGTCAATTTGGCAATAAGATGGTTTGTGCAAGGAGCTTATGGAAAAGCATTTGGCAAAAAGAAAAAGATAGCTGAAACTCTTACAAATGAAATTGTAATGGCTTCTGAAAATAATATGGAAAGCTTTGCAGCCGGCAAGAGAAACGAGGCTGAAAAGCAGGCTGATTCTGCGAGATAAATTTATTAATAATCTTATTTTAAAACATAAATGGAATTATGGCCGAATTATCTTAGTCTTCCAGAACATTTGGGTAATATTTATTTTCATGGTTCGAGAAAAGAAAGAAAAATTGCATTAACTTATGATGACTCTCTTTCAGAAGAGACTCTTGGATTATTAAAACTTTTAAAAAAATTTAACATTAAAGCAACTTTTTTTATTGAGGGAAAAAGAATCGAAGGCAGAGAGAATATTTTGAAAAAAATAAAGAAAGATAAACATGAAATTGGAAATCATACTTTTTCGCATAAATCCTTGCTGTTTAAATCTAAAAAATTTATTGAAGATGAGATTGAAGAGACAGATAAATTATTGGGTATAAAAACAAAGATTATGAGACCACCATATCTGCGCATTGGATTTAATGCTTATAATGTATGCAAAAAACTTGGGAAAAAAATTGTTTATTGCGATGCAATTTCTCATAACTGGAGATTGAAAGGCGTTGAATACGCGGTTGATAATGTTTTGAGAAAAACAAGAAATGGCTCTATTATCAATATGCATGACTATCTTGAAAATATTGGCAGAAACAAAGACATTATTGAAATAACAAAAAGAGCGATAATTGAATTAAAGAAAAGGCATTATAAATTCATAACTATATCTAACCTTCTGGAGAAGTGTCTGTAAAAACTATAATTTATTTATTAATAATATTTATAAAGTCAAAAATAATCAAAATAAAATGTCAAGACAAAAAACAAAGGGAACCAAGGCTGTTCCACAGGCAATGAGGCAAAATTCTTTTTATTTATACAGGCATCAGCCAAACCAGCGCAGTTCTGTAGTCAAACATCCGAGACAATATTATACAAAACATTGCAGTTCTCTTGAACTTGAACATGACTCTTTTTTTGGAAGAAGCAGATATAGTTTTGCAGATTAATTTCCTAATCGGGTAAAGCTTTAAAAAGCTATTTTCTTATGGAAGCTTATTCCAAATTAGCGCAAAATGGCAGACAAAGAAGCATCATTAGACAAGATAAAAAGGCTGATTTCAAGCCAGAAAAACATAAGAAACATAGCGACAAGCGCGCATATTCACCACGGCAAATGTGTGGCAGGCGATACAAGATTGGTTTTGACAAATGGGCAGGCAAAAAATGCCAAAGATATTTTTGAAGAAGTTGCAAAAGATGGCAAAGTTTATGAGGAAAATGAGGAACATACTGTTTTTGTGCCAAATAAAGAGATAGAAATATTTTCATTAAATAAACTGACTGGAAGCATTGAGAAAAAAACGATTCAGTATGCATGGAGACTGAAAGGCGGAAGAACAATAAGAATAACTTTAAGGAACGGATTTGAAATGGTGACTACTCCTGAGCATAAATATATTGCATTAAGGAACGGATTTGAAGATGTTGAAGTAAAGGATTTGAAATTAGGAGATAGAATAGTTTGTTCAAGAAAATTAAATGTTGATAGCAATATGGATGTCAAAAAAGCAATTCTTGAGAAGCTTTCTAAGAAGAACTTTTATGTTAAGCTTAAAGAAAATTTTGCAAATGTATTAAAGAATAAAATTTTGAAGTTTGGAATAAAGAAGATAAAAATTAGTATAAAACAAAAATCATTTTATCATGGAATTTGGCAGAATAGATATAACTTAAAAGATTTTGTTGAAATATGCAGAATATTTAATATTTCATTAGCTGATGCTTATGATAAAATAGAGAGTATATGGTTTAGAACTGGAAAACAAAGAGGGCAAAATTCTATTGCGATAAAATTGCCTCAAAACTTTGAAGAGTTATTTTATATTGCAGGATTATTTATTGGTGATGGCTCTAATAAAAAATTTATTGCTGGAAAACAGGAACTTGCTGAAAAAGTAGTTGTATTTTTTGAAAAACTTGGAGTTGAAGTAAAAAAAGTTGAAAGAATTGATAAAACGCCTGAAGTGCATACGAATATGACTTTTGCCGAAATATTAAACAGCTTATTTGATTATCCTTTAAGGCAAAAATCACATAATATTAAAATTTCTGATTTTGTATGGCAAAATTCAAATAAGAATATTACAAATTTATTGAGCGGCTATTTTGATACTGATGGATGTGTTGAAAAATCAAGAAGTGCAATTACAATAAGCTCTGCAAGCAACCAGATGATAAAAGATTTGCATTTGCTTTTATTAAGATTTGGCTGTATTGGAATAAAAGAAAAAGACAACACCCTTGCGATTTCAGGAGTTTCTGCAATTAATTTTGAAAAAGAAATCGGGTTTGGATTATATGAGAAAGCTGAAAAATTAAAAATTTTAATTGAAAAAGCATCAGGAAGCATTGTTTGTGATAAAGTAAGGTCTGGAAATCAAATGATGATGTTAAATAAGAAGATAAAAGATTTTGCAAATGAAGAACTTGCGTATATTGATGTTACAAAAATAGAAGAAGGATTTGAAGATATTGTTTATGATTTTACAATTCCTGTAACTCATAATTTTATTGCTGGCGGAATGGTTATACACAATACGGCATTTACAGATAATCTTTTGGCTGCTGCAGGAATGATGGCTGAAAAAAATGCAGGAAATTTAGATGAAGGAATGACTACATGGCAGCACGCTGATGAACAGGAAAGGCTTATGACTGTTGATGCTGCAAATGTTTCAATGGTTCACGAATATCATGGGCAGGAATATCTGATTAATTTGATTGATACTCCCGGGCATGTTGATTTTTCCGGAAATGTTACAAGAGCAATGAGAGCTATTGACGGCACATTTGTTCTTGTCTGCGCTTCAGAAGGAATTATGCCGCAAACAGAAACTGTTTTGAAGCAGGCACTAAGAGAGAGGGTAAAGCCAATTTTGTTTATTAATAAAGTTGACAGACTAATCAAAGAATTGAAATTAAATCCTGAACAAATGCAACAGAGATTTATGAAAATAATTGAAGCGTTTAATAATTTAATAATGCAAATTGCAGAGCCTGAATATAAAGAAAAATGGAAAGTCAATGTTCTTGATGGAAGCGTTGCATTTGGAAGTGCAAGAGACAACTGGGCATTATCAATCCCCTTTATGAAGAAAAAGAATATAAGCTTTAAGGATATTTACAAAATTTATGAATTAGAAGGCGAAGAAAGAAAAAAATGGGTTTGGGAATATGCTCCTTTGCATGAAGTTGTTCTTGATATGGCTGTTAAGCATCTGCCTAATCCAATTGAAGCCCAGAAATATAGGATTCCAAAAATCTGGACAGGTGATTTGAACAGCAAGTTTGGCAAGGATTTACTGGCATGCAATAAAGAAGGAGAGGTGGCATTTATTATTACAAAAATTGTAATTGACCCAAGGTCTGGAAAGGAAATTTCAGCAGGGCGCTTGTATTCCGGAACAATTGTAAATGGAATGGAAGTTTATGCCAATAAATCCAAGACTAAAGGGAAGATACAGCAGGTTTTAGTTTACAATGGAATTAAGCCAGAACAATTAGAAAGAGTTCCTGCCGGCAATGTACTTGCAGTTTCAGGATTGAATGCAGATGTCGGAGATACAATAACTATTACAGAGCAGACTCCATTTGAAGAAATTAGGCATTTATTTCAGCCAGTTATTACAAAATCAATTGAAGTTGTAAGGTCGGCTGACCTGCCAAAATTAATTGAAGTTTTGAGAAAGGTTTCAAAGGAAGACCCTAGCATTAAAGTTGAAATCAATGAAGAGACTGGCGAAAATTTAATTTCTGGTATGGGCGAACTTCACCTAGAGATTATAGAAGGAAGAATCAAGAGCGAGAAAGGGCTTGAAGTAAAAACCGGGGCCCCTATTGTTGTATATAGGGAAACAATTTCAAAACCCTGCGGAGAGCTTGAAGTCAGAACACCAAACGGGCATAACATCTTTCACTTTAGCATGGAGCCATTAGAAGATAATGTTTATGAAACAATTGAAAGAGGCGAACTGCCTGAAGTGAGATTCAAGAAAAAAGTTGAAGATGTATGGAAGAAGCTTTCTGGATTAGGGATTTCAAATGAAGAAGCAAGACAGTATAGGGAGATTTACAAAGGAAATGTTTTCGAGGACAGGACAAGAGGAATTGTTCTTTTAGGCGAGATTATAGACTCGATTATGGATGGATGGAAATTAGTTGTTGACGGTGGGCCATTAGCTAAAGAGCCTTTAATGAAATCAAAGCTGATTTTACATGATATAAGAATTCACGTTGACCATATGCATAGAGGGCCTGCACAGGTTTATCCAGCTGTTAGGCTTGGAATGTTTGAATGCATGAAGAAATGCGGGCCTGCAATACTTGAGCCAATTCAAACACATATGATTGAAGCGCCTATTGAATTTATGGGGGCTGTTACACAATTAGTTGGAAGCAAGAGAGGAGTTTTAATTAATGTTGAGCAGAGAGAATCAGAAGTATTTATCAAAGCTAAAATCCCGGTAGCTGAAATGATTGGATGGAGCAATGATTTAAGAAGTGCGACAGAAGGAAGAGGAGTTTCAAGCTTAATGGACCAGACATTCCAGAAGCTACCTTCTAACCTGCAGTATGGAGTTATTAGGAAGATAAGAGACAGAAAGGGATTGGCTGAGCATCAGTAAATATTTATTCTTGAAATAACTATTAGCTATATGAAATTTGGAAGAATAACTCCTTCAGGATTGATAGGAATGGCTGTTTGTACTTATATTATCACAGGTGCTTTGACAATTGGCAGTTTTTTTCTGGGAGATATTTTCTCCAAGCCAGAAACGCTTCGAAGGTTTATTTGCCAGTCAAATTTGAAACAACTTTCTATTGCTTTAGAGCAGTATCATGATAAATATAAAGAATATCCTGACAGATTAAGCAGGATTTATCCTGAAATTTTAGAGGAAACAAGCATTTTTGTCTGCCCTTGCTCTTATGATAAAATTAAAGAAGGAGAAATTGAAGAAGTAAGAAGCTCAATTGAGAGAGATGGAAGCTATGCTTATTTCCCTCCAAATGAAAATTCAAGGGAAGAGGATATTATATTTGCAGAAAAAAGATTGTCAAATCATAAAAAAGGAATTTTTGCTAGTAATTATGATTCTGGCACTTATTGGATTGGAGAAAAAGAGAGGAATTACTGGCATGATGTCGCTGTTGCTGCAGGCGGATTTGCTGCTGGAGGTTTAGTTGGATTTTTAATTGGAAGAAGAAAATGAACTGATAAATGATAGCGAATAATACAATAATATTTATAACTTTTTTTAATTTCACAATGCTATGAGCAGTGAGCTAGATGAAAGATATATAACGCAGGAATTTTTGTCAAAGAGCTTTCAGTCTTCAAGTAAGGAGGAATCAAAAAGAAAATATATTGCTTTTAGAGACAGATTGAATCAAGCAAGAGCAAGGGGAGGAAAAGACCCCATATATGACTCTGAATTATGCGATATCTTGACTGCATATTTAAGCTCAGATACACAATCACAATAATCTTTAAATAATTCTAATCTGGAATTCTTTTATGTCAGATGCATTAACCGATATTGCAAGGAATGAAGAACTTGCTGAAGAAAACTCAAGAATTAATCAACTAGAATTAGATTTCTGCAAAAATCCATCTACTGACAAAGCAAAAAAATTAATCCAAAAATTGAAGGGGCTGGTAGGCATGAAATCAGGATACTGGAATTCTTCTCCAAGAAGCTGGGCATATGAGAGAATTTCTTTGTATACAGATTTTATGCAATACCCTAATTCAGCAGATGAAATTAAAAAGGCAGTTAAAAGTCAGCAGCAATACCAATTTCATTTTGCTGTTGGAGGGCATGAAAGATTAATGGGCGAGCGGAAAGATGTAGCTATTATTGCATTAAGAAAAAAGTATCAAGATGTCCCTCATGCATTTAAGGCAGTTGTTGAAGATGATGGAAGATTAAATTTAGAGAAAATAAGCTGTGTAGAGTGTGTTAACGGAAGAGGATGCAGCCTGACTAACGCTTGTAACTGCTATAATCAAGAAGAGTATGAAACAAGAGTAAGAAGAGTCAAAATAGGAAAGTTACTCGTGCAAAGATTATTATAGAAAATTTCACAGGATTTTTAATAAGAAAGATAGTTCCTAATGGAACCAGCGCA
>ERZ1292629.3805-Hain-H43-01um-R1-3805-length-11420-cov-4_pt1 | contig 11420 bp, 12 predicted proteins | sample MGYA00564399_ERZ1292629 | MGnify/ENA primary metagenome ERZ1292629 (study PRJEB36523, sample SAMEA6512636) | groundwater metagenome | collected 2019-01-08 | study: AquaDiva: Metagenomics assemblies of 32 groundwater samples | reverse complement strand
ACGTTTGAACATCCTACTATTATGCTGTTTCACCATCAATCGTGATGGATGATATCTTCCCGAGCGTTTTGGCATATCCGATTTGATCCAAGACAAAGTTTCTATATGCTGTGCGTGTTTTTATCATGCCCAGTATGGTTGCCGTATTGCAGACACCACCCTCACGGGGATTTTCGTATTCAGGAAGCGACGACCAGGGATAGGTGAAAAGCTGTGCATCGGATACGAGAAATGATGCCACCGGATTGAGATGGATGTAGCGGGATACATGGAGAAGCTGCTCGTCTGATTCGATCCAGATAGCCTTGAACGTGCCCTGAAGGAGCGGCCCCACGCGTTTGTACTTGGTGTTGAAATACTTCGTGTAACTATTCTGGATAATTGCCATGAATTTTTGAATGCCTTGATCGGTGTGTTGGCGGAGGAGGAGATGGAAATGGTTTGGCATCAGGCAGTAAGCAAGGATGGAAACGCCGTATCTCGTGTCACTATTGAGGCGGGCAGTCATCGTCTCTTGTGCTCGTTGAGGGAGCGCGTAGTAGGCAGAGAGTGTCATGGGGACGTGTGCATGACGATAGTACCAAAGGGTATCCGTCATGCGTTGGTATTCGCGTTTCTTTGTGAAAATAGTCCTGCGTTCAATACCGCGATTGAAGATATGATACACCTGATCGTTTGCTAGGAAGACGGAGCGTGGAGAGGACATGTACCCATGATGGCGCTCTTTAAAATCCTTGTCAAGAAGATGTTCAAAGCTATGTAACCTGGAAGGTTAAATTTCTAAGGTTAAATTTCTCGAAAAACATACCTACGTATTATAGCGGATACTCGTGGTCTACCGCAAAGTTTTTTTTGCGATTCGGAAGAACATAGAGACCCCGAAGAATACGGCAGGCGCAATTACCGTTACCGCAATTTTAATAAAAGGAACCGGAGTATTCCAGTGGCCTAAATAGAGATACGGCGCGTACTGTAACAGAAGCCCGAGAGACAGTCCCGATGAGATAACCAGCAAGAGAGTCGCAGTCGGCATAAGTGCGACAAACGGCAGAACCCACACAAAATACCAGGGCAAAAATTCACGCCGCGTTAAGACCAGAATTAATCCCAAAGACATCCCGGCAAGCGCGAACCCCCTTCTCCACTTTACCAGTGCCAAAGGCACAAGAAATATTGTCATGAGCTTGAGCGCTATAGATAACGCCAGCACAAACCACGCTGACCAATATTTTTTCTTGATAAAAAGATATATGGCGAGCAGTGCAAACGCCATCATGGCAATATCGTTGTGTGCACTCACCAAACTTTCGATAATAATAAGGGGATTTAACGCAAGTATTCCCATACCCAAGACGGCATTGTTTCTGTCCGATTGCTTCAGTATCGCGCCCACACACCAGACGGAAAAGAGATAAAATCCGGCAACGAGAAGCTTCATATTCCATAAAATCAAAAGAAACAATTGAAATCCAAAAAGATACGCAGGCAGTGTCAATGCTATCCAAAGCGGCGTATAGGCACTGGGCAAATGTACCCAGCGCATAAAATTAATCCACGGATCAATACCGGCAAACTGAAGCGGTAGGACTGCATAAGGATTTTTTTGGTATATCAACACGGTTTTGGCAGTAAACATATAATTAAACATATCGTATGAAAAAGCCGGATATGACAATACCAACATCACGGTCACGGCTATGACGATCTTCCACAGATCTTGTTCACCCATTGTTTTTCTCTTCATACAAATAAGTACTATCCCATACAACACAAAAAACGCAGACAGGGTTACGAGATACCAGACGGTCGACACTGGCCGCTGGAAATACCCCACATATTGAAACGCCCTCTGAATCGTCTGCCACAAATTCACTCGCGAAAGCGTGAGATTAAGATCCACCTGTGTGTAGGAATACAAAAAAAGAGAAAGCGATGCGATACAATAAAAAAACAAAAGAAGCTTGAATCTCATGAGATTATTTTGTATAAAGCCCCCGCCGGGCGTTGACGCGAATTCGTACGATATCGCAAAATCCCTGCCACGAATCCTTTATCGGATTGACCCGGCGCGTTTCCACATAATGCCACTCGATCGGAACTTCCTTTATCTGATAGCCCATTGATCGCGCCAAAAATAACACTTCAATATCAAATCCGGCGGTCACCATAGAACCGCTCACCTGATGCCGCTCTCCATAGAGTTTTAATCGCTGAAATATGTTTCTTGCAGAGCGCTTTTTAAACGCTTTAAATCCGCACTGCGTGTCCCGAATGCCGCCTAACCCCAAAAGAATACTCCGCAGCATCATAAAACCACGGGCCATGATAAGACGCAGGAACGGCGCTCCTTCGCGTCGCGCGTTGCGGGACCCGATAACGACGTCATATCCCTGCTCAAACCACGGCAGTAATTTTTCCACCTCACGAATCGGTGCCGCCTGATCCAGATCCGTAAATAACACAATCCCCCCGCGCGCTGCAAGAACCCCGGTTATGACTGTCGCCGCTTTTCCCTGATGAGGATTATGAATAATCGTGACTTCTGCACTCCGAAATTCTTCCAAAAGCTTTCTGGTGCCGTCGCTTGATCCGTCATCCACAACGATCACTTCCCACGTATACAAAACAGTATCCAGATACCGGAATACTTTATCCAGTGCGCCCAACCGGATGTTCGTTTCTTCGTTATACGAAGGAATGACGATGGAAAGGAATACCTGTTTCATGGTTTATAGTGCGTTAATTTCATAATTTTCACAAAAGAAACACCCCATTCTCCGACTATTTGTGCAGGACCGAATCCGGCGATTTCCCACAGCGGATGCCCTAATGGTTTGCACTCGGAAATTTCACAAAGAACGATAAGCTGATCGGTCACGGTTTTACGCGCGGGATCATTCACTTCGTTTTCTATCGCAATCGGACTATTTCCCCAAATTTCAAAAAAATAACGGTAGGCATGATCGGAATTTCCTCCCGTCACCAATGCAAAATTAAACGGCTTTCCTTCTGCTTTCGCCAATGCTTCTTTTGCAATCATTTTTGCCTGGCCAAGCTGGTCATTGGGCGGATACAAAAACGGCCGTCCCTGCCAATTAAAAAATAACAACCCCGCCCACACACATACAGCAAGCCCCCGGAATGTATGGGAGCGGAATAATCGGGACAGAAGAAAACCTATCAACAAAAACGGCAATGCAAAAAATATGCCGAAATAATAATCATAGATGCCCCTCCGGTAAAAGCCAAACAGCAGCAAAATAACGCTAAACCATAGCAAGATAAGCAACGCTGACCCGCGATGTTTTGTTTTACGTGTCAATACTTGTACCATGGATCCTATCCCACCCATCAAAATCGCATAGATTGCAACAAGCCAGCTCATCCGCTGCCAGTGAGCTATCGTCACCCAAAGTTCCGGTTGCGGAAAGCGCAGGAGTAATCTTCCAATCAACCGAATCGAAACATCAACTATATTCGGAAAAAATTGCTTCGCTGCATACCCGGTGTCTTTCCCCATCAATACGAACCGGATGATGGATTGCGTATTGGGAAATCCGTGACGGAGTTCAAACGCCAGAAACGGCGCATATCCCACAATAAACCCCGCAATACCCAACAGGTAATACCGCAATAATCCTCTCGATCTGCCGAATAATACGAACCATACTCCGCCCACTACGAAAAGGAATAAAAAAAGATAATGCAGCTGCATGCCGATTCCCAAAACCACTCCCACCCAAAATAATTCGCTCCATCGATTCGTGACCACGATGCGCCACAACAAATAGATAAGCAGTGTTGAAAAAAACGGAACAAGATTCGGATTCCATGAAGCCCTTGAATATGCAATGACGACCGGCGATACCGCATACAGGCTTGCTGCGATAAGCCCTGCCAAGTCGCCAAAAAAATCCTTTCCGACCCGGAAGACAAGGTAAATGGTCGCAATTCCAAACAGCGCTACCATAACCGCAGGTCCGGTCGGATCCAGTTTCCAAAGCCACAAGAACGGCAGCATGAGATAGTAATAGATGGGACCCAGGAAGAATCCTCCCACCGAAGCGGTCGGCCCCAGGAGCGTCCATTTGTGTTCCACGATCATGCGTTTCACCACAAGCACATCACGCCCTTCATCCCCCAAAAACGTCATGTATTCGGAAATTTTATACAGCCGAAGATACGCCCCGACTAACAACACTACCAACAATCCTACCCACATGAACCATCGCTGATGCTTCACAAAAAAATCTTTCATTGTTTCAATGAAATTACTTCCAAATAACTTTTGAATACATCGTGTAATTCCACATAAGTCCCAACCCAATACCGAGAATATAGAATGACCTGTATGCGTCGACGCCCATGAGCGATGTTCCTGCGGCTACGGTTCCTGCTTGGATAAGGAGGGCACCGAGCGACGTCCCGTTAAATTGTAAGAATTTTGCCGCGACTTGATTGTTTCCGATCTTGCGGTGACGAAATGTCCAGTGATTATTAAAGAAAAAATTTGAGATGATCGCGCATTCAGCTCCAACGGCACTTCCGAGCGTCGGATGAAAACCAAACAAGACAAATAATTCAAGTACGAACGTATTGAGTATGAACCCCACAGTCCCAACCACAAGGAATTTTCCAAATGAACTTTTCATCCGAACTTTTGCTATATAGACAAGAACATTGCGTATATATTCCGATGGAGCGATTTTGGAATGTCCGAAGCGGCGGTCCGTGAAATGTATCGGCACCTCCACAATTTTTGCCCCATGCTTCATTGCTTTATGTAAAAACGCAATCTGAAATACATATCCGCTGTACGCCCGCAATTCGCCTTTTGCTGATTCAAAAAAAGACTTTCGTAACGCCCGGTAGCCTCCGGTCCAGTCATGAACCGAACTGTATCCTAATCCAAACCGTACTATGGCGTTACCTGCGACGCTGTAAATTTTTCTATGCAATCCCCAATTATCCGGTATTGAACCTCCCGGAATGTATCTGCTGCCCACCACAAAATCAGCGCCGCGATCGATCGCATCTAAAAACTTCGGCAACACCGACGGGTCATGCGATAAATCCGCATCCATTTGTATGAGGATATCTGCCTTGAGTTTATCTATGGCGTACGTGAAACCACGGAGAAGCGCTTTCCCCAGCCCCTCTTTTTTGCCGGTTAGCAATGTAATATCCGTATACATTTTTTGAAACTGACGCACCACAGAACCGGTACCGTCCGGCGATGTATCATCAACGACAAGAAATGAAAAACGGTGCCCCGGGATTTGTCTGATCGCTTCATGTAGCTTTTGGAGCATCACGCCGATATTCTCCCGTTCATTGTACGTTGGCAGAATGATCGCTGCATTCATAGAGGTCAAACTCTCTCCCGCCAATAGTTCAGGAGATCTTCCATGGTCTTCTCAAACGGAATCTCCGGTTTCCAACCCGTCTTTTTCACGAACTTGGTATTATCGCCGATCAGAACCGGCACATCGGATGGCCGCATGCGGGCGGGATCTTCCTGGATGGTTACTTTGGTTTTTGTAAATGACAGTAAAAGTTTCAACATGTCTCCGATCCGAATCGCACGGCCTACCGCAATATTGTAGACGTCTCCCGGATCGCACTTCTCTACGGATAACAGATACGCCCGAACCATGTCCCGCACGTCCGTATAATCGCGTTTTGCTTCCAGATTTCCTACGCGGATGATCGGCTCCTGTTTTCCTTTTTCGATAAGCGCTATCTGTCGCGCAAAGTTGGACTCCGCAAACGTTTCGCCCCGGCGCGGCCCGGTATGATTAAACCCGCGTGTCCGCACGACGCGCACTTTGTACGATTGGTAATACTGATACCCAAGATAATCCATGGCAACCTTACTCACGGCATACGGAGAGAGAGGGCGCAACGGATTTTCTTCTTTGATCGGTAATTCATTCTCATGCACGAGCCCGTATTCCTCAGAAGAACATGCTATCTGGATAACCGGATCAATACCGGATTGACGGGCAGCCTCAAACAGATTCGCGCTCCCCACGATATTTACTTCAAGCGTGACCGATGGAGACACCCACGAAGTCGGAACAAATGACTGTGCAGCCAGATGAAAAATGTAATCCGGCTTAATGCGGGAAAGCGTGGTGTAGAGACTGTGAGAATCCAACATGTCCGCATCCTCGAGATGTAGCTTATTGATAATAGATTCAATATGGTCGCGTTTCGTCCGGGACCTGCAGAGTCCATACACTTCATACCCCTCTTTAAGAAGCAGTTCTGCCAAATGACTCCCGACAAACCCTGCGATTCCGGTAATAAGTACTTTTTTGTCTGACATATATACCTCCTTCTTAGGATACACTACATTCTTCCTACTCCGTAATAGGTAAAACCTAAACTTTTCACACGGGTAGGTTCATAGATATTTCTGCCGTCAAAAAGCACGAGCTGCTTTAATTCCTTAGCAAGGCGCACGAGATCAAGCTGACGGAACTCATTCCATTCAGTCACGACGACTGCTGCGTCCGCTCCGTGCGCCGCCTGATATGCATCAGACGCAAAACTCACCTGCTTCGGCAAAAGCTGGCGCGCATTTTCCATAGCGACGGGGTCGTACGCCACGATCCGGGCACCATTCTTTATCAGCGCATGAATAATAAAAAGTGAAGGCGCCTCACGCATATCATCCGTATTGGGCTTAAACGATAACCCCAACATCGCAATCGTTTTTCCTTTCAATGAACCGTGGAAATGGCCGACGATTTTTTGGACGAAATATTTCCCCGCGTCGACATTTATCTCGTCTGCAGCTTTCAAAAGCGTAAAATTATACGCATACTGGATTGCGATGGCTATCAGCGCCTTGACATCTTTCGGGAAACAACTGCCGCCGTATCCCACCCCGGGGTATAAAAAGCTTCTACCGATGCGCCTATCCAGCCCTACCCCTTCCAGTACGTTTTCCACATCAGCCCCGACTTTCTCTGAAACCAACGCGATGGCATTAGCAAAAGATATTTTTACGGAAAGAAATGCATTGGAGGCATATTTTATAAGTTCCGCAGTCTCCACGTTGCACAGGACGGTTTTTCCGTCAATAGACTTATGAAGGTCCAGAAGAAGCTTTTGCGCGCGGTCCGACGTCGTACCAATCACGACGCGGTCAGGATGCAGCGTATCTTCAATGGCGGTTCCTTCACGCAAAAATTCCGGCACAGAAGCAATCGCAAACGATGTCCCCGCAGGCTTCACTTTTGTAATAATCTCGGAAACGCGTCTGTTTGTACCCGGAGGAACCGTGCTCTTCGTTACTACTACTTTATACCCTGTGAGAGATTTGCCGATTGATTCTACGGCTGCATACACACTGGTGAGATCCGCTTCCCCGTTTTCTTTCGGCGGCGTACCGACACAGATAAAAATAATCTCCGATGGTGCAATAGCTTGTGCGTAATCCAACGTAAACACCAATCGCCCCGCCTTCAAATTCCGTTTTACCAATTCCTCAAGTCCGGGTTCGAAAAACGGAGTTTCTCCCTTTTTCAATTTCTCTATTTTCTCGCGGGTCCGCCCAACCACCCAGACCGTGTTGCCTAAATCCGCAAACACAGCAGCAGTCACCAATCCTACATATCCGTGACCGATAAATGCAATCGTCATAGTCAATGGGTCAATTGGTCAATTGTTGCCTTTTAACTTCCGCAAGTCCTTCAGCGAACGTTGACATGCGGCCACCGAATTTTGATATTTTATCATTTTTCAGTGCCGCCCGAAAGGGACGAGGTGCCAGACCCTGAAAATACTCCTGAAACGTCGTCGGAATTATCTTGGACTCATCCTGCGAAAACGTACGGGCGATCAAACCCGCCGCATCGTACGGCGAAAGTGCATCACTCCCGACTGCATGGTACCCCCACGATGCTTCAAGAACAATAAGTTTTTCAATTGCCCGGCCGATATCATCAATAAACGTCGGAACAAATATCTGATCTACCGGGGACTGCATTGATTCACCTTGTTCCAATTTTGTTCTGATTTTTGCAACAAAATCCGGCTTTGCCGGAAATATTGCGCGATACGGATTAGCAATGCGAAGAATGAGCCCCTGTTCCCCAAGCGTCGCAACCTGCTTCTCTCCTTCATATTTTGTCACCGCGTACCAGCCCGTAGGATGCGGCGTGTCTTCCTCTGTATACGCATCTTTTGTACCGTCAAACACATAATCCGTAGAAATATAGATCAAGCGCTTTTGGGTGCGCCTGCAGGCCTCAACAATATGCTGCGTTGCCGTCACATTCACAATCCAAGAGCTACTTGAGGAGCCGAGAGTCCGTTCTTTCTCTGCGCCCTCCACGTCAGTTTTTGCAGCACAGTGCAATACCCACGGCGCATCTGATGCGGCAATCCGCGCATCAACGATATCTTTATGGGTTATATCAACGCCGGTATCGAGACTTAAATCCTCAAAAGAAAACGAGGATGAAAGAAGCTCTACCACGCGCGAACCGACTAACCCTGATAATCCAGTGCCAATGATTTTCATTATTTTTTAAGCGGCCGCCACCACGATTCATGTGCTTTGTACCAGTGAACGGTACTAGCTAACCATGTATCAAAATCGCGGAATGGCTCCCAACCCAGTTCATTCTTTATCTTCGACCAATCCATGGCATATCGCCGGTCATGCCCCGGCCGGTCAGGGATATACTCTATCATCGATTCATCGCCCCCCATAAGTTGGAGAATTTTTTTGATGACGGTACGATTATCAATATCCCGGGTAAGTCCTCCGATACAATACGTTTCTCCGATGGTTCCTTTTTGCAACACTAATTCGATAGCCCGGCAATGATCTTCCACATACAGCCAATCCCGGACATTCTTCCCGTCTCCATACAGAGGAACTTTTTTTCCTTCCATAATGTTTGTGATGGCAAGCGGAATCAGCTTTTCCGGAAATTGGAACGGTCCGAAATTGTTGGAACAATTAGTTATGGTCATGGGCAATCCATACGTATGATAGTATGCGTTTACTAAATGATCTGATCCTGCTTTACTAGCTGAATATGGACTTTTGGGGTTATATGGTGTTCGTTCATTAAATTTACTCAGATTTGATAATTCAAGCGATCCGTACACTTCATCCGTCGAAATATGGTGAAAACGAGTAACTTTTGCCTTCAATGCTGATTCCAACAGAACATACGTCCCTATCACATTGGTGGAAACGAATGGTGATGGATCGATAATAGACCGATCTACATGACTCTCCGCAGCAAAATGAACGACAGCGTCCACGCCGTTCATTGCCTGATCAACGACACTGCGGTCGCAAATATCCCCTTTCACAAATGAATAATTGGTGAGATGAGCGACACTCGCAAGATTTTCCAAATTCCCTGCGTACGTAAGTTTATCCAAATTCACAACAATATCATCCGGATGATGTTCCATCCAGTATAAAATAAAATTTGATCCGATAAATCCGGCTCCGCCGGTGACAAGAAGCTTCATGTAATATGTTTATTGGTTATCTCCGTTCCTTGGGCCCAATCGTAACCAATCGATGGATCATCATACGGAATCCTTCCTTCTTCTCTCTCTTTGTTGTATTCGCCGCTCGTGACATAAAAAAGGTCTGCCGGACCTTTCAAAACTTTTAATCCGTGTGCGACTCCTGCCGGAATTTTTAGGACAATAATTTTTTCCGCAGTATCGCCCAATATAAATTCATTGAGTTCTTTATGCGTTTTTGAATCCTTACGGGCATCATACAATACTGCTTTAACGGTTCCTCGCGCGACATACCACCAATCTATCTGTGTGGTATGCACATGCCAGGCTTTCACGACCCCGGCGCACATAGAGGAATGAGACAATTGGCCGAATCCTTCAGTAAAAAACGGATCAGAGCGCCGAACGATCTCTTCAAAAAAACCGCGCTCGTCCGGGTGTCGGACGAGCTCTTTTACTATAACGCCGTCAATCATAATTTCCCTTCCGCCACCATGTTTGCTACCTGGTTATTAGCCGCCAGAAGCTCGTCAAACGACGTTCCCGCATCTACCCACCAGTCGATGATTTCACACATGAGCTCTCCCTGTGCCAGATAGGTATTGTTGAGATCCGTCACTTCCAGTTCGCCGCGTCCGGAGGGCGTGAGTGTCCTGATATAGCCAAAAACTTTTGCATCATACATATAAATACCAGTTTGTGCGATGTCGCTTTTGGGTTTATCCGGCTTTTCTTCAATGGAAACTACCATACCGTCCGCATTTATTTCGATAACGCCATATTGTTTGGACCCCGTGTCTTTATGTACGCCAAATACCATCGCCCCCCGGCCAACGTTCTCAAACCGGGAAATAGCAGCACGTAAATCGCAATTAAAAATATTGTCCCCGAGAAATACCAACAGCGGCTCTCCGCCCGCAAATTCTTCCGCAAGCGCCACCGCATCTGCTATGCCGCCTTTCGCATTCTGCTGTATGGCATAATACATGCGCAGTTTAAACTCCTCACCATCTTTTAAGAGATTGGCAAAATCTCCTGCATGATCGCCGGATGTGGTTAATAATACTTCCTTGATCCCGGCTTTCCGCATGGCCTCCAGCGGATAGTAGATCATCGGTTTGTGATACACCGGCAGAAGATGCTTATTGGTGACGAGCGTCAGCGGTCGCAGTCTGGTAGCCAATCCTCCGGCTAAAATAACACCTTTCATATTATGAAGGAATAATAATAAAGAGTAATAAGAGCGCAATGCACCCCAACAGCACATATTCTATCACAACTTTCACATGCAGATCTTCTTTCAGGCTATGATGCAGTATGCCCCAAACGACATACGATACTGTGGTCACGACGCCTACAATGCGCTGTGCGAACGTATTGCCGGCTGTGGCAAAAAACGTCGCGATCCCTCCGGCTAGAATAATAAACAGAATGAATAGGTAAAACCATTCCTTTTTCATAATAAACTCCCCCGCTGTATGGAACTAATCAAAATAAGAAGCGCGACAAAAAAAGCAATATGGGCAATACTATGTCCCGATACACGAACAATCCTCCGTCTCCGAGTAAGCCAAGCATCAACGCCAAATACTCCCAACAACACGCCGATAAACACATACACAATGGTACGATTAAAAACTCCGAGGTCTATCCAAGGCTTTTTCGTCACGCTACTGTATGCGCTTGCGGCGGCTTTCACCGCTGACGCCTGATCTGAGACAGCGGCGAGCAGCGGAACCGTCACTTTCTGAGTTTGCTCACGACTCTGTGGACGGACACGACTTCCGAACATCTGAACCACCAATGTCGTTTCCTCACCATTCAATATCCCGTTCACTACAGCGAAGCCTATATCCCGATATCCTACCTTCATGAGATTGTCACGATGTGTAGAAGATGCCATCCACGCATCC
>ERZ1292629.3804-Hain-H43-01um-R1-3804-length-11427-cov-4_pt1 | contig 11427 bp, 13 predicted proteins | sample MGYA00564399_ERZ1292629 | MGnify/ENA primary metagenome ERZ1292629 (study PRJEB36523, sample SAMEA6512636) | groundwater metagenome | collected 2019-01-08 | study: AquaDiva: Metagenomics assemblies of 32 groundwater samples | reverse complement strand
TTAAGGAGAAGACATTAGTTTTGATAAAGCCAGATGGAATTTTTAGAGGTTTAATTGGGAAGATAATTGGAAGATTTGAAGATGCTGGACTTAAAATTATTGGGATGAAGATGGTCTGGATTGATGAAAATTTTGCTAAAGAACATTACAGGCAGGATATCGAGGATAAATATGGAAAGAGAGTAAGGGACGATTTAGTAAAATATGTTAAGGAAGGGCCACTTGTTGCAATGGTACTAGAGGGAGTGGATGCAATAAAAGTTACAAGGAAGATGGTTGGTTCAACTTATCCAAGTGAATCGATGCCTGGAACTATAAGAGGAGATTATGCCCACATTTCAAAAGATTACGCAAACTCTAATGAAATAAATGTAAGAAATTTAGTTCATGCATCTGGAAATGCTGAAGATGCTAAACATGAAGTGCCTCTATGGTTCAGTCAAAAGGAACTTCACAGTTATAAGACAACTCATGAAATGATATGCTTTGAAAAATAAAAATGGGAAGAAGATTTAACAAAGTAAAGTGGAATAATCATCATTACGATTCTAAGAAACCCAAAGCCCAAAGACCGAGAAGGGAAGAAAATCAATCGATAAAGGAAGAGAATTCTAATTATCTGCCGGATGTTATCTTTTTAAGACAGAGATATGAGGAATTGAGAATTTCAAATACAAATAATGGATTTACTGGAAAAAATACTCAAAGAAATTACAAGGCGATAGATTCAAAAATCTCAGATTCAGGAATAGATTATTCTGCACTGAAATCTGCATATCTGGAAGAGATTGAATTACAAAATGCAGGTGTTAAAAGGTTAATTTTAGCAAGAGATTCTAATAGGAATGCTTATTTAGATGCTCAAAAAACACTAGACGGTATTGCGCAAAGATATCCTTCAATTGGCCAAGAGATTAGAGAAGAACAACTGTTTTAAGATTAAGTAATTTTTTTATAAAAAATAAGAAATTAATTGGAAATCAAATCTCAGTGTTCAATTTGATTTTCTAATTTAGAACATTAATGCCTATAATTTGGATAGCTAAGAAATGGATTACTTTCAAAATAAATTGTTCTTCTACCTTGCTAAAACAGATAGTTCTAAAAAGGTTTTTAATTCTTGATGATTGTGTTTATACTAAGCCCCCATAGTTTATCGGATTAGAAATATTTATATAATTGTTTACATTTTATAAATGATGAGGGTTTTATTATCCAAGAATTCAAAACAGATATTATTTAATCTATTAATGAAGAAACATGGTGCTGTAAGTTTGAAAGATTTAGCTCTAAAATTAAATATTCCCTATAAAACTATCAGAAACTGGAAAAATGGACAAAGGAAATATTTACCTAATAATTTGATGGATGAATTTTCTGAAAAATTAGAAATTTTAGACGTGCAACCGAATAATTGGGGGCAGAAAAAAGGAGGCAATGCAGGGCGAGAGAATAAAATAAAAAATTTAAAAAAATTATGGAGTGATCCAAAATTTTCTAATTTAATAAGCAAGATTGGTAAGAAAAATATCTTTATTTTAAACAAAAAAATTAAGGAGGATGAAAATTATCGAAAATTTATTAGGAAAAAGATCAAGTCGTTAAAAAATAAAAAAAGACAATTCCAGAGTGAGCTTTTAGAGCTAAAAAATAGAAGTTATTTTAAAAATAATAAAATTTCACTGGATAATTCTGGAGTTCTATTCAGTAAATCTGATAAAATAAAAAATATAAAACTTCCTTTAGAGACAACTCCTAAACTTGCAGAAGAAATAGGCATTCATCTAGGCGATGGTTGTTTGTCTATCCATAAGAATTATTTTTCTGTTAAAACTAACAAAAAAGAAAGAGAATATATGTTGAATTTTCTATTTCCATTATATAAGGAATTATATGGCTTGAATTTAAAATTAATGGAGCTTGAAAGTGTTGTTGGATTTGAGGTTTATTCTCAAGCATTATTTGAATTTAAAAATAAAGTCTTAAATATTCCTTTTGGGAATAAAGTTAATAGAATCACAGTTCCGCCTTTAATACTTGAAAGCAGAAATAAGGAGATATATTCTTCTTTTGTAAGGGGTATTTTCGATACTGATGGTTGCGTCCATCTGGTGAAATCAAAAAATAATTACCCAGTTATAACTTTTACAATAAAGTCAGAACCTTTCATCAAAGAAGTTGGCAAGATGCTTGAGATAATGGGTTTTATTCCTTACTTGGGAAAATATGTAATAAGTTTAAATGGATATGTCATGCTTGAAAAATGGATTAAAGAGATAGGTTCAAATAACCCAAAAAACATGGCTAAATTGGAACAAGCGAGTAGTTCAACCTGGATAGAATAGCTCCTTGCGGAGGAGTTGATCAGGGTTCAAATCCCTGCTCGCTTATAAAAGGTTGAGGGCGAGGTTCAATTCCTCGTGGCATGTTACCTAAGGGTTAACTTACACCACTTAAGCGATAAATTATCGAGGAGGAGTAATTTTAGCTATATTCAATTATTTCATATCTCGCATTATATTTGTATATATCATATGCTTCATAAATTATTAATGGAATAATTAGAATTCTAAAAGCTAATAACTGTGAAAGAAGAACAAAGCAAGATGTATAACGAAGCTAAAAAAGAAATAGACAAAGTCAAAAAAGACATGGGCAGAATTATCAAGGAAAACGAAGAAGCAAAATGATTATTTCTTTCTTGAAAAAATAATAACATTATGTTTTATTATCTTGCCCTTAACTAAACTTCCTACTCTTTCTCCCCAGATTGCACCTATAACTCTTCTTGCTTGTTTATTTGAACTAAATCTGAAATAAGTCTTAATTCTTTTTTCTGCTTCAAAACCTTTTTTCAAAACCCAGCCATTATATTCTTTTGTTCTCTTTATATCTGGATATCTTCCACGAATTATTTCAAATTCTCCGCCTATATCGTTTTCAATTAAAAAAATAATTCCCTTTGGCTTCAATACTCTTAAGGCTTCTTTGATAGATTTACTCTTTCTGCTATAACCATTTATTGTGCTTATTGCCCATGACGAAATTATTACATCTGCGTAATTCGAGGGTAAATTTATCTTTTCAACAGAAGAATGAATAAATCCTGCATTCTTATTATCTTTAAACTTACTTTTAGCTATTCTTATTTGTTCTTTTGAGATATCAATTCCAACGTATTTTTGAGTTTTGTTTGATAATAAACCGGCATATTTTCCGTTACCACATCCGAAATCAACAACTACCTTTCCTTTTACCTTAGGAAATAGAAACTTTTTTATTTTATTAGGAAAATCTTCTGCTTTTGTAAATTCTTCATAAATCTTTGAATTATCATAATAACTATTGGAATTTTCAATTAAGCTGTTTTTTATCTTTTTCATTGTTTAGTTTCCGGAAAGATCATATCAACGATATAAGAAGCTACATTTATAGGGCTTCCTTTTCCAGGTCTCATATGCATATGTATTCCTGGCACAGAATTAACTTCAATAACCCTATATGAATCAGCTGTTTGTTCTGTTTCAACATCGACAGTCATAAAATCGATACCTGCATAAGGCAATCCATGAAAAACCTCCAATGCTTTTCTTGATATATCAATAACTGAAGGATGAACTCTATCTGTATAATTTTCACACACTCCGCCATCGGCAATATTTGAATTATGTCTTAAATAAACTTTTTTTCCTTCTTCAGGTAGGTAATGTAAGTTCATATCGTTTCTTGCTAAAAATCTAAGCGCTTGTGAATCTACTGAGATTGGACATAAAGAATTAGTTCTTAAATTTCTACTTGTATTTTCATCTAAGACAAGTTTTTCCAGAGTGTCTTGGCCATTACCCACAACATGCGCAGGATCTCTATACAACACGGCATAGCTTCCTTCTCTCGTAACGAAAACCCTGTACTCATTTCCATCAAACTGTTGTTCAACTAAAAATGCTCTATTTCCAATACTCCAAACAACTTGATCAATTGCTTCTTTAACATCGCATAAGTTATTCAAATCTATATGAACATTGTCTCCATGAGATCCAAAATTAGGTTTTACAACCACCGGAAATCCAAGTTCTTGTGCATACAACAAAGAATCATTAATTTCATTTCTTGTAAAAGCCAAGCCCTCGTTTACATTAATTCCTGCTCTTCTAAGCAAAGTTTTAGCAAGAAGTTTATCTCCGGAAATAACTGAAGTTAAATAAGGAACTATTGAAGAATCTCTGTCTAATAAAAATTCATTATGTCCGTTATATGAAGCCTCCAAAAGTTCTATAGTTCCATCTAGTGAGATTATATCTATTCCTCTACCCTGCATTTCTATTACTAAGAGTCTTTGATTAGTATGAAGACTCTGTAGTTCTTCTTCGTTCAACATTTTGTCTCCTTGAGTTTAAGATTCTCCTACTCTTGATTCCCCGCTTCCGCTATCTCTAGATGTGGATCTTCTTGTAGTTTTTCGTTGAGCTTTTGGGGAAAGATCTCCGCTATAAGGTTTTGAATGTAGTAATACTTTCTCAACTCCTCCTAGCCTGATTCCTAACTCAATACCTGTAGAAGTTACTCTTACAGCACCAGCACCCTCAGGAACTTCGTATTGGCTTATACCTTTTGCAGTTCCATATACATGAACTGTGTTTCCTTGTTTCTCAAAGAAATAAGCTTCGCTACTTGGAAGATGGACATTAGCTTGTCTTGTAAAGTCAACAAGTTCACTAACATCGCTACTTCCATAACTTCCTCTAAGCTCTCGCAATGGTTTGAATTGTTCTGTCATGTTTTACCTCCTTACAATTTATTTTGAGCATTACAACAAGATCTTTCCTTCCTTCAATAACACCATCAAAAGTAGATTCAGAATATTCTACACCTTCAAAACCTAATTTTCTTCTTTCAACTGGATTATCCACAGAACTTCTAAATGGAACAATATCATGAGCATCATAAACATAAGCTGCGCAAATAATTCCTCTCGGAATTAATCTATCTACTAGTGGCTTGACAACTTGATCTCTAAATTGAACAAGTGGATCCTCTGAGAAAATTTCATGAACATAGTCTGCAATATTAGATAATAAAACAATATCAACCGGTCTTTCTAACATTTGAGGTATTTGGTCAGCCCGAGCAATTAATAATTTAGGCCTTGTTCTTGCACAATTAGTTTGAGCAGTTCTATAATCTTGCTCTGATTGCAGATATGGATTACTTGCTAATTTTAATGCAGTTTTATCGTATTTGTTATTGAATAAATCAGATTCTCTTAATTTTCGTCCATCTCCATTAAATTGATCATATTGTTCATCAAAAAATGCTGCTGCCTCTTGAGATAAACCTCTTCTAAGAAGTTTATATATTTCAAAGCCGAGAGCATCATTACCTCTTAAGAAAAACTCTTTAAATCCTTCAAAGTCAAGTCTTTCCAAAGCACTTAATTTTAATTCAGCAAAATGATTTGCCCTAGAATTAACATCAAAGCTTCTTACACTTTTAGCTCCGAGCATTAAAGCATTTATTACATGGTCTCCTGAAGCAGTTACAGTTAAAACATTTTTCCCTGAAAAATCAATTAACGGAAAATAACCTCCAAGGTTTTCTGTAGTAAATGCATAAATTGGGGAATCTTGTTTAAATCTCATTTTGCAAAACCTCCATTCCATTTTAATGGACATCCCGTAAAACCCTGTTTTCCTGCTTCATCTATTTTTTCTAAATAAGCTCTTATTGGAGATGAGTGTATAACTTCATCAAAACTATGAGTCTTAAGAGTTATATCGCTATTATAACTACCAGCACTCTCAGAAATCCATGTACATGGAGAAACTCTTCCTAAATTATCAATGTAAAGAAACTTTGTTGCTCCTGGACAAATCCCACTTGATCCATTTCCAGAAACACTCCCTAGATTATGTCTAACCTTTATTCTATCTTCATATTTTTCCGCAAGTTGTTCAACGGATTGAGCAATTTCTAATGAAGAAATTCTTGTGACTAGTGAGTAATCTCCAGCCATTCTTCCTGCTGGTTGCATTAAAGAGAACGCAACTTCTTTGACTCCTTGATCAGCACAAAACTGAACCATTTCTTCAAGTAAGGAATCATTCTGTGTATAAAGCACGGTTCCAACTCTAACATATACTCCTTGTTCAGTTAAATTGTGCAAACCTCTTAGTGTAGAATCATAAGTTCCTTCTCCTCTAACAGCCTCATGAATCTGTCTTTGATGTCCATCCACACTTACATGAATCATATTCAAACCCATATCGGAAATTCTTTGGGCTTTTTCTGGAGTAATTAAAGAGGCATTTGTTGAAACATCTACTACAAAATCATTTCCAGCAGCATATTCTAAAATGTCAGCCATATCTTTTCTTACAAAAGGTTCTCCACCAGTAAATTTAACATGTCTGAAATTTCTCTTCTTTAAACCATCGATTGCGCTTTTAACTTCATCAGTGTTAAGTTCTCCATTTATTTTTTCTGGTCCAGAAGCAAAAATGCAATAAGAACAGTTATAATTACATACATTAGTGATCTGCCATAAAGCTCTGCCTCCGTCTTCAGGAATTCTAAATAAACAGAAGTCATAATCTTCCGTTTTAAATTGCCCACTATTTTGAACAGCTAGTTGCATTTTCTAACCTCCTCTAAAATTTGATAGAATAATATTTGGTATTGTTTGTCAGAAGGATTTTGTGGAGTATCAAATGATAATAGCTTGCCAAATCTATCTCTGGTTTGTGCTTCTAATATTCTTCTTTCTTTCTGATCATTAGTTAGTTGTGCATCAATTCTTCTTTTTATTTCTAATTCTGGCAAATCTCTTCCAACAAGCCTTCCAAGTTGAGTTTTATAGTCAGATCTAACTAACAGAACATTATTATTTACTAAGTTTATAAAATTATCTTCTACTAATAAAGCCCAATCAACAAGAACAATTCCCTCTGAATGATCAATTCTTTCTCTAAGAACTTCATAGGGTTTTGGTTTTGTTCTTCTAATGTCATCAAAATCCAAATGAGTAAATACTACTCCCTGGTTTTCTCCTATTTCTACAAGTTTAGAACAAGCATAAGATTTTCCGCAACCCATCGAGCCCGTTACCCCAAGTCTATAATTTTCCATTTTATCGTCTCCATCCTATTCCATATCTCAAAGGACAAAATGAAATCACTCTTGCGTCTGAATTATTATCTCCATTAAATACTCTAAACTGGGATGGATCTCTGACTACCATGTATCCTCTATTTTGAAGCTCATCAGTTAGATTTCCAACTTTTTCTAAAACTTTCTCAGGAGAAAGAGTATCAAAGCTAGAATGTGGAGATCCACTATGAATATATTGAATAGGTAGAGAAGACTTTCCTCTTGATTCTGCTTGTCTTTCAAATGGTGTTCCCGCTCTAAGCGTTAGATAATGGGCCCTTATTTCTTCGGGTTCTGTTTCCAATATTAAACTTAGAGTATCATCAAGAGCTTTTTCATCAGCTTGCGGGGCATCAAATATCCAGCTCGTTCTAACACGCATCCCTGCTTTTCTTGTTCCAACAATTGCTTCTTTCATTTCATCAACAGTTATTCCCTTATTCATATAATCCAGAACTTTTTGACTGGCCATTTCTGCACCATAATGAATCCATCTGAATCCTGCTTGATGCATAGATTGAATCATCTCCGGATCATATCTTGATACTGTGCTTAAACAACCTAACATAGTTTCAATACCTCTTCTCACTATTTCATCAGAGATTGTAATCATCCTCTTTCTATCAACTGTTGCATGATCATCTAAAAACAAAATCTTCTGTGCACCAAATTCATTAGCTAGGTATTCTATCTCATCAACTACCTTTATAGGATCTCTTTTTTTCCAATGACCCCAAAACTCTGGTACGGGACAGAATCCACATTTCTCAACACATCCTCTGCTAGACAATAAAGTTCTAACATCAATATAATCCTTCATATCGACTAGAGATCGGTCAGGAATAGGTAGCTGATTAAGATCAAATCTTTCCTTTCTTGGAGTAGTTCTGTGTAATCTTCCGTTTGATTTATAAATTACTCCTGTGACCCCTTCCAAAGATTTATCTGACCATTCATTATCTAAAAGTTCTGTAAGTGCCGGCTCCATTTCTCCTGAAATTATAACTCCATGTGTTCCGTCAAGAAACATTTCCCCATAATGCTTTGGTGTTCTTCCTCCAAGAATAACTCTCGATCCTGTTGAATCTGCAATTCTGGCAATTCTATTAACTCCGGAAATTGCTTCATGTCTGAATAAAGGAATATGATAATCAAACGGAACAACTGTAAAGTCCGGATTAAATTGATCTAATTCTGTAGAGATTGATTCTGGAGTTCTCTGTTTAACATCCATATCAACAACTCTAACTTCATTACCTAAACTTTTCACATGTGAGGCGATTGTTAAGACATCTATAGGTTCAATTAACAAACTTCTGTCAGTATATGGTTCATTCGGAGGATTTACAACAAGAACTCTACTCATCTTTTCCTGCCTCCATACTCTTTGACTTCTTTTTCTCTTAATTCAGGAGCATTATCTAATTTTTCAAGATAAGCCATTAACTCACCAATATAAGAGGCAATAGGCTGATCTTTATGTTGGTCTGCAAATCTTTGTCTCGCACAAACAAAAGCAGCATATCTATCAGAATCTCTTAAATAGAGACTTCTCTTGTCTACAAATTGACTAATTCCAACAGCCACAAGATCTCTTATGTTTTCATTAACATTTCTTTTCTGTCTTATGAGTGTTGAACTTACAGCCTCTATTGGAATTTCTAAACCATCGTATCCATTCTCAAGATCTATTGATATCATTCTATCAGAATATTGTAGGCTATCGGGATACATTGATTGCAGGTCATCAAGAGTAACTAACTTTTCTCCTTGAAGGGTTTTAATTTTTCTCTGACTGACTACAAACTTGCTTCCGGTAAAAAGTCTTCTTTGTGTTTCAGTGGAATCTAACCCAATTCTTTGATATCCCATAGGATCAAGAACTTTTTGCATTACATCAGTTCCAACAAGAAAATAAATTCCAGTATTTGGATAAGCTTCTCTTACAGACTCAGCCATCTCAACAAAAAGAGCCTTATTGAAAAACCCTAATGAAACATTTCCTTCACATCTTGCAAATCCTTCCTGTGCATGAACTCGATCATAAATTGCAGCATTTTCTCTTAAGTTTATATCTTTTTCAAAATGTGCTGTTGATGTCAAGATTAAAGTCTCTTCTAATCCTTCAGCATTTGAAGATTCTCTTGCTGCTCTTAGTCCTTCTCTAAATAAAGAAACATGTGCAACGCTCAACGGATCATATGATCCTGCAGCAACAACCAATGTTCCAACATCTTCTCTTTTTCTAAATACCGGCTCCCTTGTAAAAACAAGTTTAGAAACTCCTTGCTTTCCAAGTTCGTGAATTTTCTTTCCTATTAAATAAAGTTCTATACTCCTTACGACTTCAGCAACATCTCTTGATTCTTCAACCATTTTATGCAAACAGCCCCCTTAATGATTGGTACATTTCTTCTCTGACTCTTGAATCAAATTCAGTTCTGAACAAAGTATTAATTTGATGACTCTCAACTCTTGGTTCTCCACCTTTCACATACGTGCAAATATATAATTCTGGTTTTCTTCCTGACTTTGGAACATCAGACCTTGGAGCCGCAGAAGTCTCAGCCAAAGCATAATGAACACCAAATCTATTAATTAAGTTAGAAGCACTTCCTACTACAGTGTCAGGAGTTACAAATGCTTTTTCATTTATTCTTTCTCCTAGAATGCTTCTTGATTCAACTCCGTAAGGAACATACTTGATATAGAAATAGGCAGAAGATCCTGCAGGTTGTAATGCTGGGCCTAATCTATCCGCCATTTCTACTAGCCCAAATTTCTTACCTCTCTTACCTTCTCTGACAAGATATTCAAATAATTTTTTATCTCTTGAAAAAGTATAAGTTACCACGGCCTGATGCATTGCATTTGCTGTTAAAAGCCCTGCCCCATTTACATCTTCATAGTTGTTTGCAAGTTCTCTTGATATCTTGGCCAAAACTAATGAATTTGGAGTATATGCTTGCTTTCTTCCTCCAGTTGACCAGCTTTCTAAATCTGCTTGAGCTTGTTGTATTCTTTCATTCCATTCTCCTGAAGAATTCAGTCTTTCTACTTCTTTTTTTATTTGATTATCCAAAGCTGAATTATGTGCAGCAAAGAAACTATCTAAAATACTTCTACCCTCATTAAGTTCTCTTTCAAGCCTTTGCATTTCTGTTGTTTCCATGATATTGTAACTTTGAAGTGGTATTATAACCTTTTCGTTGTTTGCTTAAGAAAATACAGTGTTTTATTATTAATAGACATTTCTCACAATATTTTGTCTTTATAGTTGGATTTTTTAGAAAAGTATAAAAACCAGTTTTTCAAGATATTATTGTGGTTTTAGATCAGCAAATAACAGAAAAAATAAAGGAAATGGTTTATCAAAAACCAAGGTCTGTAAACGAGATAGCAGTAGCCTTGGACAAAAGCTGGAAAACTGTTGATAGGTATATCGAGGAGATAATGCTTAAAACAGGAACAATAAAGACTGAAACATTTAGGGGAGGTACAAGAGGGGCTCTTAAAATAGTTTATTGGAACAATACAGAAAAAGTACATTCTACAGATGTTCAGGAAAATTTATTCAAGCAAATTGAACTTGGAATAGATAAATATGATTTCTCCCCATTTGAAATTTACCAATATATTGATCCAAATAAAAGAAAAGGGCATTATGAGATTATCGATAACGAAAAGTCTTACGATTACGATATTGGTTCTTTAATACCCTATTTTGAAAAAGCTGAAAAAGAAATCTTAATTTTCGCAGGTAATCTTGCTTTTATTCATTTGCAACATAAAAAGAAAAAATTGTTAAATTATCTTGCAGACTGTATTAAACGTAAAGTTGTCGTGAAAATAATTACAAATATTAATCTTATAGATCTTCAAAATGTTGAAGAAGTGCTGTCTTTAAACTCTGGATTGAAAGAGCCAATGTTATTAATAAAGCATGGAATAACTCCACTTAGAGCTTACGTCTTTGATAATTTCATTATAAAATTTGGAGAAATTCAAAAAGGATTTGGCAAACAGGGACAAATTGATAAGGCGATTGCAATTTATTATGCTATAACGGATAGGGAATGGATTGAATGGCTGCAAAAGATATTCTGGAAAAAGTTCCAAATGTGCATCCCTGCAAATAAAAGAATTGAAAACCTTGATACTTTAAAGAAAGTTAAGAGGAAAATATAGTTTTCTAAAGTCATACTCGTTCCATCAGGGTATATTCTGCATCTGCCTTCCTTAAACCCATCTAGCTTCTTGTTCAACATCTGGCCAACTTCA
>ERZ1292629.3801-Hain-H43-01um-R1-3801-length-11435-cov-9_pt1 | contig 11435 bp, 12 predicted proteins | sample MGYA00564399_ERZ1292629 | MGnify/ENA primary metagenome ERZ1292629 (study PRJEB36523, sample SAMEA6512636) | groundwater metagenome | collected 2019-01-08 | study: AquaDiva: Metagenomics assemblies of 32 groundwater samples | reverse complement strand
TTGAAACAATTGAGCAGGCAAAAAATCAAGATGGAAAAAATGATGAAAAATCAATATAAATCTGAGGGAATTCCGTACACGCGAAATAAAGGATTTGGAACCGCTAAATTGTCAGTAATCTTCGAGCTCAATCAGCAATCTCACGGCTCGAAGTATCATACAGTGGACCCACGGGGAATTGAACCCCGCCCTCCTCCATGCCATGGAGGTGTTCTACCGATATACTATGGGCCCAAAGTAAAAATATTCTAATCAAATATCCAAAATCTTGCAACTAAAAACTATAAACTATAAACTAAAAGCTATAAAAAGCCCCTATAGCTCAATGGATAGAGCAGCGCCGTCCTAAGGCGAAAATCTCCGTTCAACTCGGAGTAGGGGCACCCTCATTAAATCCTTAAAACTCCCAAGCTTAAAATATCAACAATCTGATTTCCGAAAATTAAAACAATCAAAGCCGCTAAAAGAAACGGGATTCCCATGGTCGTATAAAATTCCTTTAAGAAAACGCGGCGGAAAATTGAGAGTAAAACCACGAAGACAAATACCAGCGGCAGAAAAACGACAAAATTCGGCCAGCCGACGATTAAGGCGGACAAAAAACCAAGTTCAGTCTCCCCTTCTTCAAAAAACCTCTCCCGATGTTTTTTCAAAAATTTCAAAAACAAATAAAAAACAAAAGCGGCGCCGATGGTAATTAAAGCGTTCAGCCAGAAACGACCGAAGGAATAGAAGAGAAAATAACCTGATACCGGCATAGATAAATCAAGCGACGAATTAAGCAGGAGCTGCGTGAATTTATTCTGCGACCAGATATAATACTGGCTGATTGTCAACAAAACAGCGTAAAGGACGTGGAAACTGATTGAACTTATAATCAATGTCCGGGACTTCGTAAGTCCTATGGACTTACGAAGTCCATATATTAAAACTGCCAGAATAAAAATAATACCGAAGAAAATTTTCGGCAACCAGATTAAAACAACAGACAACCAATAACTCATAGATTGTATTATAACAAAAACAACTCCCTTTCTTTATGTTTAATATATGGACGTCCGACGCCAATAGTTTTATTTTATAAAGATTTTTGATAAATTGAAGGAAAAGGTGGGGTGTGCCGAATTGGTAAGGCACCGCTCTCGAAAAGCGGCGCCCCGCAAGGGGCTTGCGAGTTCGAGTCTCGCCCCCACCGCCACTAAAAATCCCCTGACGCGTCAGGGGATTTTAGTAAACATACTCATCAACCAAGTTTCCGCTTTTATCGTAGAGTGAAATTTTGCCCGGGGAAACGCCAGCAATGTCTCTGCCGGCCCAGATTAGCCATTCATTTAGAAGAAAATCGTTGTCTTTGGAATGCAAAATAAAACAATTTCTGTAATCCCCCGGCAAGCTGAAATTTTCCAAATTTCCTCCTGTCAAGCATTTATTCAAACGGAGATTGAGCCCCAAGGGATTTGTTAAGGAATAAATCGTCAATGTCTGCCCGCTTTTTAATTTTATGTCGCCCATCACCGAGCCATCCGGGTTGTAAATTTCCACGCCTTTAAGAATTTCTATCTCAGCGTTCGCGCTTTTGATTTTCCAACCGGTAAGATTGAGTTCTTCGCTCGCGTTAGAAACAAGTTTAATCGGAGAAACGGAGAAAATTTTTATTTTCGGCCCGAATGTCTGAAACGGAACGGTGGCGGTCGGCGCCGGGCCGGCCTTCCAGAATGGTTCAAATTTAAACGGGTTGGGGATATTAAATTTTTTGAAAATTTCCGGGCCTTGATTAATGGCGTAAAAAACCAATCCGCCGACTACAATGATAAATAAAATTACTTTTAGGGTGTCCATTTGAAACTGAGTGTAAAATTAACTGCGCCGCCTGAAGGAACAAAAGAAGTCAGCGGCAAATCAACGTCTTTGAATCCCGATTGGCCGGCTAAATTGTTTTTGAAGTTAATCGCCGCCTCCTCGTTTGCCGCCTGACCGCTGAACATTATTGGCGCCTCGGCTGATTGAATGAAGATTCTCTGGATTTTAACGTTGTTGCCTGTTGTCAAACCCTTGAGTCTCTCAAGAAACGCCGACCAATCAATCGCCTTTTCTCTGACGCTCAGCGCCAAATCCACTTTTTGATTAAAACCTGCTGCTTCCTGCTGAAGTTTTCCGAATTCAAAAATTTCCGGCTGTTTGGTAAAAGTCAACTGCTCGTTTAATGGAGACATTGTCTTAACCATAAGCCAGTCGGCTATAAAGAAGGCAAGAACGAGAAACGTTAAAGAAGAAAGAACGACACTCCGCCAAAGTTTTATAAAACTTAATGTTTCCTGCTGACGGAATTCTTTTTCCGTGCCCACGCTGGCTAAACTGACAATCGTATCTTTAAAACGGGGAATTAGCCCCCGAAGAGCCGAACCCATGGCGGAAAACCAAACCGGTTCCAAATCGCCGAATTTTTTAATGGCCATCAATTGCGACTGAATGGCGAATTTTTCGGAAATAATTTTGAAAATCTCGGCATGGAGCCGCGGGCTGACCAGTACGAGCTTTTTAATCTGTTCGCTCTGGTGGGTCTCATAAAATTTCAAAACTTTTTCCGCTTCATTGATGAGCACGTTTTTGAAGTCATCAAAAGGAACCTGTCGCTTATCGCCGTAGATCGACTGCCAGGAAACGAAATGGTTGAAATAGAATTTTCCTTTTTTAATAACATTAAATCCCAAGCCGTTAGTGCTGACATGAAACAAAACATAAACGTCTTCAAGATTTGTGTTCGTTCCCCATTCAATCGCCAGCCGCGAAAGCGAGAGCGCCGGACACTCTATCGCCGCCACCGAAAACCCCGCCTCTTTCAAACATTTTTCAAAACCGTCAATAATGTCCTTCTGGATAAAAGCGCTTAGAATTTCGATCTGCCCGCCATTCGTCCGACTCTCGCCGATTTTCTCCCAATCAGAATAAGCGTTGTTGAAATCAATGGGCGAAACCATTTGAAGGTTTAGTTTAACCGCTTCTTCAAGATTAGCGCTGGCCAATGCCGGCAAACCGAACGTTTTGATATAGATGTTGTCGTCCGGAATGGTAATAATGACGTTGATTTTCTTTTTCGGTTTGTCGGTGAGCTGGGAGTGAAGTTCGGAAAGAACGGAAATAAATTTTTCCGCGTCAGCCACTTTTCCGCCTTTAATAATACCCGGCGGCATCCGCAAAGCCGCGGTAATTAGTTTATCGCCTTTGATTCTAATATAGCGCAAGTTCAGGTCGCTGATTTTCAGTCCGCCGATTTCCGGCTGGGAATTAAGAAGTTTTAATAAATTGAAGATTGAAGATTGAAGATTGAAGATTTTCATAAAATTATTTAGTTTTGTGTCGTAAATTTGTTATTCTTGACTTTCTAAGATAGTCTATAAACTTACTAACTTGCCTTGAAAGACTTATTGATTTAGAAATCACCGAATTAAAATCTTCTTCGCTTATAAACTTATTATCTAAAGATATACGTATCTGTGCCCTTAATTCGCCAACCGACCCCTTACTGATAAATAAAAATTGAATAAATTCTTTATTAGAGCCTCTTTCAAACCCTTCGGCTATATTAGATATAATAGAGATTGCTGTTTTTCTTATATGCATTTTCAAAACAGAGTCTCTAAAAATCTTTTTATCTGTAATCCCGTAAACGAAATTTACTATACTGCGGGCATCCTGCCAAATTGGTAAATCTTCAAATTTTTCTATTTTCATATTTAATTCTAATCTTTAATCTGCAATTTGCAATCTGCAATCTATAACGCTATTTCCTGTATTGATTCTATTTTTACTTCGCCGGTGACGGAATTAACGTTGACCATCGCCCGAAGCTGCCGCCTTTTGATTGAAGCGCTGCCCAAAGAAGTGATTTCGTCTTTTCCGGAATTCGCGGTACTGCAGACGCTTGAAACGGTCTTTGAATCTTTACAGACAATAATGTGAGCGGCGCGGCTGCCTACCGCAATATCGTATCCTGAACTGGAAAAATTTTTGTCGCGGACGATTTTCATCATCGCCTCCTGAATGCCGGCTTGCGCCGCTGCCAATGCCTCGGCTGACAATTTCGCTCCGAAACCGCTCTGACTCAAAAGGTAAGCGATGAAAACGCCGGCGACGGCGATTTCCACGATAATTCCTCCGATTAAAAGAATTGTTGGGAGAGCAACAATGGCTTTCATAGTGAATAGTTTATTATCACATCGTCAACCCGCGGGCTTTGGGTGCGGGCTTGGTCAGAATAGAGAAAAATTTTATAGCGGAAATAACGGTAGTTGTTATGATAAGCGGGATTTATTTGAATCGGAACGTTGGCGTCCGTAGGCGTGTAATAACTGCCGCTACTGCCATCCCAGCCCTTATAATTCCAAGGTCCGGAAGAAGTGGCGGCTGAAGCAATTTGGAATTTCACTTCTCCACTATTAAGAACGCCCTGCCACATAATGGAATTGAGCCCTGCGCCGTTGGAAACGCCGGTGTCAAAAATTGAAGAAATTAAATTGGCTTCAAGCGGTGTTTGAGATTGAGTGCTGGCTGATGCCTCATTAGAATAATTAGAGTTGCCAGCGGCATTATAAGCCCGGACGCGGTAATAATAGGTAGTGTCGGGATTTAAGCCGGTGTCGCTGTAAGTTGTCACGCTCGCTGTTGTGGTGGCAATTTGGGAAAATCCGCTGCCGCCTCCAGTTAAAGAGCGTTCAATTTTGAAACCGGTTTCACTGCTGGAATTATCAGTCCAGCTTAAATTGATTTGTGATTGGCTTATAGCCGTGGCGGTTAAATTTGAAGGCGCGTTAGGAAGTATTTGCGCTGTGTAAGTTCTGCCGCTGGAAATGCCGGACCAAGAACCGCTGCCATAAAATATTTTTACAGTGCCGCCGTTGGTCGCTGAACTGCCCCCGCCTAAAGCGTTAATACTGCCAGTAACGCTGACTGACTCGGCTTTTAATAAAACCCCGCCGCCGGCGCCGGCTACGCCGGAACCGCCATTAGAAGCGGAAAAAGCACCGCACATATTTCCTCCGTGCCCTGATGGAGAACTGCCTCCACTATTACCTGCGTTTCCTCCGTATCCGCCGCGAGTATTATAAATCCAAGCAGGACAACCAGTATTTTGTCCGGGCTGACCATTGCCGGCGCTATTTATCAATCCGCCAGTATCTATACTGCCGCTAATATTCAAACTACTACTGGAATATAGTTTAATATATCCTCCGCCACGATTACCAGCGCCAGCGCCGCCGCCATAACCAGATGGACCGAAAAGTTCGGCTGAACCGCCGCCGCCACCTCCGCCGCCGCCAGAACCCATAAACAGACTCTCATCTGTTGTAGTGTCGCCTTGACCCGAAGAAACAGCATAACCTCCTATATTGCCATTAGCACCGTCACAATCACTACTGCACCAATTAGCATGACCTCCGTTTCCTCCGCTTCCTCCAAATGAACCGCCGCCGCCGCCGCCAGCCCCTCCATCCAAACTATTGTTGTTATTGCCATTAAAACCGCCGTCAATTCCTGAACCGCCAATACCGCTATTGCCAAAGGTGCTTCCAGGATTGCAATTTTCCACATTACAATAAGGTGGTGCGCCACCTCCACCACCACCTCCTCCATAACCAACGCCGGCGGCACTTAAAGTCCCCTGAATGTTTATATTATTCGCCTGAATTTCCACCCAGCCATAACTTGTCCCGTTATATGGCTGAATATACACCGTTGTTCCCGCAGCAACGGTAAAAGTATCTATATTGGTATGAACGCCGGCAATATAAGTGCCATTGGACGGCGCCCAGCTCGTACCGCCGTGGTCGCCGCCGGATAAATTATCCCAAGCGAAAACCTGTTCCGGCCCCGGGGAAAAAACAAAGTTAATAGCCAATAAAGCGGTGGTTAAAAAAATGATTAAAACTTGTCTTGAAATTTGAATTTTGAAATTTGTCATTTTTATTTTTTATAACCCTTGAATTATTATTGAACCAGTTGAGGTTGAATAATCTATGCCGGTTGAACTGGCGAATTTGTTGTTGACTAAACTCGCTCCGGTGCTGGTGGGAAAATTTTCCTGATTAGCGCCGGCTGACCAGTCAGTTTGCTGAAAAGACAAATTGCGGCTTCGGGTCAGGTATTTGGTCTCACTGAGATTCCGACCTCCTTGCCATTCAATTTTAACCGTGAGCTTCTGCGTTGAAGGGTCTTCGGTGATTGCGTTATCATCGCCGGGCCAACTGGAACAAGCAGTCGCGGCGTTTTCCGTAATATCTCCGACGCCGCAGTTTTCCCGATTGACGTTTTCAACGTAAAAATAACGGGTGAAGCTTTTGCCTTCAATTGATACCGGTTCGTCGCCGCCAGTAATTTCTCTGGTTGAACTGGAAACGTAATAATGGTTAGCCGAACCCTTGGACAGGTCGTAAATTTTATGCCAGTCGGATTCGGCAAAAACGTTTACATTATCCGCTAATTCCTGCGCCAGATAAACGGCGGTCTGAATTGTCTTTGTTTCCAGATTATTCTTGAGCAGCAAGGCGATGGCGCCGGCGGCGCCGGCAATCAAAATCCCGCCAATCGCGAGAGCAATAAGAATTTCAATCAATGATTGACCTTTAATATTGGATTTGGCCATTGGTATTTACAATGATTGTGCTGGAAGCTGAAGGGCTGCTCATTAACGATATTTTGATTGTGGTAGAAACATTCGGAAAGCCGGTGACCGGAGCGAAAATAATTGTAGAACTGGCGCCGCTTGACGGAATATCAAATTGAAGAGCCGGGGGGAGAGCGGTTCGCGAAACAACGGCGCTGGCGCTGTAGCTTGTTCCGGAAAACAAATCATAAAAATCATTGTTGTCGCCAGCCGGGTTTTCAAAATGAACTCCCCAGCGGCTGCCGGATTCTTGAGTGACGGAACGGTCATGGCTGTTTCTTAAAACCGCGACGAGTTCCTCTGTCTGAATTTTGAGATTCTGTCTCTGGCGATAACTTATCAAATTTACGAGCCCGATGCCGGCGATAACGGCAATAATGGCGATGACAATAATAAGCTCTAAAATAGTAAAGCCGAATTGCTTCATTTTTTAAAATTGCCCGACCAATTGATAAATCGGCACAATAATTGACAGCGCTATTATTCCAACAATCAGTCCGATTCCCAATAACAAGACCGGCTCCAAAAAAGAAACCAGTGATTTGATTGACGCTTCAATTTCCGATTCGTAAAAATCCGCCAAGGTCTGAAGCACCTGTTCAAGATGACCGGCTTTTTCCGAGATGGCTATTAAATTCACCACCGCCCGGGGAAAAACCGCTTCCTGCCGAAAAGCGTCTCCCAAGGTTGACCCCTTGCTGATTCCTTCGCGGCTGATTCTGATTAAACTGTCTTTGATTTCTTTGAAACCGACCGCGTCGGCGGTGATTTCCAATGCGTCAAGAATCGCCAAACCGGAATAAAGCAGAGAAGATAAAGTGCTGGCAAAACGCTGGATTGCCAGTTGTTTCATTACGCCTCTGATGATCGGTAGTTTTACCGATACGGTGTTTAAAATATTTCTTCCGATTAAAGTTTTACCGAAGAAAAACCAAGCGGCAATAATTAAAACCGCCAATAAACTCAGAATAAACCAAACGTATTTGCCGATAAAAAGGCCCACGGCAAAAACGATTTTTGAAAAGGTCGGTGGCTTGAACCCGCCGGAGGTGAAAATATTGGCGATTTTCGGCAAAGCGAAACTCGTCAAAAGTATCAGTATCAACATTGAAACCACGAGCAGAAGAATGGGGTAAGCTAAAGAGGCGCGGATTTTGTGCCGAAGCTCCTGTTCTTTTTGCAAAGAAACGCTTAATTTTTCAAAAACGTTTTCCAGTTTGCCCGATGCTTCGCCGGCTTTGATGGAATTGATGAAAACCGGAGAAAAATATTTCGGGTATTTGGCGAAGGTGGAATAAAACGGCTGGCCTTTTTCTAAAGCGCCGCGAATTTCAATCAAAAGCGATTTCAACACCGGCTTCTCAAAATCGGCGATTAAAATATCAACCGCTTTGAAAAGGTCAGTGCCGACTTTAAGCATCAACGCCAGAAATTTCGTCAGGAAAACCTTGTCGGCAACGGTGACTGTCTGACTAAGGAATTTCCACCGACTCACTTCTTCAACGGTTTTAACGATTTTCAACGAAACCGGCTTGAGTCCCTGACCGGCTAAATAAACCAAAACCTCAGCCGCGCCGTCGGCTTCCATATCCCCTTCGACTATTTTGCCGTTAGGCTGTGAAGCGATGTAGTGAAATCTCATTCTCTTATTACGCGCAACACTTCTTCTATGGTCGTCATTCCCAGTTCCGCTTTTCGCAAGCCGTCTTCAAACATAGTGAGCATTCCTTTCCGGGCCGCCAGCTTACTTAGAGAATCTAAGGAAAATTCCGGGTTAATTATCAATTTCCTGACGTCTTCATCAACGTCCAATATTTCAAAAATACCTATTCTTCCGAAATAACCGCTGTTGCCGCAAACCACGCAGCCGCGACCGCGGTACAAGGCCTTCGGCGTTCTAAAATGGGCCGAAAGACCCAGTTCCTCAAGCTGTCTTTTCAAGGCTTCTATCATTTCGGTATTGGGAGTAAATGATTCAATGCATTTCAGGCAGATTTTTCTCACCAGTCGTTGGGCAAGAATGACATTTAATACCGCCGACACTAAAAACGGCGGAATTTTCATATCAATCAATCGCGGCACCGCTGTAGGCGCGTCGTTGGTATGCAAACTGGAAAGAACCAGATGTCCGGTGAGCGCGGCGTGCACCGCGATTTCCGCCGTTTCTTCATCACGAATCTCGCCTACCATTATAATATTGGGGTCTTGTCTTAAAACCGCCCGAAGTCCGTTGGCAAAAGTAATGCCCGCCTGCGGATTAACCTGGGTCTGATTGATATATTTTATATTATATTCTATCGGGTCTTCTATGGTAATGATGTTCACTTCGGGCCTGTTTAAGATGTTCAGAATTGCGTAAAGGGTGGTTGTTTTTCCGGAGCCGGTGGGTCCGGTCACCAAAACCATTCCGTAACTTTTTTTTATGTTTTCTTCAATAGCTTTAACATCATTCTCAAGCATTCCCAACTCTGACAAGGCAAGAGGCTTCTGGGTTGCCGGCAGCAGACGCAGTTCCACTTTTTCGCCGTAAATGGTCGGCATCACCGCCACTCGAACGTCTATCAATTCTACGCCCGCCTTATAACGGAATCTTCCGTCTTGAGGTTTTGAATGTTCGTCTAATTTTAATCCGCCGAGCAGTTTAATCCGGGCTGTCAGAGCCGGGTGAACTTCTTTCGGCATCCTGATAACTTCATGAAGCACGCCGTCAATTCTAAATCTCACCAGAATGCCGTCTTCCAGAATCTCCATATGGATGTCAGACGCCCGGTTGGAAAGCGCGTAAAAAAGGAAATTGTCAATAATCGCCACAATGGGCACTTGACTAGCCGCTTCTTCAAGCGCCTCGGTCCTGCTCTGAAGCGATGCCTGAATGCTTTCTAAAATTACTTTTCTGAAATCTTCCACTAATTGACGGCTGTAAGCCGCAAAGCCCTTGTCCAAATCGTCTTTGGTCGCCAGAAATGGCTTGATTCTAGCTTTAAGATAGCGCTCCAAAAATTCAATTGCCCCCAAATCATTTGGGTCCTCCATCGCCGCATCCAAAGCGCCGTCTGATTCTTGGCTGAAAATAACCGCCCTTTTCTGTCTTGCCAAGTCCGCCGGGAGTTTCTTTAAAAGTTCTTCGTTAATCAAACGGCCCGACAGATTTGCCCTTTCAACTCCCAAATATCGCGCCAAAATTTCGTAAAAATATTCCCGCGTCATTACGCCGCGGGAAACCAAAATTTCAACCAAGTCCTGATTCATCCGGCCGGCTTCTTTTGAGAAGACGTCGAAATTATCAGCCGCGATTAAATTGTCCTTGATTAAAATCTCTTTAAGTTTTGCCGGAGGAATCTGAAGCATACGCTCGCTACGCTCTTACTCTTTTAAGTATACCAAATCCCGCTGTCGTGAATCAAACTAAAAAGCGCGGTCTTACCGCGCTTTTTAGGTTAAGCGTTTCGTGTTAGAAATTCAATGCCGGCTGGGTGCCAACTTCGTAAGTGCTAGTTGCGTTTCCTCCGTCTTTGCCGTCAAGGTCCAAATCGATTGTGTATTTTTTGCTTTCAAATGCCGCGTCTATTTCATAAGTAGAACTGGCGACAATGCTCGGAACGTAGGAATAGAAATAAGTTGCGTTATTTGTCGGGTCAGTTGGCAAAATAGGCAGAGGGGAGCCGCTGGAAATATCTGTAAAATCAACAGGAATCCAGCCATTACTGTCAACGGCTCTGCTGGCAATGTAGGTCAGGGCCCCTGAATGCCGACCGCTGCAGTTAGTGGTTGCTGCGCTGGAATTTACATAACAGTTGGTGCTGACACCCAAGCTCGGACTCGCCACGTCAGCCATATACATACCCAACGCACTGTTCAAACTCGCCAAATCCGAAACTCTTTGGCTGTCTCTTGCCTGTTTTAAGAGTTCCGCCGGATTCAAAACTACGGTAACCACCGCGGCCAAAATGGCCAAGATGCCAATAACGATTAAAAGTTCAAGTAAAGTGAAGCCGTGTTTCATAGATTAGCTTATTAGTTAACGAGCTAATTCATTCGACCTTTTCCAATTATTATTATAACACTTGTATCTGAGAACGCCTGTGGATAACTTATTTTTTCAGAAATTCTTTTATTTTTTCCACTAAATCGTCTATGGATGTTTTCGCCTTCACAAAGTATTCAATCGCTCCCAGTCCTTTGCCTTTGGTTACGTCTTCGGGTTGGCCGAGATTGGAAACGATGATTATCGGCGCTTCTCTTAACTGCGGATTGGAACGCATTTCCTCCATCAGTTCAAAACCGGATTTCTTCGGTAGAATAATGTCTAAGAGAATTAAATCCGGCGCGGTGGTTTTTAGAAAAGCCAGCGCCTCTTCGCCGTCTTTAGCCAAAAAAACTTCAAAACCCTCTTTTAAAAGTCGGCCTTTTAATAGCGAAGACAAAAATTGGTCGTCTTCAACGAATAGTATTTTGTGCATGAGTTAATTTAATTATATCAGAACTTTTTTAGTTGTCCCAGACCGAAACTTTGGGCTCCTCGGTCAACGCCCTCTTAGATCGACGCTAAAATTTAGTTTAATTGTTCCACGCACAGCTTCCGCTACGCGTGCCTTGTTACGACTTCTGCCATGTCACCGAGCTCGCTCTGCTCCGACCGAGGTCGGAGTTTAAGCATTCCCGGCTTCCTTGCAGTGACGGGCGGTGAGTACAGGACTCGATAACGTATTCACCGCGCCATGGCTGATGCGCGATTACTAGCGATTCCGGCTTCATGAAGGCGAGTTTCAGCCTT
>ERZ1292629.3800-Hain-H43-01um-R1-3800-length-11436-cov-4_pt1 | contig 11436 bp, 10 predicted proteins | sample MGYA00564399_ERZ1292629 | MGnify/ENA primary metagenome ERZ1292629 (study PRJEB36523, sample SAMEA6512636) | groundwater metagenome | collected 2019-01-08 | study: AquaDiva: Metagenomics assemblies of 32 groundwater samples | reverse complement strand
TATGTCCTGAGGGGAGAGCTGGATGGAATTTGTTTCAGCGTACGCAGTCACCGCTAAAAACAACCCTGCAAGAATTTTTTGAAGCCATTGATTGTGTAACATCGTGACCAACCATAGTTCTTTCACCACTACTTCGGTCTATTTGAGTATAGCAGATTTGGTAGCCATACGCACCCCGCAAGGTGCATAAAAACCTTGACTATAAAACTATAGTATAGTAGAATGTAAGAGAATAGACGCGAAAACGTTATATTCAGTAGACGTCTAAAGGATTCTATAGGGATCCGCAAAACAAAGCCGATATGCTTTTACCTCCTTTCGAAAGATGGGGGTTTTTCTTTATATAGAATAAGGGTTTTTAGCTAAGTCGGTGTTTTTGGCTTAATTTCGTCGCTATTATATAGGGTTAGGACATGTGCTCTCGTATTTTAGGCATAAAACCCCCTAAGAAGTGGCACCCCAACTCTTTCTTCGTCCCTGACAAAAACCCCTCAAAATCGAGGGGGTTAAATAGTGCTGATCTTTGTAGTCACGGAGAGACCAGCAGAACTCCTCAAATCAAGGGAACATCGGCTCCTTAGGCAGTCCCATCATTCACTTGAAGGGGCAAGGAATAAAGGGATTTTACGATGTCCCCTTCTTATAATTATAGGTCTTACCTACAATCACTCTCCGACAACGAGAACATTTCCAATATCTCACCCAGTAGATAAAACAATCATATTTCCCGCCGACGTTGATATAGCCATTGTTGTTTATCTCTTGGGAGATTGGAGTAATCTTTCAAATCTTAATTTAATTATACACCAAAAACCCGCCTTTTTCAAGACGGGTGTGGACAAAATCCCTGCAGGAATTTCGTTATTTCAATGGAATCCCAAATGTTTTGCCCGTCTCCGAAGAAGTCCCTAGGGCTTTCACAAACGAAGCCATGGCTGTCAGGAAAGCTACATTTGCAATTTGCGACCAATCGAGGGCAAAGATATTGGTTGAGTTTCCAACCAAAGAAAGTACGGAAACTATTACTGCTGATAGGACAGCACTACCGACATCTTTCCAATTCGCGTGAAATAAAGCTGAGTTCATAAGTTGATCTTTAGGTGATCTTTATTTTCGACCTTGTTATAAGAGGGTTTTTATTTGAGTATCTATGGTAATTCCTAATGTTTTTGCAATCGTCGTGGCATATTTTAATGGATCGTTTCCGTCTTCCTTTGGAGAATAGACGCATTGAAATTGATAGAGTGTCATTTCAGGATTATATGCGGCGTGTTTTCCTGTCGCAGCGCGGGTTAGATAATCAACCAAATAATTAAATCCATCTATGTAAAAATCAAACTCTAAGAATGGCCCACTTTTGCTTCTAATAGCCCCTGGGTTATTTCTCCACTTCGCTGTATTTTCGTACGCCTCTATTCCACGCGCCCAATCTTTAATCCTTGAAACGTGAACAGGTTCCGGTGTCGGCTCAACATATTCAATCGGTTCGGGAATCGGAGAAATGGGTTTCGAGAACCAGTCTTTTATTAAATTGAAAAGAAACTTTATGAGATTCATTTTCTAAGTAGGTTGGCGAATGACCTATAAAGGTTATTAAGAATATCAATGAGTACAGCCACAATGCTCCATGATTCTTTCGCCACGTTAGGATCAATATCCTCCAAAGATTCAAGATAGATTGTATATTTGCTGTTCATCACTTCTCGCGGGACATAATATAATCCTTTGTCGCCAAGTTGCCCCCAACTGTTTTGGACAATTAAGTACCTTTTGCCGTTTATCATTTTAGACCCTTTTAAACAAACCTGATGAGGGAGAGTTTTATCGAATCCTGATGTGTCGTTGGGAATCACCCCGCCTTCTGCGTAGGTCCAGCTCGGTTGCCACATCACGCCCCATAGGATGGCGCGTTTCTTTGAGGTTTCGTTGTATGCCTTGCTTGCTTGATGAGAAGACCACATAGTGGACAAAGCGGAATCGAAATGATTGTCAAAATCGTCTGCCTCCATGTAACTTTTCTTCCGATGTTCAAATGCCTTGGGGTCTAGGTTCGGAATCTGCGCAGTCCAGTTTGCGGGGTCTTCTACAAAATAACCACCCTTTTCTTCGAGGGGAAAGGGATTGTCTTTGCGCTCTAGTCCACCGTATTTTACTTGACTCTTGAATCCCGCATAAGGATTGGCTCCCCAAGAATGAGGATCGCCACCTTGAATGAGTTTGGTTTTTTGAATGCCGAACTCCGGTGAGAGAATCTTATCTTCTTGAATGCCCGAAGCCACAGCGTTACTGAAAGCAGTGCAAAAAGTCGAGTCCAGTTGATTCAAAACCTCAAAATCAGGGGCAAGGTCGAAATCTGAAGGAATTGAATCAAGATTTGCCGCTCCAAAATGATTGGAACGCTTTAGATTACGAGGATCGCGATGTTTAATCCTCTCTTTCAGTCCCCATTTTAAGCCTGTCTTAGGATGTTGAGTATAGTTCATCTGATATAATTATAACACTTTTTGTCCTTAAAATCTAATCAATAAATATCACCTGTTGCGACGATACGAGGGTTGATGAAGCTGCGGCGGCGGCGGCGGTATAGGTTACAGTCATTCTTATGTGGTCTATGGAAGCAGTTCCTGGTACCGCGTCGTCAATGATGCTGATGCCCATCCCAAACCCAGTCGAGTTAATATCATCGGCAGTCCAAGACAACCCCCATAAGTCAGTCGGAGAACCATAAGTGGAATAAGTGTCAGTCAGACCCCATTCTTCTGAAACGCTATGCTCGGTTCCTGACAAGGTTCCTCCTTTTGAAATCAAAACGGAGTTATCAGAAATGTTTGTGAATGCGTTTGACTTTTTCTTTTCTATCTCAACCTTGATTCCGTTGATAGTCGAACCCGCAGGCACGGAAAATCCGCAGTTTGTTGCCTTGAAGTAATAAGAGGGCGTGTCAATAAGAGAATCTGCTGTGGCATAGACGTTGTCGGATGTAGAGGCGTTTGCGTGGTTCAACCAGCCGAAAGCTCCAATCGTCGTATCATCTGCGAACGTAGAACAGCTATTGGGTAAAGGGTCTTCCGTACCCGTACCCCAAAACGCAATCGGGTTACTCTCGTTGTTGTAGGCGGTTTTGATATAAGAGGCGGAGAGTATTGATGATGCAAATCGGATTTCGTCTATTGCTCCACCGTATAGGTTCGTGGTGCCGTCTTTTCCAAAGAGCGAAAATTTCCTCCCTGCTCCGAATGCTGAACTCGAAGCAAATACTCCGTTCAGATAAAACGACATGGTAGAACCGAAATAGGTTGCGTCGAATTTTACCCACGTTGAAGTTGCAACCACGCTTCCTGTCCTTAAAAATACTGTGTTCTGTTGCTGGTAGGTTAGTTTAGAAGTTGAGGGTTCGTAATAAAAGCCTCCATTCGCGTTTGTGTTGCCTAACGGAGCCGCTACAAGTGGCCCTCTGGTAGTTGAGGTAGTGTGGTTAATCCAGAAAGAGGTCGAGGTAGCAGTAGTGGTGGTATAAGTAGCCCCACCGCTCCCGTTGGCGTTCGATGTCGCCCAATGCGCTCCGTCAATCTGACCCGTACTCGAAGCCGTTGAGGTTCCTACTTTGGTCGCATTTACTGCTTTCGCACTGTCCCAAAACATTCCATTCGGAGAAGTCGTAGCAAGGTGGAAAACGTTGAGATAGTAATCATTCCATGTCGAGGTTGCCGCCTGCTGATTAGAAGCGGTAGACGAGCCATAATAAAGACAAATAGTCGAAGTCGAGGTGAGAAGCGGAGACTTTGCAAAGAGGATAATCTGTCCCGTAGAAGACGTGTACTGTTCGATTTCGTGGTTCAGTTTAGTCACGCCGTCGTATCCCGTCACTACAAGGTCGTTTGCTGTGGAAGTTCCCATGTGTCCTCCCGTAAAATCGGTGAAAGCAAGCGAGGCAGACGTAGTCGAGACGAGAAAAGGAAAATTCGCCTGCGTAGAAGACACCATCGTAGAACTCACGGTGAGAGCAAGACGATAAGGATAAGAAGTGTTGTACCAACCCTGACATGGAGAAGCCGTCGCAGAAGCGTTTTGAGTGAAGGAAAGTCCTACGGCTAGAATAAGGAAAAGTAGTATTCTAGTTTTAGTCATTTTCTTCTTCATTACTGCACAGTATAATATCCCCATCCTTCAAGATGAATCCAATCGGGTTGTGCTGTCGAAGTCCCAAATCTTACTAGAGATTTCTCCCATGGATTCCACGAGTTGTTGGTCGTAAGGGTTGTCGTGGTTACGTTCACTCCACAGATAGACGCGTTTGTGTGGTTCGTATTATCGGATACTTGCATGGTCGTGGTTCCTTGCACGGTTCCGAAGGTATAACACGCTAGGTAGGAGAGAGTGTATCCATCTTTATCAAGACCCACAGGAGAAAATCCTGTAGTCGCTGATGTGCTTGACGTATACACTCCTGACGAAGACCCAACATTTAATCCCCAGATTCTGTTTACCGCTCGTCCATAGACCATGGCGGTTGTATTGGTTGCCGCAATAAGTTGGTTTTGAGAACTATCTAAGGCTATGGCTCCAGCTCTCGTAACCGTCGGAGCTGTACCATTCGGGATGCTTAACTGGCCTGAAATCGTTGAAGAAGTCAGAGTTAAGAGTTGAGTCGAAGAAGACCATGTAAAGTTAGAATCCCCAGCAAATAGACTACCGTTATTATAATTGACTTGTTTATCAGCCCCTCCAGGAGTTTCATTCGCGATTGGTAAGAGTCCCGTCACATCCGTTGAAAGAGCTGCCTGAGCCGCAGTCCATGTCGTTCCATTGGCTCGAATAAGACGTGCTGTCGTAGTCGCTAGGTTATTGATGTCATTGATTCTCCCGGGGAAGTTAAATGTCAGAGTCTTTAAGCCATCCGAGAGGATATTAAACCCATTGGCATAAGCCGTTCCCGTTGCAAAGATAAAGATACTACCTGTGGACGTTGCGCCTTGAGCAAAAATAGTTGAAGTAACATTGGGCTGAGTATTCGTGATAGTCACCGAACCTGTGGCTCCTGATACGGAGATTCCCGTTCCAGCGGCAGTTGATGAAACATAATTGGCGGTATTCCCAAACACGCCTGTCGTATTATTATATGTCAATAATCCACCACTAACAGAAAGTGATGTTGTGGTGATTTTGGCATTCCACGTCGCAGCCGAAGTGATCCGGGCGTCTGCAAGTGTACCAGCCCATATTGGAGTAAATGTGTGAATACCATTCGCTGTGCCGATTGTGAGCTGTACGTTTGTGTCGGTACCGGTTGCATAGGTCTGGGTAGAAGAGGTTGAACCACCCCATGAAGTGATTCCACTGCCACCAGTAACCGTTTCCCACGATACCCCGTTCGTTGCAGAGGAAGATGCCGTCAGAACCTTCCCGTTCGTCCCGACAGTAAGCGTTCCGAACCCCGTTCCGTTCCCTACATACAATGCACCCGTGGAAGTCGAACCGACTACAAAAACACCCTCCTGATTGGGAAACGTAAAAATACGATTGGCCGTTAGAGGGTTTGTGTCTAAAATCGTGTTCCACCCGCTTGTGTTGTAGATATTGACTCTCTCTCCGGCTCCGGGCTGAATACGTATCGGTTGTCCCGTGGCTGAATCGAGGGTTAATGCCCCGCTAGAGCTTACGTTAGCTGTCGTTACTGCCAGAAACGCCGGGGAATCGGCACTCGATACTCCTTGATTCATTCCCACCGCGTAGGAATTGGCGGAATAAATAGGGTCGGTCTCGGACGTAATCCACGTCGAGGGATTCACACCGTTTACCGTCGTGAACGAGGGGGTGGTAGTAACTGCTAATATGTTTCCTGTCCATACAAGCATATTCCCTGCCGTAATGCGACCCGAAGGAGTTTGATAAAAAGATTCCCAGTTGGTTGTAGAGGCAGAAAGAGGGATTGCGTACCCAGAGGAGATCGTGGGCGTATAGGTTATGGTGCTTCCCGACCCCGTGACATTTAGTCCAATGCCGGTAGCAGTTCCGGTTGCGAGCGTATACGCTGTCGCGGAAAGCGTCGTAGCTCCCATAGCGAAGGTGGTTGTGGTGAAAGAGCCAGATCCTGATCCGCACGCGGCCGAAGAGGTTACAAAAAGTCCTGCGTTGTTTACCGACACACACAGAGTTCCGTTTCCCGAAAGCCCCGTAGACTGAAAGAATCTTGAAATTGTTGTTGTCGGAGCGGCGGCTGCAACGCTGAATGATAATAAGCCAAAAATGATTATGTATTTTAAGTATTTCATCGTGTATAGATTATAAGCAAACTTTGTCCACTCGCCAATGATACTGTTTCGTCTACATTAGCAGTAAATGTAATTGTAGTTCTCGTATGGGTAAAGTCAGTAGCGGGACGAAACGCTCCGAAAGGAGAAGATGATCCAGTGACTAAGACAATTTTTCTATGAGCAGGAAGGGTGAATGTTTTAGTCACTCCATTGAGAGACGCAGAGAGATCGGTTACTTGTAAACTATCTCCTCCACCACCACCTTGTTTAAATTTTGATTTTATTTCTTGCAATACTGTACCAAAGCGATCTTCTAGTCCCTTGATAACAGACATTTCTATTACCTTTGTAAGAGTGTTTAGTTTTTTGGCAATATCCTTGGGATTGTCAGGCGATCCATCTTCTACTTTAGGGATTAAAGGTTTAATGAGACTTGTGAGTTCTTCCTTGGTTGGGGCTTCTCCATTGATACCAGGAGTTCCGTCTTTAGGAATTAAAGGATAGGTTTCAACAACCCAACCCACACCTTTTTTATCTAGCCACTTCTTTTCAAAATCTTTTTGCGAAATCCATCGTGGGCTTTTTTCTAAACCGTCATTGATGTAGATTTCATTGTCACGTTTTATTTGAATCGTCACATAGTGATCTTCTTCGGGATACCAAGCTATTGAACGAGGCACTAATGAATTAAAAGTTATATCTTTAAACTTCACGTCTACTCCGAACCGTTTTAATTCTTGTCGTATTTCAGTTGGCGATGTTCCATTATCTAGATTAATCTCTACATCTGCATTATAAAAACCGTACATCGCTAGGATAGACTGACATGCTTTCTCTCCGCAGGAAACGACATCATTCTGTTTGTAAAAAGCATCGGGAATAAAGTCCGCGCCATCTTTTCCAGGAATCGGTCTTGGAATAAGAGGCGGAATCAATGGTTTTATTAATTGCGTTAATTCATCGGGGGCTGGCGCATCTCCTTTGTCTCCTTTCCACTGAGAATCGAATTTACTTACCGTCAAACCTAATACCGATTCGTTTACTTTTTCATTGACCACGCCTTGAATTTCGTTTAGAAACTCTTTTTTTAATTCATCTACCTTCTGTGCAAAAACATCCTGCGCTGCCTTCAGTATAAAGTCCCTCAATGTGAGCATTGGATTATCTTTTTCTTTTAGAGTCTGGATTGTTTCTTTAAGGGTTGGCATTTGCTTTATTATTTGTTATATGGTACGATATTAGTATGTTAATGATATTGGTGGTTATCTTTGTTATCTTTAGTGGTATTTGGTTATTTCCTCTAGCTATTATTGTTGGGATTGTTTTGTCCTTCCTAGGACTATTTATTCGATCCCCTAAGTAAATTATCCACCGAATCAACTCCTGTCTTGATTCCTTCAAACGTACCTGCTTGTGCGCCTTTTTCTGCAACTGTTTTTAAGAACTCCCAAACTTGGGGGAATTGAGTTTTAACAACTTGAGCGGGAGTTGATTGTAAAAACTTCTGTGCTTCAATATGAAATGCTCCCACAAGTGGATTTGCCGCCTTTTGTACTCCACGCGTTATACCTCCCACGTCTTGAGGAATTAGGTTGGGGTTAATTTCTCTGGCAGCTGAATATAGTCTTAATTCTGTTTCTAAGTCTATTCCCGTTTCTTTTTTAAGAGCATCAAAAAATCCCTTATAGGTGGTCCCGATTTCTTCCTTGGTCAAAGAACGTAACCGTGAAATGCCTTGCGGTGACAGTAATTCGGTCATTGCTTTATTGTCGGGTGTAAGTTGTTCTAATACTCCTAAAAGTTTTTGTCTGTCCCCATATGTTCCCCGTAAAGCAGTTAATTCTGGGTATGCTTTTACAATCGCTTTTCCATAGGCATCGCTAATCGCCCCAGCCGAGGCACTGGATACCGTTCTATCTCCTGCTACATAATTTGTGGCTTGTCTTAATGCGGCAGCAGTATCTTGAACGCCTTGAACCGAGAAGTCCGTTTGATTCTTTACTAAATTATAAGCATCTTGTACTGCGTTCCGTTCGCCCTGGGAACGAATAGCACTCGGAAACTTATCAAAATTTAATGTTCCGTCCTGACTTACACCAATTCTATATTTTCTTAATGCCGCAGGAAGCCCCGCAGTTTCGTTTGCCATTTCTTTGCCTATCAGAATTTTCCCCGTTTTTCCAAAAGGATAAAGTTTTTTCGTATTTTCTAATCCTGAAGAAAATTCAGTTCCTGTCTTTTCTCGAAGAGCATTTTTTGCGGCATCTAGCTTTTCAAGCAAAGGATTTAAAGGAAGGGTTTTTTGTTTTGCTAATACCTCCACCTCTCTAGGAAATAGTTTTATTGTATTAGCGGTTTCATCGGAAATACCAGGAAGAACCTTTTTGATACCTGTTAATCCCGCCTTGACTATATTAGTTAATGGCTCTAGTTTTTTTCCTGCAAAAGATAATCCTTCCGATAGTGCCTCTTTGCTTGCCTTTCCAACTATTCCCAATGCTTTAAACGCAGGTGGCGCAATAACTCCAGCGGCAGTAGATTCCACTATTTTGCCAACATCAAATCCCTGTCTTTGTCCTAAGATATTCTCGCCCGCTTGAGAAATGGTTTCACCTAATCCCGAACCAATAGCTGCTCCAGGAGGGCCACCCAACGCTTCACCAGCAATAAATCCTAATGTCGGTGGAATCTCACGAATAATCTTCCTTCCCAAATCACTAGGCTCTGTTATCGCAGGAGTCGAGTTTCCATAACTTGAAAGAAACCCACCGCCTTCTTTTGGTTTAATCTGCAAGCCCATAGAACTTATATTATATTTTTTTTTAAAGTTCTGTATTTGTTCTGGTGTTGGCATATTATTTTAGAATGGTTAATATATCTTCGGGGGTTAATTCTGGATTTTCGTCTAACATTCGTTTTACGTTAGGATTTAACATAGCTTTTTGATTCACATAAATTCTGTTTAAGTCCTGCAACGCTTTTACACTCTCTGAAGAATAATCTCCATATTGCGTAGAAAGCGATTGATACCTATCGTCTAATGTTTTTTCCATGTTACCTTTTAAGGTTTTTATACCCTCGGAAACCGCTGATGCTATCCCTTGAAATTTCTTTGGATATACTGGTACACCAAAAACAGTAGCAGGATTTTTTACAGGAGACGGCATAATCCCTTCAAGAACGGTTAAATCAGGGCCGTTCAATACCCCTAGATTAAAGAACTCCTTTAGATTAAGAATCGCAGTTTGATATTTTGACGCTAGTTCTCCCTTGCCCGGCCCAGGGACTGTTTGGAGTCCATAAGTATCAAATGCCTTTTCAAAATCAGTAAGATACTGCAAGGAATCTTGTCCCTTGCGAATCACTTTATACGCATCGTTGTTTACTATTTCTTTGTTTATTTTTTGAGCAGCCGTAATGTTGGGAATAATTTTGTTATCTGTTCCAAGCAGTCCATTGCCCCCCAATTCATCCTGAATTTTCTGAATCCTTAATCTCTTTTCTTGTAAATCTAATGCTGCACCAGGATTCTTAAAGGCATTATATTCTTCCAGTCCCATGTCTTTGAATGCGGGGTCGTTTCTTTTTGCGGACAACCATTCTCCGACTATTCCAGGGTTTGAACCTTCTACTTCTGATAAGTTTTTGATTGCATCGGCAACTTCTTTTGAATTAGTTTTGTATCCTGCTTGAGTCAATGCAGAAAATATAGCGTTTGGGTCGGATGTTTTTGTTAAAGCATCAGACACTAATCCCTCAACCTCTTGTAATCGTTCAGCTTCTACTACCTTAATCTTTTCCTCGGCAATCTTCTTATTCTGCTCCACTAACGTTTTATTAAATTCTTTTAATGCCTCTTGTTGATCTTGGTATGCTTTCTCTGCCAAGTCTAATTGCTTGGAATAGATAGTCCATTTTTGAGCTTTAGCGGCAACTTTTGCGGCGTTAATAGCCCCTTCTTTTTGGGCCTGAAGTTCGGTAATGCGTTGTGAACCCTGTCGTTCTTCTTCGGTTACAATACCTCCGAATACACCTCCCGAACCCCCTGTGTATCTTGAACCCAACCTAAGTCCTGTGGTTTCCAATGCTCCTTTTCTTCGTTTATTTATATCTTCCATGTCTCGAATTCTCGTGTCATACAATCCACTAATACTATTTATCTGTGAAGCTAACTCAGCATCCGACATCATAAAACTAGACATTCCAGCAATTAAATCATCTTTTTCTTTTTTTGCTTTAGCCGCCTCGGCTTCTAACTTTCCTTGATCAACGTTTCCAATCGCAGCCCACGAAGGAACGTTTCCTGAAGATTCTTGTGGAAAATAGCCCTGATTCTTTAGGGCTTGTACGGCTTCGGGGGTAAGTGCTTCTCCGCTCAATTCCGTAGTCTGTCCATCTAAATTGATATATTTAATCTTCGCTGGTTCAGTTGGTACTGTATTCGTCGGCACAGTAGGTTCTTGAACGTGCCAGTTATTATCTGCTCCAAAGGTTTGGTTCTGTCCTCCAAATTGTCTAGTCATTCCTACTGTCGGAGTTCCTGACAATTCACTCAATCGTTGGGTATCTTGCTGAACATTCTGAGCAACTTGGTCTGTCGAAATTATACCTAACTCCGTTAAGTTTCCTTCAGGGTTTAAAGTTTTCTGGACTCCTCCTACATCCAAAATATCCCCCTCTTGCATTTTGGGAACATCGAGGGCAGATGTATACGTTGTTTGTGGCATTTTATTTTTTAGCTTCTAGTGTCTTTATTCTCTCATCCTGACGACCCAACAAAGTTAAAATATCCGTCTCGTTTTTAGTAAGTTGTTGAATAATAGATTTTTGTTCAAGTTGATTACTCTGAATTTCACTCACCGATTGTACAATCCGCCCTCCTCCGAAAATAACTCCTGCCATGAAGATCCCTGCCGTTATTATCCATCCTATTGCGATTTGACCTTGTTGATTCATAATTTTACCATCTAATAACAGCCATTCCATTTGTTCCATTGCCACCAGCATACACAGCACCACTATCACTTCCAGCACCACTTCCCCCAATTCCATGTGTGGATGTAGCGGCATTTACTCCTGTAGCGGCAGACACTCCTAAAGTGGCAAAACCTCCAATGTGCGCCTGACTATTTGCCCCCACAAGAGCTGCTGATCCTCCTGTTCTAACTGAAGTTCCTGCAAC
>ERZ1292629.3799-Hain-H43-01um-R1-3799-length-11437-cov-3_pt1 | contig 11437 bp, 8 predicted proteins | sample MGYA00564399_ERZ1292629 | MGnify/ENA primary metagenome ERZ1292629 (study PRJEB36523, sample SAMEA6512636) | groundwater metagenome | collected 2019-01-08 | study: AquaDiva: Metagenomics assemblies of 32 groundwater samples | reverse complement strand
CAAGGCCCGCAAGCGCGCCGGGCTGGGGGCCGAAGGTCTGACCCTGCGCACCGACCTGTTCCGCCCGCCCGAAGGCGCGCAGATGCGGCTGCTGTGATGCTCAGCCGACCAGCCGCATTCCCGCCCGCCGGTTGCGGGTCCGGTAGCCGTCCTGGGTCGGCTCCATCCGCTCGAAACGATGGATCGTCAGGTTGGGGATCACCGACATGGCGTCGACCTGATCCGCACCCAGCAGAAAATCATCGCCCAGAAACAGGCGCACAGCCTGCCCGTTTCCAGCCGATGTTCGCAGGAACAATTCGCTCCGCCCACCCCGGCTCTGCGCCATCAGCGCCGCCAGAGCCTCGACCGCAACCGAATCGGTCGTATCCACCACCAGTTCCATGCGCGACGCGCTGGCGATCAGCTTGAATGGCTCGATCTTGCGCACCGTGACGCGCGGCGTTTCCTCACCCGGCAAACGGTCCAGTTCGACATATAGCAGCGCGCAATCGCCATCGCGCGCCAGTTCCTCGATCGCCTTGCAGGCATCCTCCTCGAAACAGCTGGCCTGAAACTGCCCGCTACTGTCGGAGAAGGTCGCATTGGCATAACGCGCGCCCCGCTTGGTCTCGCGCCAGCGTACATCCTCGACCATTGCCGCCATGACGCCAGTAGCGCGCGCTTCCCCCGCCAATGGCTCGGCGCAGATTGCGCCATAGCTTTTGGCCCCGCGGGCATCGGCCAGATGGCGGAAGCGGTCGACAGGGTGGGCGGAAAAATAAAAGCCGAATGCCTCCTTCTCCTGCGCCATCCGATCAGCCACCGACCAGGCCTGATGCGGCGGGATGCGGACATCGGCATGGGGCGTTTCGACATCGCCGAACAGCCCGCCCTGCCCGCTTTCACGCGCCTGCGCCGCGCTCGACGCGACGCTCAATATCGTTTCCGCCGCCGCATGGACGCCAGCCCGGTCGGCATGGATCGCGTCAAACGCCCCCGCCGCCGCCAGGCTTTCCAACTGCCGCCGGTTGAGCAATCGCGGTTCGATCCGATCGGCAATATCGTCCAGGCTCTTGAACGGACCGCCAGCGTCGCGTTCCGCAACGAGTTGGTCCATCGCCTTCTCGCCCACACCCTTCAGGCCACCCAGCGCATAGCGCACGGCATAGCCCAGCCGCGGATCATCGCCCTCATACGCGATCGGCTCGACCGAAAAGTCCGCCTGACTGCGGTTGATGTCAGGCGGCAGACAGGTCAGCCCCATGCGCCGCATATCGTCCACGAATATGGTCAGCTTGTCGGTCAGATGAATATCGAACGCCATCGACCCGGCATAAAATTCCGCTGGATAATGCGCCTTCAGCCACGCCGTCTGATAGGCGAGCAAGGCATAGGCGGCGGCGTGCGACTTGTTGAAGCCATAGCCCGCGAATTTGTCGATCAAGTCGAACAGTTCATTCGCCTTGGCCGGCTTGATGTCGCTGGCGGCGCAGCCCTCGACGAAGCGCGAACGCTGCGCGTCCATCTCCGCCTTCACCTTCTTGCCCATCGCGCGGCGCAGCAAGTCTGCGTCGCCCAGACTGTAACCGGCCAATATCTGCGCGGCCTGCATCACCTGTTCCTGATAGACGAAGATGCCATAGGTCTCTTCGAGGATCGGTTTCAGCAGGATATGGGGATATTCAATCTCCTCCTGCCCGTTCTTGCGGCGCCCGAACATGGGGATATTGTCCATCGGACCGGGCCGATAAAGCGACACGAGCGCGATGATGTCGCCGAAATTGGTCGGACGCACGGCGGCCAGCGTCTTGCGCATCCCTTCCGATTCCAGCTGGAACACGCCGACCGTGTCGCCCCGCTGGAGCAGATCATAAACGGCGCTGTCATCCCAGCTGAGCGTATCAAGCTCCACCGTAACGCCGCGTGCCGCCAGCAATTGCACCGCCTTTTGCAGCACCGACAGGGTCTTGAGGCCCAGAAAGTCGAACTTCACAAGACCGGCCCCCTCGACATATTTCATGTCGAACTGGGTGACTGGCATGTCGGATCGGGGATCGCGGTAGAGCGGCACCAACTGCTGCAACGGCCGGTCGCCGATCACCACGCCCGCGGCATGGGTGGAGCTATGGCGCGGAAAGCCCTCCAGCTTCATTGCATAGTCGATCAGCCGTTTGACCTGGCCATCATTGTCATATTCGGCGCGAAACTCCGCCACGCCGTTGAGCGAACGTTCCAGCGTCCAGGGGTCTGTCGGATGATTGGGCACCAGCTTGGCAAGCCGGTCGACCTGACCATAGCTCATCTGAAGAACGCGCCCGGTATCCTTGAGGACCGCGCGGGCCTTGAGCTTTCCGAAGGTGATGATCTGCGCGACATGATCGACGCCATATTTCTGCTGGACGTAGCGGATGACTTCACCGCGCCGCGTTTCGCAAAAATCGATGTCGAAGTCGGGCATCGACACACGTTCGGGGTTCAGGAAGCGTTCGAACAGCAGGCCAAGTTGCAGCGGATCAAGATCGGTGATCAGCAGCGCCCAGGCAACCACCGACCCTGCGCCCGAACCACGTCCCGGCCCCACCGGAATGTCATGATCCTTGGCCCATTTGATGAAGTCGGCAACGATCAGGAAGTAGCCGGGAAATCCCATCTGGATGATGATGTCGGTTTCGAACTTCAGCCGGTCGAGATAGGGCTGGCGTGCGGCATCGTCGATGATGCCGAGCTTCGCAAGCCGGGCGTCAAGGCCAGCGCTGGCCAGATCGCGCAGCATCCGCGCCTCGCCCTCGATATCACCGGCAAGGCTGGGCAGGATCGGCTTGCGCTTGGGCGCGGCGACGGCGCAGCGCTGGGCGATAACCAGCGTATTGGCCAACGCTTCAGGCAGATCGTCGAACAGGCGGCGCATTTCAGCGGCCGGTTTCATCCAGGCGTCGGGCGAACTGGTCCGCCGGTCGGGCATGTCGACATAGGCACTGTCGGCGATGCAGAGCATGACGTCGTGCGCGGCATGGAAATGCGGTTCGGTAAAGCAGGTCGGGTTGGTTGCTACCAGCGGCAGGTTGCGGGCGTAGGCCAGATCCAGCAGGTCAGGCTCCGCCTTTCCCTCTATGGGATCGAGACGACGACAGATTTCGATATAGAGACGGTCGGGAAAGAGTGTTTCCAGCCGCTCCGCATAGGCAAGCGCGGCTTCGGGCTGATCCTCCGCAAAGAGGCGGGCCAGCGCGCCTTCGCCGCCCGCGGTCAGCGCGATCAGGCCGTCGGTCCGCCCCTCCAGCACGTCCAGGTCGACATGCGGCACTTCCTCCAGCGGCCGGTCGAGATGCGCCATGGAGACCAGCGCGCACAGATTGTCATAGCCGGCCTCATCCTGCGCATAGAGCGCCAGCCAGTCATGGACCGGCGGGGCGTTGGCGGGGCGACCCGGTCGCAACACGCCCAGCATCGCGCCGATCAGCGGCTGGACGCCCTCGCTCTTGCACGCGTCGGAAAAGGCCATCGAGCCGTAAAGGCCGTTGCGATCCGTGATGGCGGCGGCGGGGAAGCCGAGCGCCCGCGCCTGCTTGGCGATCTTCTTGGGATCGATCGCCCCTTCCAGCATGGTGTAGGAGGAGAATATGCGAAGCGGAACGAAAGCGGCGTGGGGCATAGGGCACTCTATCCAGAAGGCCAGCTTGGTGACCAGCCCCGCGGAAGAAAAGTCTGTGGGTAAGATTGGGATGCCTTACTGCAACACCCCTTCGTGCAGCCGGACAACGCGATCCATCCGGGCGGCAAGCCGTTCATTATGGGTCGCGACCAAAGCTGCCGATCCCTCCTCACGCACCAGCCGCAGAAATTCAGCCAGAACGATGTCGGCGGTCCGCTCATCCAGATTGCCGGTTGGTTCGTCCGCCAGCACCAGCGCAGGCCGGTTGGCGAGCGCACGGGCGACGGCGACGCGCTGTTGCTCACCGCCTGACAATTGGCTGGGTCGGTGGTCCAGCCGATGACCAAGGCCCAGCGACGTCAGCAAGGATTCCGCGCGGGTGCGTGCGGCCTCCATTTCGGTATCGCGGATGACCTGGGGCAGGATCACATTTTCGGTCGCGTTGAAATCGGGCAACAGATGGTGGAACTGATAGACGAAGCCCAATGCGTCGCGGCGCAACCGGGTGCGGCCGTCATTATCGAGCTTCGCTGCTTCTTCGCCATCAATGCGGATCGACCCGTCAAAGCCGCCCTCCAGCAGGCCAACCGCCTGGAGCAGGGTGGATTTGCCGGAGCCCGATGGCCCCAGCAGCGCGACAATCTCGCCCGGCCCCACGGTCAGGTCGACACCGCGCAGGACATGGATCGTCTCGCCACCCTGGGTAAAGCTGCGGGTTAGCCCTACGACTTTCAAAATGTCATTCATAGCGGAGAACCTGCACAGGATCGGTATTGGCGGCCTTAAAGGCCGGATAGAGCGTCGCGAGGAAGCTGAACAGCAAGGCCATGATGCAGATCGTGGCGATCTCTACGGGATCGGCTTGCGAGGGCAATTCGGTCAGGAAGCGGATCGAGGGATCCCAGAGATTTTGCCCTGTCACGAACTGGATCGCGTTGACGACATTCTGGCGGAAGAAAAGGAAGGTAAAGCCAAGGATCAGCCCCGCCACCATGCCCAGCGTGCCGATGGTGACGCCCACCGTCATGAATATTCGCACCAACCCGGCCCGGCTCGCCCCCATCGTGCGCAAAATCGCGATGTCGCGCGTCTTGGCGCGCACCAGCATGATCAGCGAGGAGAGGATATTGAACACCGCGACCAGCACGATGATCGACAGCACGACGAACATCGCGACCCGCTCGACGGCTAGCGCCTCGAACAGCGATGCGTTCATCTGCCGCCAGTCGGTGATGACGGCGCGGCCTGCAACCTTGCCTGCCAGCGGTTCCAATATCTGGCCGACCTTGTCGGGATTGACCGTTTCAACCTCGATCATGCCAACGACATCGCCCAGCAGGAGCAGGGTCTGCGCATCCTCCATCGGCATGACGATGAAGGCCTTGTCATAATCATAGATGCCGACCTCGAAAATGGCGGCGACCTGATAGGCGACCTGCCGCGGCACCGTGCCGAACGGGGTGGAGCGGCCCGCCGGGTTGATCACGGTCAGACTGTCGCCCAGCTGAATACCCATATTTTCGGCCAGGCGCGATCCGATGCCGATCTTGCCGCTATTAGGCGTCAGGCTGTCCAGACTGCCAGCGATCACCTTGCCCTTCAGCGTCTTGTTGGCGCGGATGTCGGCCACGGTCATGCCCCGCACCAACACGGCTTCTGCCCGTCCGTTGAAGGTAGCCAGCAAAGGCTGTTCGATCATCGGCGTCGCGCTGGTGACGCCCGGTGTCGCCTTGGCTTCTGCCAGAACGGCTCGCCAGTCAGGCAGACGGCCGCCATAGCCTTGCACCACGGCATGGCCGTTGAGGCCGACAATCTTGTCGAACAGTTCGGCGCGAAAGCCGTTCATGACGCTCATGACGATGATGAGCGCAGCGACACCAAGCATGACGGCGACCAGGCTGATTCCGGCGACGAGGAAGATGAAGCCCTCCCCCTTCCCCGGCAACAGGTAGCGTTTGGCGATCATGCGTTCGTAACGGGATAGAATCATGTGGCGCGGTCGGCCTTTGCGAAGGAACAGGCTGATCGTCTAGGCATAGCATGGCACAACGGCAAGCATTGCCAGATTGTTGCATCACAGCCACAGGCATAGGCGCAAAATCACACGCAGCCGATTTTGCCCGTGACTCCGCCCCTCAGCAGTCATAGCAAGATAGTCGAAGCACAGGTAAAAGGCCGTGGTTCAGGGATACTGCATCCCGCTTCGAGCTTAGGGGGCTGAGAAGCGGTCGAGGCAGACCAAGGGGGAGACGAGCAATCGTCCATTAAGCGCCCGGATCGTGAAACCGCGATCCGGGCGCTTTTTTGTCTGCGCCAATTGTTGTTCCCTGACGATAGGACAAACTGTCCAACCCCGCCCGCGCTGGCGTTCGAAATGCTGGCTGCAACATCCCCTTCAAAGCCGAAAAGCCCGAACCATATCAAGCGCGTCTGGCCGCCGCATGGGGCCAGACATGGTATTGCCGAACGCCGGTTTCGGGTTCGGCAGGTTCATTTTGCTCTTTGGGAGATTATGACGATGCGTAACTTTGACCTGACCCCCTATCGCCGCTCGACCGTTGGGTTCGACCGCTTGTTCGACCTGATCGAAAATAATGCGCGTTTGAGCCAAGGCGACAATTATCCGCCCTTCAACATCGAACGGCTGTCGGAAGATCGCTATCGCGTGACGCTGGCCGTTGCAGGCTTCCGTCCTGAAGAGATCGACATCACCGCGCAGCAGAATCTGCTTCAGGTGGTCGGTCGCAAGGATGAAGGGTCGCCGGCGGACCGGTCCAAATTCCTGCATGTCGGCATCGCCAATCGCAGCTTCGAGCGGCGGTTCGAACTGGCCGATTTCGTGCGCGTGGAAAAGGCGGACCTGGCCGATGGCCTGCTGGTGATCGACCTGTTGCGCGAAGTACCCGAAGCGATGAAGCCCAAGAAGATTGCCATCAATGGCGGTCAGCTTGTGGAAATCACCGCCAAGGATCGCGACGCGGCCTGATAGGCACGTCGGGGCGCAGCCTGATTAAGGCTGCGCCCTTTTTATATCTCGACCTGGCTGCCCAGTTCGACCACCCGATTGGTCGGAAGACGGAAGAATTCCATCGCGCTTTCCGCGTTGCGCAGCATCCAGGCGAAGATTTTTTCCCGCCACAGCGGCATGCCGGGCTTGGACGACGGCAGCAGCGTCTGTCGCGCCAGGAAGAAGCTGGTGTCCATCATCTTGAACGCCTGACCGCAGCCCGCGACATTTTTAAGCGCGGCGGGGACGTCGGGTTCCTGCATGAAGCCATATTGCAGCACCATGCGGAAGAAACCCCGGCCCAGATCCTCCAGCTTGCAGCGGCCGTCATCCTCCACGACCGGTACGTCACGGATCTTCACCGTCAGCAGGATCACGCGTTCGTGCAGCACCTTGTTATGCTTCAGATTATGCAGCAGCGCATGGGGCACGCCGTCGGGTGTCGACGTCATGAATACCGCCGTGCCGGGAACGCGGACCGCGCTGTTGGCGGCAGAGGCGACGAATACCGGGATCGGCATGGCCGCTTCGCGCAAGCGATCCTGCACCAGACGCCGACCGCGCGACCAGGTGGTCAGCAACGTGAAGATGATGAAGCCGATCAGCAGCGGGAACCAGCCGCCGTCCGGCACCTTGGTCAGGTTGGCGGCAAGATAGGCGCCATCGACGATGTAGAACACCGCCAGCACCGGCGCGGCATAATACCATTTCCATTGCCACAGGCGATAGAGCACCACTGTCAGCAGCACATTGTCGATGAACATCGCGCCTGTGACCGCGATGCCATAGGCCGCAGTCAGGTTGGACGATGTCTTGAAGGTCAGGACCAGCAGGATGACCATGACCATCAAGCCCCAATTGACGAGCGGGATGTAGATCTGGCCTGCGGTTGCGGCGCTGGTGTGGGCGATGCGCAGGCGGGGCATGAAGCCCAGCTGGATCGCCTGCTGCGTGACAGAGAACGCGCCCGAAATGACAGCCTGCGACGCGATGATCGCGGCCATGGTTGCCAGCACGATCAGCGGCAACTGTCCCCATTGCGGCGCGAGATTGTAGAAGGGGCTGTGCAGCGCGGCGGCGCCTTCGCGGAACAGCAGCGCGCCCTGACCCATATAGTTGAGCATCAGGGCGGGCAGGACGAAGGCCAGCCAGGACACGCGGATCGGATTGCGACCGAAATGCCCCATATCGGCATAGAGCGCCTCGGCCCCGGTCACCGCGAGAACGACCGATCCCAGTGCGAGGAAGGCGGGCAAAGGATCGGTGACGAAAAACATCACCGCCCAATAGGGATTGAAGGCGAACAGGATGCCGGGCGTCTTGATGATGGAAAGGATACCAAGGCTTCCGATCGACACGAAATAGAGCAGCATGATCGGGCCGAACAGCGCAGCGACCTTGTTGGTGCCAAGCCCCTGTATCCAGAACAGACCAAGCAGGATCAGGATGACGACCGGCAGGACGGCGGGCGCCAGTGCGGGGTTGTAAACCGCAAGCCCTTCCACCGCCGAAAGCACCGACACGGCCGGCGTGATCATCGAGTCGCCATAGAAGAGCGCTGTCGCAAATACGCCCAGCAGCACGATGCCGCGCGACCAGCGCTGCGTCTTGGTCTGGCCGTTGATCAGCGCCAGCAGAGCCAGGCTGCCGCCTTCGCCCTTATTGTCCGCGCGCATGATGATGCTGACATATTTCAGCGTCACCACCAGCATCATCGACCAGAACATCAGGCTGATGACGCCCAATATATGGTCAGGGTCTAGATCGAGATGGTGATGCCCGGCAAAGGTTTCGCGGAAAGCGTAGAGCGGGCTGGTGCCGATGTCACCGAACACGATGCCGATGGCGCCGACGACGAGTTTGACCGTCGCTTTTTGCCGGGAATGGCCATGGCCGCCGTCATGATCGTCCGCAGGGGACGATGGCGCGGTATTGGGAAGAAGATCAGCCACGAAGGAAAAGCCGAATTGTCATGCTCTGTTCGACACCTGTCCAAGGGCAATCAGGGAAATGCCGCCACCCCACAAACCGCCGCGCCCTATCACGGCTCCCAAGGCCGCGCAATGCGGCCCGAGGGGTGATCATGGGCTGACCGGCCCATTACCGGACAGCAGCGAGTCGATACGCGCGATATTGGCGTCCAGTTCCGTCCTGATCGCACTGCCCGGCGGCGTGGCTGCGGCGAGTGGCGCCCAAAGGTCGCGCGCGGCCTGCAACTGGCCATTGCGGGCAAGCGCAAGACCGTAGAAATAGCGCGGCGCCAGCCCGTCCGGGTCGAGCGCAAGGGCGCGCCGATACGCAAAATCAGCGCCCGGTGACACGACGCCATCGGCGTGGGCGACCAGTGCGTTGCCAAGGCCAAGCCAGAGGTTGGGATCATTGGGCGTCTGGCGCAGTCCTGCAAGCAGGATATTGGCGGATTCCTTCGTCTTGCCCTGACGCCCCAGGCCATCGGACATGACCAGCCATTGCCCGGCGGGGCCATAACGTTCCGCCAGGCCGCGCCTTTGCTCAGCCAGCTTCTCGTCAAAGGGCGCGTCAATCTGTTTGACCGTTCGCGGCGCGCCGGCAAGGCCGGGATTGCCCTGCCAGGCATAGCCAGCCAGACCAAGCAACAGCGCGGCGGCCGTGATTTCGTGCGCCGATCGTGGGATGCGACCTACCAGCAGCATCGCAATGAAGGCCAGGGCGGCCAGCCCGAAGGCCAGGAACCATCCGGTCATGCCCGTCCCTTTCGCTTGATTCGGCCACGCAGAAGGAGGACGCCCAGTCCCAGCAAAACCAGGGGCGCGGCCCATAGCGGCCAGAGGATCGGCGCGGCTGTGGGTTCATAGCTGACCCAGTCGCCATAGCGGGTGATCAGCCAGGCGCGGATCGCTTCGGGATGTTCGCCCGCCATGATGCGTTCGCGGATCTGGGACCGCATGTCACCCGCCATGCTGGCATTGCTGTCGGCGATCGACTGGCTCTGGCAGGTCAGGCAACGGATGGTCTCCATCAGCGCCTTGGCCTTGCGCTCCAGCGCCGGGTCGGCAATCTGCTGATTGGCGTAGGGCGCGGGCGGGAGCGCGGTCTGCGCGGACAGCGGCGCGGCGATCAGCGCGAAGAGCAGGACCAGATACTTCATTGCGCGCTCCTCAACCGGTCGAGGATCATCGGTACATCGTCGGCGCGAATCTCGCCGATATGCTGATAGGCGATGCGGCCCTTGCCATCGATGACGAAGGTTTCGGGAACACCCGACGAACCCAGCGCGATCTGGACTTCGCTGCGCGCGTCCAGGCCGATGCGGGCATAAGGGTTGCCGTTGCGCTGGATGAAAGCGTCGACATCGGCGCGGGCGTCGCGGATGGCGATGGCGTCGATCGGCACGCCTGCTGCCCGCAACGCTTCGAGTTGGGGCGCTTCGGCGGCGCAGGGGACACACCAACTGGCGAAAATGTTGAGCAGGCGCGGCTGTCCGGCGGCAAGCTGGCTGCTCGCGAGCGGCGGGCGATCGCTGGCGGCAGCAGGCAGGTTGAAGGCCGGAAGCGGCTGACCCACGAGGCGGGAGTGGATGATGCGATCGTCAGGCTGGAACAGGCCGCTGGCGAACAGGGCGATGAAGCCCAGGAACAGGACGAGCGGAAGCCAGATGAGCAATTTCCTCATGCCGCCGCCCTCGCTCGCCATTTCATCAGCCAGCCGCGACGCTCCCGGCCGAGCAGCGCCAGCGCGCCGCCCAGCGCTATCATGATGCCGCCAAGCCAGATGAGCGTGACAAAGGGCTTCCACCAGATTCGAAGCTGCCACCGGCCGCCCTCCACCTCTTCGCCCAGCACGACGTAAAGCTGGCCGTCCCAACGGGTCAGCAGCGCAGCTTCGCTGGTGGTGGTTGGCGGAGAGGCGAAGAAACGGGACTGGGGATGAATGGTGACCGGCGCACCGTTCCGGCTGACGTCCATATCGGCTTGCAGCGCGGTCCAGTTGTCGCCGGCAAGGGGCTGGATCTGAAGCAGGCGAATTTGCCAGCCAGCCGTTTCGATCGTGTCACCGGGACGGGCGGCGACCAACTTTTCAACGGTGAAGGCGGAATCGCTGGCCATGCCGCCCAGGCTGACGGCGCAGCCCAGATGGGCGATGACCATGCCATAGGTGAAGAGCGGCGTGCGGCGCAGATTGCGTTTCCACAAGGGCGCGAGGCTGGCGACGCCGACCGATCCGGCGACGACGAGGCCAAGGAAAGGCAGGATGCCGATACGGCCCCAGGCCAAAACCGACACCAAGCCGAACAATAGCAGCGCAATGCAAAGCGGGGCCAGCAAACGTTTGCTAACAGCCTTTGCCTGGTCGCGCCGCCAGCGGACCAACGGGCCGACAGCCATGGCGATCATCAGCGCCAGCGCGATGGGGCCGGCGATCCGGTCGAAATAAGGGGCGCCAACTGAGACTTTGTGGCCGAACGCTTCGGTCATCAGCGGATAGAGGGTGCCGATCAGGACCAGCCCCAATATGACGGTCAGCAGCAGATTGTTGACGACCAGCAGGGTTTCGCGGCTGACCAGTTCGAAGGGCGCGCCTTCGCGGACAGCGCCGATGCGCCAGCCGAACAGGGCCAGCGCGCCGCCGATATAAAGGGCGAGCAGGCCGAGGATGAAGCTGCCGCGTTCCGGGTCCACCGCGAAGGCATGGACACTGGTAAGGATGCCCGATCGCACGAGGAAGGTGCCGACCATCGACATGGAGAAGGCAACGACGGCCAGCATCACCGTCCAGGCGCGCAGTGCGTCGCGCGTCGCCAGCACGGTCACGCTGTG
>ERZ1292629.3798-Hain-H43-01um-R1-3798-length-11442-cov-4_pt1 | contig 11442 bp, 6 predicted proteins | sample MGYA00564399_ERZ1292629 | MGnify/ENA primary metagenome ERZ1292629 (study PRJEB36523, sample SAMEA6512636) | groundwater metagenome | collected 2019-01-08 | study: AquaDiva: Metagenomics assemblies of 32 groundwater samples | reverse complement strand
AAACCGCGAAAAGTAGGAAATAAATTAAAGAATTTCACCCTCCAAAATTTTTCACGTAAAATTTCTATGAAATTTAGGAGGATAAAGAAAAACTTAGGAGGGTTCACTCTTCTTGAGCTTTTGATTGTGATAGGCATTGTGACGGTGCTCACCACCATGATTATTTTAGTTTTAAATCCGAGTGAGTTTAAGAGAGAAGCAAGAGATGTGGTAAGAAGTATTGAGCTTAGAACTTTAAGCGGAGCTGCTGGTTTGGCGGCGGCCGATAATCCAAATTTATTTTTCGGAACACCGGGCAAGGTTTATATTTCCTTACCTGACACAAATTTAAATTGTTCCAGCTATATTTTGCCGGTGCTTCCTTCGGGTTGGACTTACGGTTGCGTAATTCAAGATAATCTTCAGAAAGTTGATGGCACGGGCTGGGTGCCGATTGCATTTGATTCTTTATCTTTCCGTCCTTTTTCTAAATTGCCGATTGACCCAATCAATAAAGTCGAAGGCGGGCTTTATTACAGCTATACAGTTGGCAGTTGGGAGTTTAATGGTTTGTTTGAGTCGGATAAATATGTTGCAATGGCTGAAAGCGATGGAGGTGACGCGCCCTTACTTTATGAATTTGGGTCGGATTTAGTGGTTATTCCTCCACAGATAAATAATCGTGTTATTTCTGGGGTTGGAAATTAATTTTTATTTTTATGTTATTTGGAAAATTTTTTTTTGGCGGTGAGAATAAAAGAATAAAATCTGATTCTAGATTTGGATTCACTTTAATTGAGCTTTTAATTGTTATTGGCATTGTGGCGATTTTATCTACCGTCGTAGTTTTAGTTTTAAATCCTTCCGAAGTTCGTAAAAAGGGTCGGGACGCGCAACGGTTGGCTGAAGCGAGAGTTCTTAATGTCGGCGTGTCTCTTTTCGCGGTTGAGAAAAGTAGTCAGGCGTTGGGCGATCCGATTAAAATTTATTTATCGTTGCCCGATAACAATCCTGATTGTTCCAGTTATGTTTTGCCGGCGCTTCCGTTGGGTTGGTTTTATGCTTGCGCGAGTCCGACTAATTTTCAAAAAGTGGATGGCGCGGGCTGGGTGCCGATTAATTTTAGTTCTTTGTCTTCTTCGCCATTTTCGAGATTACCGACTGATCCGATAAATAAGGCCGAGGATGAGCTTTATTATAGTTATGTTTATAATATTGCTAAAAACCGTTGGGAGATTAACGCAAATATGGAATCCGCGGCTTATAAAAGCGGCGGCAATAATGATACCGAAAGTAATGATGGCGGCACCTCGGTTTCGCTTTATGAATTTGGCAGTGATTTAGCTTTATCGCCAGTGGACGATCGTTCCGGTGGCAGTGGTGGGGCGGCGGACATAACACCGCCGGACGCAATTCTTGATTTAACCACCGGCAATCCATCGCCTAACTCTATTTTTGTATCTTGGACTGCGCCGGGCGATGATGCTGATTTGGGCACAGCCACGAGTTATGATCTGCGTTATTCAACTTCACCGATTAATGATTCTAATTGGAATTTAACTAATCAAGTTTTAGGCGAACCGACTCCGGCGGTAGCCGGGACGTTACAGACGATCGCGGTAAGCGGTCTTAATGAATCAACCTTATATTATTTTGCCATTAAAACCGTGGATGAAGTGCCGAATACATCCATTATTTCCAACATACCAAGTTTATCGACGACGCAATCAACTCAAGAAAACATAGTTCAGATTCCCGAGAGTTGTAGGAATAGTGATTATGGCGGAGGTAATGCTCAGGAATTTTATAATAAATGGACTATTCCGGGTTCTGGGACTGTTCTTTTAACCAAATTTAGGTTTTGGCAGACGAATGCGACTTTGGGTCCGACTGAAGCGGTGGAGATGGCGATTTATAATGGTTCAAGTCCATATAATAAACTTTCAGAGATAGTGACGATTTATGGAAGCGGAAGCGCGGGTTGGGTGTGGGGAAGTTTATCCACTCCGATTGTGATTAATTTGGGCCAGACCTATATTTTTGGAATCGGCCCCAAAATTGGAACTTATAACATAGCGGTGGATGATAATGCGGACTGCCAGGAATATCCTCCGACTAGCAGCGGAAATGGATCAATTTATGTCGCGGTTGCAGGAGGATTAAATGTCAATGCTCCCATTTCTCCGGTTCATCCAACAATGCGTTTTGGAATTTTTGGGATTGCTTATTACGCTGTTGATCAGGGAGATACTACTTCGCCGATAATTTCAGCGGTATCAGTTAGTAATATAACTGATGACTCGGCGGTTATTACTTGGAATACTAATGAGATCGCGGACTCGTTAGTTGATTATGGAACAACCATCGGCTACGGGAGTAATGTTTCGAATGGAAGCTATGTTACTGGTCATTCAATTAATTTAATCGGACTTAGCCGCGACACACTTTATCATTATAGAATTAAATCCAAAGATTTGAATAATAATCTTGGGACTTCGATTGATTTTACTTTTACGACTACAAACTTAGGACCAGACATTGAAAATCCTAATGTTGCCATTGTTAATCCTGCAACAGGCGCGAGTTTGAACGGTATAGTGGCGATTTCCGGAACAGCCAGCGACAACAGGGGATTAACTAAGGTTGAAGTTAGAGTTGATAGCGGCGTCTATAGTATGGCCGCGGGAACTACCAATTGGTCTTATTCGCTTAATACCCAAACTTTGCTTGATGGAGCGCACACAATTACCGCCCGGGCAACAGATACTTCGGGTAACATTCAAACAGATATTATTAATGTAACAGTTAATAATACGATTATTACTTTAAATCAAACTTCAGTAACGAGTCCGATTGTTCTTGATCAAGCTAACGCGACTTATGTTTTGGCCAATAATCTTACCTGTACGGGCAGTTGTTTTGTGGTGACTGCCAATGATATAACTTTTGACTTGAATGGTAGGGTCGCCACTTTTGGCACAGACGCGGGGCTTTATCGCTACGGAGTGGCGATCCCGCCCGATTATACGCCTAATCCATTAATCTTTGACCCAGCTGATATTCCATCAACCTACTTTAGAGGAGCAGATAGAACGATTATTAAAAATGGTTCTTTGATTCAAGGCGCGGCCGGCACAGAAAACATGGTGATTTTCGCCCATGAAGGAGCGCGTATGAGTGAAGTAGCGAATATTACTGGCTATTATCAGGGCACTGATTCTCAAGGGATTATTCAACTAAACGGCACCAATATAAATATTCATGATAACATCATTCAAGCTGATTTGGCGTTAATTACGAACCGTATGCAAGCCAAAGCCGCGATATCCGTGACCGTGGGAAGTAGCACTGTCAATTCCGTCTATGTTCGTAATAATACTGTTTATGGCAACGGTCAATTTGGTATCAATGTTTCAAGCAAGAAAAGTCAGAATGTTCAAGGCCTTGAGATTTCAGGAAATATTATGCGCATTAACGGCATTACCGCCAATTCTTATCAGTTGATTGTTCATGGCTTTAGCAAGAAACAACAGGGAATTACGCCACTCATATTTAACAATCGGATTGAGTCCTTAGGCAATGTGTATAATCGCGGCATAATCCTTGAGGGTATTGATTCTTCGGCTGAAGGCATTGATGGCGCTAAAATTTATGACAACATTATTGATATTAAAGATCATGGTTACGCGACTCAATACGCGGTAGATCAAACCACTGTTAGTCATGGGCTTCGCATGCGCGACCCGGATTATATGATTCCGGAGACCAAATTCTTTAATAATGAATTTTACGGCAATACCTTTAAAACCACTTCTTATTATAATGGTCCTAATTTTACCGAGCAGGGGAATGGCATCAGTATTAGAATAACTCTGAAAAACCAAATCCCAGCCGGTGAGCAGCCGAACATTTTCCATGATAATACTATTATTAATCAAGTTTTAAGTTCGAATAACTACGGCATAGCCATTGGTTTTGAAGGTCATCCTACGCCTGTCGGCACTATTTTCCGCAATAACACTATTATTAGCGATAATCATTTGATTAAATCGCAGTGGAGTGGTGGCAGCGGCATTCAATTTGAAGCTAATAATTTCCAAAAAGGAACTAATCCTACTAATTTTAAGCCCTTAGAATACGCCAATTTCGGCGACGCCACTGATGTTGTTTTCTTAGACAGCGTTTTCGGCTCCGGAGTTGATTTTACCGACGTCTTGCAGTCGTGGATGGGAAGTCCTCCAGCTGAACCAAGAGGAGACCGGAGTTTTTATGTTAAGTGGACGCTGGATGTAACCGTTAGAAATTCTTCTGGCCAAATTGTTTCTGGAGCGCAAGTGGAAATAAAAGATAAAGATAATAATGTTGTTTTTACCGGCAGTACTGATGTTAACGGGAAAGTAATTACGCCCCTTTCCGAATATTACTGGCGGCAGGCGCCAACAGACCCAGCGCCGCCTCCGGTGACGACCCAATATAATCCTTATACTATGACAGCCACTTTTGGGGGTAGTTCAGCTGTGAGCGTGGTTACTATGGATGCTGTAAAAGCCATAACTTTGACTTTGAGTCCGTAAATCTTGAATGGTGGTGTTTAAAAAAATAATTAAGGTTTTATAAGTAATTTTCTTCCTAGCCAAAAGGTCTAAGTCATAAAATTACTTATAAAACCTTATAGAGAATCAAAGTTTCCAAACAGCTTTTTGTGAACTTGGAACTTTTATTGAAAATGAGGTAAAATTATGAATATGAAGTTAAGAGAATTAAAAAAAGGGAGAGGCGGTTTCACTTTAATTGAGCTTTTGATTGTGATTGGGATTATAGCGATTTTGGCGACAACTGTGGTTTTGGTTTTAAATCCAACTCAACTTCTTCGGGAGGCCAGAGATGGCAAGCGCGTGACTGAACTTAAAACCATTAAAGATGGACTTTCGCTCGCAATTGTTCAGATTCCGCCGTTGGATTTAGGCGACACCAGCAAAGTTTACGTTTCTTTGCCGGACGATTCTTCGCCAACTTCAACTTGTCCCAGTCATAATTTGCCTTCACTTACAGGAAGCGGCAAAACATATCAGTGCGCGAATTCAAGTCAGTATCAATTAACTAATGGTAATGGTTGGATTCCAGTTAATTTTGATCAGTTGCCGCTTAAAGTTTTATCTAAATTGCCGATTGATCCGGTTAATAGCAATAGCAATAATTCGGGTTTGTATTACACTTACTCTCCTGGATCTTTTGAGCTTAACGCGAGATTAGAATCAAATAAATACGGTCCGGGCGGTAACAAAGATAAAGCTTCCGCTGACGGTGGAGACACATCTTTACTTTTTGAAGCCGGGGATAGATTAACTAATATTCCAACGCAAATTAATGATCGGATTGGAGTTGTGCCGACGGTGGCTAATGCGAATTTTGAGAGTTGCACCGTGGTTGGTAATGACCCGCCGGGATGGACTGTAAGTAGCGCTGCAGCAACGGGATGCAATAATACTGGGGCTAATGTTCATAACCCACCAGGTTGGTCGGTTTCCGTTTTTAGTGCGTATGTTTATCAAACTTTAAATCTTAAAGCCGGATTTAATTATAGTTTCTCGGTATGGGCTAAGGTTTCTTCAAATACCAATACACTTTTAGTTTCATCGGCGGCAGGAGGAGGAACAACTTATTGTACTCAAGCGACTGGAGCAGCTCCTAGCTTTACTTTACTTACTTGCAATTATATTCCAAGTAGTGATCAGACAGTTTATCTTAATTTAATTACTGCGGCCGGTGTTGGTACTGGTTATTTTGATGATGTTTCAGTGACAGTGAATTAATATTGATAGAGTGAGATATAGTTGTAATGCGGTGGAGATGTAGTAGAGATGCGATAGTTAATTTGTTATTTCTTTAAATTGACTAATAAAGAGCGCTGTTTTAATCTCTTTTTGGGAAGAATTGAGATTGTAATTTGGCCGGAGTAACTCAGGGGTAGAGTAGCTGTTTCGTAAACAGCAAGTCGCGAGTTCGAATCTCGCCTCCGGCTCAAAGTAATTGTTTTAATGTTATAAATGTTGTAGTATTATACCTATAATAAATGAAAGAAAATCTAAACGAAAAATTTGAAGAGTTAAAGGAATTTTTGCCCCGCTTGGCGGGGCGGCTTTGACCTCAGTATAAAGCGGAATCGGAGTAAGGAACTGGAATACGAAATGAGCGACCCCGACTTATGGAAGGATCGCGGACGGGCGGATTTAAAAATTAAGGAACTTGGAGAATTAAATGATTTGATTTCTCGTTTTGACGCGGTGGAAGTTGGAATTAAAGATTTAGAGAATAGTTTTAATGAGGATAAGTTTTATGAGATCAAGCGAAAATTTCGTGAGCTTGAACTGCGCGAATTATTTAAAGGTGCTTATGATAAACGGGCGGTGATTCTTTCGGTTTATCCGGGAGCTGGAGGAGAAGACGCGGAAGATTGGGCTCGGATGATTCTTTTTATATATATGAAATATGCCGAGAAAAAAGGCTGGCGGGTGAATATTTTAGACGAGAGTCCCAATCGGAGATCAATGGAAATTTTAGGGGATTATGTTTATGGATATTTAAAAAGAGAAGCCGGTGTGCATCGGTTAGTGAGAATCTCGCCTTTTTCCGCTAAACAACTGCGGCACACTTCTTTTGCGCTAGTGGAAGTTTTGCCGGATTTGCCGGAAATAGAAGAATCGAAGCTTCAAATTCCAGAGAGAGATTTAAAATTTGAATTTTTCAGGTCCTCGGGCCCGGGTGGACAGAATGTCAATAAAGTGGAGACAGCTGTGCGAGTAATTCATTTACCCACAGGACTTGTCGCTTCTTCGCAAGTGGAACGTTCACAGATTTCCAATCGGGAAAAAGCGCTTAAAGTTTTGAAAGCTAGGCTTTTTGATTTGCTTCAAAAATCGCAAGTTAAAGAAATTTCGGAACTTAGAACTAAAATTAAACCGGAATGGGGAAATCAAATTCGATCTTATGTTTTAAATCCTTATAAATTAATTAAAGATCACAGGACTGAAGTTGAAACATCAAATGCGGAAAAGGTTTTAGAAGGCGACATTGATATATTTATCGAATCTGAGGTAGAATTATTAAGTAACCAGAATTAGGTTTTAGTTGGTGGGTTTTGGATTTTTATTTTTTCTAACACCTAACACCTAACACCTATAATCTAATAAGATGATTGCTTTTCAAAACGTTTCAAAAATTTATAATTCTCATTCAGCGGCGCTTGAAGAAATTAGTTTTCAAGTGAATCCCGGAGAATTCGTTTCTTTAGTAGGTAGATCGGGAGCTGGAAAATCCACCGTGATCCGTCTTTTAATTGGAGAAGAAAAACCAACTCGAGGGCGAGTTTTTTTCGGCCAATACGAAGTGAATAAACTAAGAGATAAAGAATTGCCGGCTTTCAGGCGTCACGTAGGAGTGGTTTTTCAGGATTTTCGGTTGTTGCCGACAAAAGACGCTTACGAAAATGTGGCGTTTGCTTTGGAGGTGGCCGGCCGATTACAAAGAGAGATTGATGAATTGGTGCCGCAAGTTTTGGATATGGTGGGACTCGGCGATAAGCTTCATAATTTTCCTCACGAGCTTTCAGGCGGAGAGAAGCAAAGAGTGGCGATTGCGCGAGCGATGGTGCATCGGCCCGAGGTGATTATTGCGGATGAGCCCACTGGGAATCTTGATCCTTTACACACCGCTGAAATTATTAATTTACTGGTTAAAATTAACGAGCTTGGAACAACTTTAATTTTGGCGACCCATAATAAAGATATTGTTAATAATTTAGGGAAAAGAGTGATAACATTAGATAAAGGGAGAGTCATTCGGGATGAAGAGAAGGGGAAGTACATACTTGTATAAAGGTGTAAAATGTAAAGCGTAAAGCGAAAAGCGTGAAAGTAAAGACAAAAAATAAAAACGCAAATCGTAAAAACCAAAACTAAAAGCGTAAAGTTTCGAATCAAAAACTATAACCTAATTCCATGTTCACAACGCTTACAAGAATTATTCATTTCGGGCTAAAAAATTTCTGGCGAAATGGATTGCTTTCAACTGCGACAGTGGCGGTGATGGTTTTGGCGCTTTTGGTATCTTTGGGTTTAATTATGTTTGATGAGGTGACCGAGAAATCTATTACTTCCCTGCAGGACAAAATTGATATTATTGTTTATTTTAACACCAATACTCCTGAAGATCAGATTTTAAGCATTAAACAATCAGTTGAGAGTTTGTCGGAAGTTAAAAATGTGGAATATGTTTCAAGGGAACAGGCGCTTCAAGTTTTTAAAAACCGGCATCAAGATGAGCAGTCCATCTCAAGGGCGATCGATATTGTGGGTGAAAATCCGCTTGAGGCGTCTTTAAATATTAAGGCCTTTGAGCCGAATCAATACGCGATTATTGCCGAGAGTTTAAATAATCAGACCTTCAAGGGATTTATCAGCGAGGTTAGTTATGATAAAAGCAAGGTGGCGATTGATCGGTTGTCGGCGATTATTGAATATATTAACCGTGGCGGCTTGGCGCTGACTATACTTTTAACAATAATTGCGGGACTCATCGTTTTTAACACGATTCGTTTAGCGATTTATTCCAATCGGGATGAAATTGGAATCATGAGAGCGGTGGGGGCTTCAAATGCCTTGGTGAGGGGGCCGTTTATGGTGGATGGAATTGTGGTGGGGGTTTTAGCGGCGATTTGCAGTTTAATAGTGGCGGCGCCAGCGCTAAGCGTTGTTTCTCCTTATCTAAATAAATTTATTCCGGGACTTAATATATCGGCATATTTTTACAGCAATTTGATTTCATTTTTAGGATGGCAAGTTTTACTCGGAGCGGGCATTGGAACCCTATCTAGTTTTTTGGCGGTCAGGAAATATCTTAAAAATTAGCCAGCTTAACTAACTAATTTTTAAAGTGGTTAAAATTGATAATACAAAAATAAAAGAAGGGTTGTTCAAAGCCAAGTATTTGACGCGGGAAGAAATTTTAAAAGCTGAGAAATCAGCCCAAGCCGAGAAATTGTCTTTGCTCGATTATTTACTTAATAAAGGAGTGGTTTCTCGCCAGCTTTTGGGACAGTCAGTGGCTGAAACACTTGGGGTGCCTTTTGCGGATTTGGGATCTAACCAGACATCCAAAAATCAGGTTTTAAAAATTGATGAGGCGACAGCCAAAAAATATCGCGTGGCGCTTTTTAAGGAAGACGACAAAAGCGTGGTGTTGGCGACAGACGACCCTACGATCGAAGGTAGTACTCAAGCGCTTAAGAAGATTTTTCCCGAGAAAAAAATTATTTTTGCTTTCGCATTTAAAGATGATATTGAGGAGGCCTTTTTGAATTATCGGCAAAATCTTGAGACCAGATTTATCAAAATTATTCACGCCAAGAAAAAAGTGGCGCCGGGCATTATCGAGGAAATTCTGGAAGATGCTTTGGCGTTTAGGGCTTCAGATATTCATTTTGACCCGACCGAGAAGGACGTGAACGTTCGTTTTCGGGTAGATGGAGTTTTAAGGGAAGTTGGACGAATCCCCAAAGATTACTACGGCAATATTTTAAATCGGGTTAAAGTTCAGGCGCACTTGCGGATTGATGAACATTTTTCGGCTCAAGACGGAGCGATTAGGTATTTAAGGAAGGGGAAGGCGGTGGATTTGCGGATTTCGGTGGTGCCGACTTTGGACGGAGAAAAAATCGCGATTCGGGTTTTAGCGGAGTATGTTAGAGGTTTTACTTTAGGTGATTTGGGTTTAGCTCAAGTTGATCAGAAATTAATTTCCGAGTCGATTAAAAGACCGTTCGGCATGATTTTGGTGACTGGGCCGACTGGGTCTGGCAAAACAACCACTCTTTATTCTTTAATCAAAATATTAAACCGGCCAGAGGTGAATATTATGACGATTGAAGATCCGGTCGAATATAAAATTTTAGGAATAAATCAAATTCAAGTGAATCGCCAGACCGACTTAACTTTTTCTAAAGGATTACCTTCTATTTTAAGGCAGGACCCGGATATTGTTTTGGTGGGAGAAATAAGAGGACCTGACACCGCCACAGTGGCAGTGAATGCGGCTTTAACTGGACATCTATTACTTTCTACTTTTCATGCCAATGACGCGGCCACTGCTATACCGCGTTTGATTGATATGGGGATAGAGCCATTTTTAGTGGCTTCGACGCTTGAATTAATTGTGGCTCAAAGATTAGTCCGCAAGATTTGTGAAAATTGCAGAGAGAGCGTGAATTTAAAATTAGAGGATTTGAAAAAATTGTCGCCGATTTTGACTAATTATTTTCCGAACGGGTCAGCGGTTTTTTATAGAGGGAAGGGTTGTGAGGTTTGCGGGGGTTTGGGTTATCGGGGACGAACCGCAATTTTTGAATTTATTAGAGTTGATCAGGCGATGCAAGAGTTGATTTTAAAAAATCCTTCAACCAGGCAGGTTTTAGAATTGTCAAGAACTCAACCTGGTTTTCATTCTCTTTTTGAAGATGGTCTCGAAAAAGTAAGATCTGGAGTAACGGCAATTGAAGAACTCTTAAGGGTAGCATCAATTAGAACCTAGGTTTTTTCTAAATAGGCAAAGGAGAGAGAGTCGGATAAATTATTTTCGTGATGAAAAATAAAAGGGTCAGGAAAAGTATTCAGGAATTTTTGACATCCAAGCTTTTTTGGGGTTTTAGGGCGGCTCGCGAGCGTGAGTATTTTGTCGAGAATTTATCGGCTTTAATGGATTCAGGAATTGATATTGTTTCGGCGATTTCAGCCATTGAAACCGAGATTAAGACCAAAAAAATGAAAGAGGCCATTTATGAACTTAAGGAAGATATTGAGAGCGGTTCGTTTCTTTGGAAAGCGTTTCAGAGGACTAATCTTTTACCGAGCCATATCGTTTTTTTAATTAAATTAGGAGAAGAGACCGGTAAATTGCCGGAGAATCTTTCGGTGATTGCTATTCAACAACAAAAAGATAGAGAGATTAAGTCGCGATTGCGTTCCGCAATGATTTATCCGGCAATTGTTTTTTTTCTGACATTAGTGGTGGGCTTGGGAATTACTTGGTTTGTTTTGCCAAGATTGGCGCAGGTTTTCCGGGAATTAAAAGTAAAGTTGCCTTTTTTGACAGAGGTAGTGATTGGGGTTGGAAATTTTTTGGGAAATTATGGATCGGTGGTGGTGCCAATTTTGATAATTTTAGGTTCGTTGGTCTTCTATTTTCTTTTTTTCTTTTCGAAAACTAAACACTTAGGCCAAGCTACTCTTTGGAAATTGCCGGGAATAGGAAATTTAATCAGAGACGTGGAGTTGTCTCGCATGGGCTATGTTCTGGGAACTTTGCTTAAATCAGGAGTGGAGATGACTTATGCTCTGGATTCGATTAAGGAGGCCACGGGTCTTAGGGTTTATCAGGTTTTTTACACTCATCTTAGGAGTGGAGTTGAAG
>ERZ1292629.1144-Hain-H43-01um-R1-1144-length-27020-cov-18_pt1 | contig 11444 bp, 10 predicted proteins | sample MGYA00564399_ERZ1292629 | MGnify/ENA primary metagenome ERZ1292629 (study PRJEB36523, sample SAMEA6512636) | groundwater metagenome | collected 2019-01-08 | study: AquaDiva: Metagenomics assemblies of 32 groundwater samples | reverse complement strand
CTTCCTCAGATGCCCCGCAGATTCCTCTTTCAGTAATCAATCCGGTTATCAATCTAGCCGGAGTCACGTCAAAACCGTAATTTACAGCAGGGCTTTCTTCAGGAGTTACTAAAACTCTTTTCAATTCTCCCTCATGTAAACCTTCAACATAACTTACTTCCTCGGTATCCCTTTCTTCAATAGGAATTTCTTTCACTCCATCTTTAAGATTCCAATCAAAAGTTGATGAAGGGAGGGCAACGTAGAAAGGAACATTATTGTCTTTTGCAGATAATGCCTTAAGATATGTCCCTATCTTGTTGGCAACATCTCCAGTGTGGGTAACTCTATCTGCACCGACGATACAAGCATCTACCATTCCGTGTTGCATCAAATGTCCTCCAACATTATCCGAGATTACATGGTGTGGAACTCTATGATTGAGTAACTCCCATGCTGTTAGTTTAGCTCCCTGATTTCTAGGTCTTGTTTCATCAACCCAAACATGAACTTTTATTCCAGCATCAAATGCAGCATAAACTGGAGCAAGTGCAGAACCGTAATCTACAAATGCTAACCAACCCGCATTACAGTGTGTTAGAATATTTACTGGTTCTCCACTTTTCTCTTTGCTTAGTCTTTTGATTATCTCTAAACCCTCTTGCCCAATTCTTCTACAGTATTCTGCATCCTCATCAGCAATTTTATTTGCCGTCTTTAATGCAACTTCTACTTTTTCTTCAAGCCCATTTACAGAGCTTATTTCTTTTATCTGTCTGTCGACGGCCAATGCAAGATTAATAGCTGTGGGTCTTGTTCTTTTAAGTTTTTCTCCAGACTTTATCAAAAAGTTATCAAAATTATGGCTAGGGGCCTCAAGAGCTGCAAGGTACATTCCATATCCTGCTGTGGCTCCGATAAGACCTGCACCCCTCACATGCATATCCTTAATTGCTGTTGTTGCATCTCTAACGGTTCTTAAATTTTCAATTACAAATTTATGTGGAAGATATCTCTGATCTATTATTTTGACTGTGGAATTCTCTTCTTCTGATAACCAAATTGTTTTGTAAGGAATACCTTTTACTCTCATATAACCAAGGCTAAGAGGACATCTTTAAAACTCTTATGATACAAAAAACTAGTAAATTCTATTATGTACTTCTCTTTAATAAACTTTAATAAGGATATTTCAAAAGTATTTTTGTATAAGATGATACTTTATTTTGATAATCGAATAACTGACATTCAGCTGATGCCGAAAGGATTCTACGCAGAACTTGACGCAATTCGAGAGTCTGATTCTAATTATAAGTTTCAAGATAGACTAGCCGTTACAATGTACTCTCTTGCAAGCCATGCAGATATTCCATGGACAGATGTAATCATTAAATATGAATTAGACCCCGAAGACAAGAAGAAACAAAAAATATTTGAAAAATTTGTAAAAAACATATGGCCCAAAGCCAAAATTATTTATGGGCAAAGTGTCAAGATAAACCAATACAGAGAAATAGCCAAAATAATAAACAACAGCAAAGATAATTGGATTTTTTACGCTGCTAATAATGACCATCCTTTTATGTCTCCTGATAAAGACATGCTCAACAAATGCCTCGTGAAAGCTGAAGAAGTGGCCAAGAAGCACAAGCATGTTTCAGTTGTTTATTCTCATTTTCCCGAACCATTACATATGGCTCGAGAAGGAACAACAATTCATGATATAGGCTTTCCAGCTTCAACAATATCCGAAGAAAATAAAGACACCATCGTTGCATTCTTTCCAAAAGGATATACTACTTCGATGCAAATCGCCAACAAAAACTTGTTTAATCATTGGGTCAATGTAAATATCCCGGAATCCGCACCAATATGGAAATTAGAAAATGTTTACAATTACATTCCTAAAAGAAAAAGACCTTTTCAGGTATTAGTGTTACCAAAAAAAGAACTCTTTTCCCATTTTGACGGATATAGTCACAACAAAGGAACAGGATATCTTGTTTCCGCCTCAATTGTTCCACCGTTATTCATCCCTCCTGGATTTTTTGAAAATAAAATAAAAATAGCTTATGGGTATGACAATCTAAGAGAAGGGTGGGTTAACATAAATCCCTTAAAGAAAAAATATTCTTTTGAAGATTCTGTTAACGGAACAGATTTAATGATAACCTTGAAAGATTTACCCTTGTTTTGGAAAAAAAGAATAAAAGAGGTAGATATCAATCCTAAAGCCAACTTACAAAAGTTGGAAGAATATGCAAATAAAAGAAAAAATAAAATAAATAACCTTTATTTTAAAAGAAGTATTTGGAATTTCCCTGTTTATGAAGCGTACATTTATCAGTTCCGAATAAGAAATTTGATAAAAAGAGTACTTTCAACAATTAATCCGGTTAAAAAAACAATAAGAAAAATAGAAATAAAATACAAGATCAAATTGTGATTTAATAAAACTTATTATCATAATCTTTATAAGTTAAAATAAAGAGCCTTTATCATGGAAGAGCCCAAGAAAAAACTTAATCTGATAATAGACATCGATGGAGTAATGACTACCGGCCAATTCCTTTATTCTGAAAAAGGTAAGGAATTCAAAATCTTTGGCCCTCATGATTCAGACGGTCTTAAAATAATAAAAGATAAAATTAATATTCTCTTTATAACTGCAGATAAACGTGGTTTTAAAATCTCTAAAAAAAGAATTGATGATATGGGATACAAAATTGAACTCGTCAAAGATGGAAGTAGATATGAATGGATAAAAAGTAATTTTGGTCTTGAAAATGTAATCTTCATTGGAGATGGGATCTCTGATGCTTTGGTAATTAGAGACTGCAGGTTTGGGATTGCTCCTGCAAATGCAAGAGTTGAGGCAAAGAAGTGGGCAAAGTACATAACGCCCTCAAAGTCAGCTGAAGGTGCTGTTTGTGATGCCTGCATAAAAATTAATAAGGTTTTCTTTGGTGGTAAAAACAGTTAAGATGGATGAAAATAAGAAAATTCTAGAAGTAGCTAAAGAGGCAGCAAGAAAAGGCGGGGAAATAGTCTTAAAGTATTTTAAAGAAGAGGTTGAATTTCGTCAAAAAGAAGATAAAACATTTGCGAGCATTGCTGACGATGAATCGGAAAAGGAGATTAAAGAAATAATCTTAAGAAATTTCCCAGAACATTCTATTTACGGGGAAGAAACAGGAAAAACCGGTCAAAGTAATATCGTTTGGCATGTTGATCCTTTAGATGGCACAAGCAATTTTAGAAATAAAATACCACTTTTTTGCGTTTCAATAGGGGTAGAAAGGGATGGAAATTTTATTGTGGGAGTTATTTATAACCCTATTACAAATGAACTCTTTTCAGCTTCAGAAGGCGAAGGAGCTTTTGTTAACGAAAAAAGAATAAGTGTAAACAAAGAAGATATCTCTAAAGGAATTCTTGTTCTAGACTCTTCTTTCAAGGGAGACATTGGAAGAATAAAAACTAACTTACAAAGTGAAATAATCAAACTTTCTTCAAGAATTAGAATGATAGGAAGTAATGCTCTGCAATTAGCAGAGGTAGCTGAAGGAGCATATTTCTCTTCAATTTCAGATCACATTGATGCCTATGACTTTGCTGCAGGAATAGTCTTAGTTAAAGAAGCTGGGGGAATTGTGGCAGACCAATTTGGAAACAAACCCTCTGCAAAATCAAAAGTCATTGTTGCTTCGAATAAAAAAGAAAATCATGAAAAAATAGTTGAACTAACCAAAAATTATTACAAAGGGTATGGTGATAAGAAGGCTACTGGTGATTTATTTAAAATGGAAAATTATAAAGTTTGCATCTTAGCTGGGGGGATTGGTAGTAGGATGGGGGAGTTTTCTAAAACTTTTAATAAAGCGATGATTCCTGTTCAAGGAAAACCTTCTATTTGTCACATAATAGAAAAATTTCCCGAAGATGTAGAAATAGTGGTGATTGTTGGCTATAAAAAAGAAACAATCATAGACTACTTAAAATATGCTTATCCTAAAAGAAAATTTACTTTTTTCGAAGTTGAAAAACCTTCAGGATTAGGCGCCGGTCCTGGCTATGCCGTTTTGGAATGTAAACACTTACTTCAATGCCCATTCATCTTTTTTGCTGCAGATACCTTAGTAAAAGAAAATGTTCCTGAACCCGATGAAAATTGGTTTGGAATCGCAGAAGTTGATGATACTAGTAGATTTTGTTCTGCCAGCATAAACGAAGAAGGAATGATTTCTAAAATTGATGACAAAATAAAATGTGACAACAAGTTTGCATTTATAGGGTTAGCAGGGATAAAAGATTACAAAACTTTCTTTGCATCTTTAGAAAATGACAAAACACTCGTAAAAGGAGAAATTCAAGTTTCTAACGGATTTAAATCTCTAATGAACTTGGGAATGAAAGCAATTACATTTACCTGGTTTGATACTGGTGACCCTACATCGTATTCTCATGCTTTAGAAAATTATCCAAACGGGGAAGGTTATCGCGGGCAGTAATGCTAATCTCTATGCTTCAACTTCATAAATCTTATAAAGGCGTTTTAATATTTACGGGAGTAGTCAGCGAGGATGTTTATAAATAAAAACATTATAGGCGACTATCGGATAGACAAAATGGTGAATTATAAAGTATGCATCTTAGCTGGAGGCGTTGCTAGTCAAATGGGCGACTTGACTAAACATGTTAATGCAGCTATTCTTCCCGTAAACTTCAAAGCTTCTATTTCTTATATGATTGAAAAATTCCCAGAAGATGTTGAAATTGTAATTGCTGTTGGTCACAAAAAAGAAACAGTTATAGACTACTTAACTTTGGCATATCCAAATAGAAATCTAAAATTTGTTGAAGTTGATAGGTATTTTGGACCTGGAACCGGACCGGGGTATGGACTTCTTTGTTGCAAACAGCATTTGCAATGTCCATTTGTTTTTGCGGTGTCAGATACAATAATCCTTGAAGAAATTCCAAAACCAGAGGAAAACTGGTTCGGAATCGCTCCCACAAAAGAAACAGAACCATATTGTACTGTCAAGATAAAAAATAATCTTGTCTATCAAATTGACGACAAAATAAAATGTGATAACAAACATCTTTTCATTGGTTTGGCTGGAGTGAAAGATTATGAACACTTTTGGGAAGCTCTGGAGAATGATAAAGAGCCCGTAAGAGGAGAAATTCAAGTTTCCAACGGGTTCAAAAGGCTTATTGAAAAAAGACTTGTTCCTATAGGATTCACTTGGTTTGATACTGGAGCTCCTGGAAGCTATAAGGAAGCTCACCTCAATTTTTCTGGAGGAGGGCAAACATTTGACTTTAGTAAGAATAATGAATTTCTTTATTTTGTCAATGGAAGAGTCATAAAATTTTTTGCTGATCAAGAAATAACGAAAAAGAGGGTTGAAAGAGCAAAGAACCTCGTAGGGCTTACACCAAAAATTGAAGGACATAAAGGCAACTTCTATTCATACAAAAAAATGGATGGGCAGGTACTTTATTCCGTTTTAAACCCCCAAATAGTAAACGACTTTCTCCAATGGGCAAAAAGAGATTTGTGGAAGGAAATAACTCTCTCTGAAAATGAAAAAAAAGAGTTCAAAGAAGCAACACAAAAATTTTACTACGAAAAAACAATGAAAAGACTAGATGAATTTTATAACAAATCAAAGATTAGTGACGATTTTAATGTCATCAACGGAGTTCAGATTCCACCCTTAAAAGAACTATTAAACAAAATCAATTGGGAATACATCTGCAACTCTGTTCCTGTAAAGTTTCATGGAGACCTACAATTCGATAACATTTTAGTAAGCAGAGATGAAAAGAGCCAACTAACAAAATTTATCCTTCTCGATTGGAGACAAGACTTTGGAGGACTTACCAATGCTGGAGACTTATATTATGACCTCTCCAAATTGTATGGTGGAATGATAGTCTCATACCAACTGATAAAAACAGGCCAATTTTCTTTTGATATGAGTGGCTCAAGCATACATTACAACTATACTATCAAAAATGACTTGCTTGAAGCAAAAGATGAATTTGAGTCTTTCATTAAAAAAAATGGTTTTGACTTAAACAAAATAAAAGTTATCACTTCTCTAATTTTTCTAAATATGTCCCCATTACATCATGAACCCTTTGATTTGATGCTTTATCACCTCGGAAAAACAATGTTGCATAAATCCCTTAAACAAACTGAAAATAATAAATTACAATAAAATGTCAAATTCTAAAATAGCTGTTGGACCAATGAGCTCGGAAGTTGTTGAAGCAATATTCAGATTCTCTAATTATAACAGAAAAGAACTAATGATTATAGCTTCGAAGAATCAAGTGGACCATTCTGGAGGTTATGTGAACAAATGGACAACAAAAGAGTTCATGAACTTTGTTAAAAAAATGAGAGAAATGTACCCTCAATCAAATGTTAAAATCTGCCGAGACCATTGCGGGCCAGGTTTCAATGGGATAGACGGCTTGGAAGACAGTTATAAAACAATAAAAGATGATATAGAAAACGGATTTGATCTTATCCACATTGATTTTTGCCATTTTCGTGGATCAAAAGAACAACAGTTTGAAGAAACCAAAAAAGCAATAGAATACTGTTACAGCTTAAATCCAAAAATAATGATCGAAGTTGGAACTGACGAAAATGTTGGTACAAATTTTGGTTTTATGAACCTCGAAGAAATTGAAAGAGAAGTAGAGTTTTTCACTTCTTTTTGCAAGCCAGAGTTTTATGTTGTTCAAACAGGAAGTCTCATCCTAGAAATTAATCAAGCTGGAAGTTTTAATAAGGAATTTGTTGAAAAGATTTCACAAATTCTAAAGACTAAAGGAATAAAGCTTAAGGAACACAATGCAGACTATCTTTCACTAGAAGAAATAGAAAAAAGAAATGGAATTGTAGATGCTATGAACATTGCACCACAATTAGGGGTATTACAAACAATGTTCGTATTGAACAAATGTCTTCTTTATGGAATTGATTTCACCGAGTTCTTAGCTGAGGTATATGAAAAAGGAAAATGGAAGAAGTGGATGAATAAAAACACACCTGAGAACAAGTTTTTATGTTGTGTTATAGCGGGACATTATCATTTCTCTTCTGAAAATTATAAAAAATTAATAGAAAAATTAGGGGAAAGAGAAGACATCAAGGACAATATAATAGACCATCTAATGGGGGTTATATCTCATTATGTTAGAAAATAAGATGTTGGAAAAAAGGACAATCCTGATAACTGGCTCTTCGAGAGGGATAGGGGCTTCCATAGCAAGACTAGCAAAAAATTATGGAGCAAACGTAATTTTACACGGAAAAACGGAATCGGAGAGCCTTAAGACTCTGGCTCGTGAATTAGATTCACCATATATCTTTTGTGATGTTTCTGATGAAGAATCTGTCAGACGAGAAGTCGAATCTCTTGAAGGAATAGACATCTTAGTTAATAATGCTGGAATAAATCCTTCAAAAAACTTTATGGAACTTACAGGTAGCGATTGGAGAGAAATCTTTAATGTAAACCTTTTAGGTCCAGTTTACTTTTCAAAAGCGGTTCTCCCAAAAATGATTGAAAAAAGATATGGAAGAATAATTAACATCTCTTCTTTCAAAGGTTTAAATTATGTTTCAGGAAAACCTGCCTACGCCGCTTCAAAAGCAGCAGTTATTAGGCTAACTTCAAGCATGGCTGAAGAATTTGCGCGTTACGGAATAAATGTTAATTCAGTTGCTCCGGGATTTACTGAAACAGAGATGACAAAGGCAACAATGTCTCCTAAAATACAATCTCAAGTCGATAAGATACCTTTGAATAGAATGGGAAAGTCAGAAGAAATTGCCGAGGCTGTTTTATTCTTGGCAAGCGATAAAGCAAGTTACATAACTGGACAAACAATAATTGTTGACGGGGGTTTGAGTATAATTTAAAATGTCCGAAGAAAAAAGAAGAGATTGGTTCAAAGAAGATTTCCTATCCTTTCAAAGAGAAGGGGCAAAGATTGTAACAAAGCCTTGGGGGATGGAAGTATGGTTAGAACTAAATGACAGATACTGCTATAAAAGAATTTACATCTCAGCAGGGAACAAAACAAGTTTACAATATCATGAAAAAAAACTAGAAACTAACTACATAATAAAAGGGGAAGCAGAAGTTTGGATGCAAGATCCAAATGGAGAAACCAATCTAAGAATTGACAATCAAGACTATACTTTTTCAGTTACTAAAAGAAGAGAAAATTATTTCTTTACAGTAACTCCCCCAACAGTTCATAGAATTAAGGCTCTTACAGACATAATCTTACAGGAAGTTTCAACACCTGATGTCGACGATGTAGTAAGACTTCAAGATGATGCTGGTAGAGGAAGTGGAAAAATAGACTCGGAACATCAGTAGGTTTCTTAATCCTAAGCAACACCAGCGTTAATCATACCTGCCACTTTTTTTGCAATGTCTACACAGGTAACGACTTTTCCAGAAAAAATAGTGATTAATCCATTACCATGATTTGTAATTTCGCTTGGCCTTTCATCAGTGTCATCAACGTTGGCCTTTACTGCTCTTATCACATAAATTGGTCTGATTATTTTTGCATCTTTCAATATTGGAAAATCTTTAGTGGCAGTTTTTAATATCTTCTCCCTATTAGTCTTTACATTCTGCAAGATCATAATTTCTGGATCAAGATTATCAGAAACAAAATCATTGAGTATGGACTCTTTTATATGCACTAATGTAAACCTTCCTTCTTCTGCCCTTGGCATCAAAGTGCTGAATTGTCCGTCGAATATTGATAGACCAACTTTCTCTTTTAAAGGAAGTTCAATCTCAAGCATTTCAACTAGTTCATAAAGAACCTTTCTTCTAGGTAAACCAAACCACTGATTAAAACAGTTAAAATTAAAGTACGTTGCATTTATTACAAAATCAAACTCTTCTTCTAAAATTCCTGAAGGAGAAGATATTCTTAACACCTTTTTATCTCCCCTAATCTCTCCACCCTTTATTTCATGGTTAAGTTTAACCTCAACTTCTGAATTTTTTAATTTTTCCTTCACTATCTCAAGCATTTTTTTTGGGTCATAGGCATATTCTGCTACTTTAACAACCATAGAAACCCTCTCTTTATTTATGAGGTTTCCATCAATGTCTACTACTTGATAAGGAAGCCCCAATTCTTCACAAAATTTTAAGTAACTTCCCGGAGTTGTCTTACTATCCTCTTTTGCTATTGCATGATAATGATTAAAAGGTCTTATGATACATCCGCCATATTCTTTTTCAAAGCTTTCTCTTGAGTTTAGGCATTCAAGTGCAGTACTTTTGCTTCTAGGGTAATGGTATCCTCCATGATGTCTTAAATGATTATTTGTAGATGCTCCAGAAAGAAGTTCTCCTGAACGCTCATACAAGGTAACATCAAAATTTTTTGAGAGTTCTAAAGCTGTTGAACTGCCAAATATTCCTCCACCAATTACTGCCACCTTCCCCGTCCTCTTTTGCGGTATTCCTCTTTTTAAGTCATAAGAAGCGTATTCAGCAATAATTTTCTCTGTAAGTTCAATACTTTCAAGAATTTCTTTTTTCTCAACTAAGGGGGCATTAAGCCCATTGACTGCTCCTAAAAATTTTTTAATTGAAACTTTTAGAGGATCTTCTATCTCAAAACTTCTTCCATTTCCCATGAATGTCTGTTTGTATGCCGGGCCTATTTCTCGTCTAAAAGATTCTCCATTTAAAGAAAAAATAATTTCTCCCGGTTTTTTTGTTCTTAACTTAAAATCATAGACTACTTCACACTCTTGTTCCGAATTTCTGTATTTGAATCTAACGGTCATCGCCTCTTCACTTTTTGATAAGAATTCCACATCTTCTGCCTTCCCATTAGGAATCAGACCTATCAGAATACTATTTGTGTGGGGAAGGTGGTCCATTATCATGCTTATACCCCTTTCTGCAGGCTCCATATAAATAGAAAGATTTCTTAATTTGTTCAAATCAGGATACCTTCTGAAGTAGTCTACAATTGAAATCCACTGGGTGTTTATTGTTAAAAGTTTTTTTCTTTTTTCAGCAAGATTAAACAACTCTTCTGCTATTCTATGATTATTACCTTTTGTTTGAACAAAAGGTTTTTCACATATTACGTGCAGATTATTTTCTAAACATAATCTTATCTGATTTTCGTGCATCTCAGGTGGTGTACAAATAGAAACAGCATCTAAACTCTCCCATTTTATCAATTCTTCAAGTTTATGGTAAGCTCTTACATTAACATTGAACTCTTTCTTTAACTCTTCAGCTTTTTTTGAAGCACTTTCTCTTGTGCTACAAAGAATAGCAACCACTTCTGCTCCAAGTGCAGAAAATTCTCTAACGTGATACTTCCCGATTTTTCCCACCCCTAATATCGCAACTCTTATTTTTTCCATTATATTTTTGTTTTATTTGTAACTTTTATTTACTTGTAAAAATTTTAATTAAGTTATCAGCATGTTTCTCCCAAGTAATCTTGCTATCTTGCATCCACTTCCTGTAATCTCTTTCTTTCGAATTTTTTATAGCCTCTTCAAGACTATTGAAATTTTCTACCTTATCAAAAGGAAATTTATACCCTTCTGCATGCATATTTCCAACTATTCTGGGAACACCTGCAGCCATAACTTCCATGTAAGTTACACCGCCACCAGAACCTTTTGGAGGTAGACTAACATAGATTTTACACTTATTATAAAATTCATTCATTTTCTCATGAGGAATATTTTCTGCAATTAAGACTGGAATACCTAATTTTTTACCTATTGATTCAACATGCTCTTTGGTGAGGTTTTCTGTTGGTTTATTTGTCCATCCTAGGTAAATTCTTTTTTTGTTAAGAGGTTTAAACTCCTCCATATTGACAGCAGTAGCAAGGAGTGTTGACTTTGAATATCTCTTTTCATTTGTGCGATCTCCAGTAAGCAACCTTTTTCCCATAAGAATTCCAACTGGAACTTGAACAAAAAAACCTTTTCCACTTTGTGTGGCATTAAAAAAACAGAAATGTTTTTTCTTGAATATCGGATAAGGAAACAAGAGAGGTAATGCAATATTCCAATCTTGAGTATAAATTATGTCATATTTCTCTTTTTTCATGATATCTTTAATCTTTTTTCTTAAAGAAGAAAGGGACTGCCTCACACTGTTAAGTTTTAGGTCATCTTGCCTAGAAAGGATATCAACCGTATGCCCTTTTTTGTTAAACTCCTTAGAAAGGTTTTTCATAAGGGTCTCAACACCACCAAATCCTTTATATTTTCGCTCTTTAACAACAAAGAGAATCTTCATAGACTTTCATAAATTTTTGGGGTTAAAAGCTTTATGAAGAGAGAAACTATAGTTATCCTCATATAAAACTCTTTCATAATCTTTAAATAAGAACTTAGTTGTAGGTTTTTATGAAGA
>ERZ1292629.3797-Hain-H43-01um-R1-3797-length-11447-cov-15_pt1 | contig 11447 bp, 16 predicted proteins | sample MGYA00564399_ERZ1292629 | MGnify/ENA primary metagenome ERZ1292629 (study PRJEB36523, sample SAMEA6512636) | groundwater metagenome | collected 2019-01-08 | study: AquaDiva: Metagenomics assemblies of 32 groundwater samples | reverse complement strand
TGATTTTCACTGTGGGCACCGAGCGGGGCTTACGCCTCCAGATTGGCAGTATGCGCGTACTGTCGATGACTACGACCGGCAGCGGTTCGGTCACGAGCAACGTCTCATGTGGGACTGGTACGCGGAGCAGGCAAAAGCCCTCGCGCCTGTGAGTGTGTTGATTGTCAACGGTGACGCAATCGACGGCAAGGGTGGGAAGAGCGGCGGTAGTGAGCAGCTTGAGTCGGACCGTACGAAGCAGGTGGAGATGGCAGCCGAGTGCGTTGAGGTGTGGAGTGCAAAGACTATCGTGATGACGTACGGAACGGCGTACCATACCGGCCATGAAGAGGACTTCGAGGCGGTCCTTGCTGGGGCTGTAAACGCAAAAAAGATTGGCTCTCACGAGTGGGTGAGCGTCAATGGGTGCGTGTTCGACTGCAAGCACAAGGTTGGACGGTCGGTGATACCACATGGGCGGCATACGGCACCGGCTCGCGAGGCACTTTGGAACGCGCTCTGGGCCGAGGTTGGAGTTGAACCACGAGGGCGCGTCTTTATCCGGTCGCATGTGCATTATTTCACGTTTGCGGGCGACGAAACCCAGCTCGTAATCACAACGCCCGCGTTGCAGGGCTTCGGGAGTAAATATGGAAGTCGGGAGTCGTCAGGAAAGGTTCACGTAGGGCTAATTCATTTCGATGTTGACTCAAATGGAGGGTATGTATGGCAGCCGCACCTGTTAGACTTGCGGGGGCTCGCTCCCCAGACCATAAAGCTGTGAAGTTGGAGAGCTTTGATAATGTAACACTTGCACATCAGCGATTGAACCTCGGTGTCTCCGAGGGCACTATCGAAGCAAGGCTGGTGCTGCCAAAACAGACGCATGTGCTTTGCATGGTGCTCGCGCATGCGAATGACGTGAACTTGAGCCAGGCTATCGTGAGGCTCCTGAATGAGGCTTTACGAAATCACATGGATGAGATTCGCAAATCGGTGGGGTTGTAAACATGAGTGACTTGAATGTGATTCGCAGCGACGAGGACCGCAAGGACATCGTGCGTGATCTGATTGCCGAATATCAACTTGCTGAGGAGGAACGCCAAACCTTCCTTATGCGAGTCGATAAGTGGAGGCGGCAACGTGAGGCGCGCCCCGAAAGCGATACCAAGGACTATCCTTTCAAAGACGCCAGTAACGTGAGTGTGCCGGTGACGGGCTCCAGCGTGAACACGATATTTGCCTCAATGAAGGCCTCGATGTCGAAGAAGCGTCCGCTGATCGACGTGATCGCCGTGGATCAGTATCACGATGGGCGAGCAGCTGGCGTCCTACAGGCGTTCCTTGACCGGCTGTTTGAGAGCCGAAACTACATCAACGTGAGGCCAGCGAACAACATCATCCTTTATGAAAATATCTCGCTTGGGACACAGTTTGTGAAGGTGCCGTGGGAAACCGAAAAGTGGAACTTCAAGCGCCGTGATCGCTCCACGGGAGCCCTCGTGGCGGTGAGTCGCACCGTGCGAGATACCCCGGCGGTCATCCCAATGCGGCTTGAAGACTACCTCACACGGATGCACTTCGTGAATCCGCAGACGGCCCCGTGGTATGCGACAATCACCCACCTGTTTGAGCATGAGCTAAAGCAGCGCTCAGCGTTGGGCATCTACAATCAGGACGCGGTAGATCGGGTGATTAAGGCTCCGCGAACACAGCTCACAGTCACGGAGAACCTTGAAGCCGTCCGACATGGACTCTCAACAAGTGGTGTTAAGGTTTACGACATCCACGAGACACACTACTTCTACGACGTGGACGACGACGGCTTCGCCGAGGACATCATGCTATGGGTGCATCCGCAGACTGCCGAAGTCCTACGAGAGGACTTCAACGATCTCGGCAAGCGCGACATCGTCCGGATGACCTACATGGAAATGCCGTATGCGCTCTACGGCATGGGCATCGGGTGGATGTCGGAGCACATGCAAGACGAAGTCGATACGCTGCACAACGCCGCAATCGACTCGACTCACTTCTCGATATTACCTATGCTCGTGGCGAGACGCGGCTCCGGCATCGGCCCCAAGGAAGAGTTCTTTCCTGGGAAGGTACTCATCGTTGACGACGTGAAGGACGCGATCCCGATCAAGTTTGCCGACGTGAGTCAGGGTACCGTAAGTCGGGAATACCTCGCACGTGAGTATGTGCAGAGGTTTACGGGTTCTACGGATTACATGGCGGGGCAGGAGTCCAGCGCGATACGCACTCGGGCTACTGTGGGTGGGACGATGTTTCTCGCGCAGCAAGGGAATAAACTTTTCGAGGCGATCACCGAGAACACCAACAAGGCATTTGGGGAAATTGCCGAGCTGGTGCTTTATCAACTCGTGCGCAACCGAGACGTGGTCCGGACTACGATGATGAACCTGGTCCCCGAGGATGACCGCGTGGTTCTCGACCAAATCTTGGACATCGAGCCGGAGGACATTCCACAAAGGTTTGTGTTTAACCTCAAGACCACCGATCCCGAACAGACCGAGAGCGCCAAGCGCGAGGGAATACTCACTTTGACATCGCTTTACATGCAGTTTGGGCAACAGATGTCCAATGTGTATAACATGGCGTTCAATCAGCAGCTCCCAGTGCCACCCCAGGTACGGGAGCTTATGGTGAAGTTCATCGTGGGCGGGACGAAGATGATCGACCGCATCTTGCAAGACTTCGGCTACGATGACACTCGACCCTTCATACCCGACGTGAGAACCCTGGAGCTTATGAACGAGTTTAAGGAAGCGCAGACTACAGCGCAATTGGAGGCGATGAAACATGCTTCAAGAGGACCTGAGCGCGTCGGACGCGCAAATGTTGGCGAGCTTGTGGAACGACCCTCTGGAACGGGAGGTCCTCCGCAAGGTATGGGCGAATCAGGGGAGCCGATGGCTGGCGAACCTGCGGACTTCGAATGACTTTCACGAGGTCTTGCGGGCGCAAGGAGCCACTCAGGCCCTTGAGGGGCTTTGGGCCAAGATCGACGCAATCGTGGAAGGTGTAAACGAGGAGGAACGTGCTTATGGCAAAGCGACGTGACGATGAGGTAGTGGCAGCAACCTACGAGGCTGCGGCTACCCCGGATGATAGCAACGACGACGCGACGATGTTCGGTAGGGATGCCGTCCATGACGGCACTCTTGATGTGCGGGTAGAGGGTCGAGGAGCACCCGTAGAGAACCCCAAGCCCACCTACGAGGAACTTGTGGCTAAGATTGAAACCGAGACCAAGGCTCGGCAGGAGGCGGAAGCTCGCGCAAACCCGGTGGCTGCCATGCAGCCGATTCTGGAGCGCTTGAGCGCTCCGGCTCCGGCTCCTAGCGTTCCCATACAGCAGCAGCCGAGTGAGAGCGACGAGGCGTTCTCGGAGCGTCTGAAAAAGGACTTCTTCGAGTCCCCCCGGTCACACCTTGACGAGTGGGGCCGACGGACTATCGCACCGGTCGTAGGGCAAGTATCGAGCGCGATCCAGGCACTTGCTCGTGAAATGATGGAACTACACCCCGAACATGGGGCGGCGTTCCGCAAGTATGCTTCTGAGGTTGACGCGGTGGTTGCAGGTCGCCCAGACCGCTACATGAACCCACGGGTCTACCGTGAGGTATTTGAGCAAGTGCAAGCCCGGCATATCAACGAGATTGTCGCCGAGCGGGTAAAGGCCGAGCTTGAGAAGGTTGGGAGTGAACCCCCAGGGCGGACGTTTACGGAACGACCTGGTGGCACTCCATCTACGGCGCGCCGGCCGCAAGTAGTGTCACTCACCCGAGCCGAGGCTAAAGAGGCGATGGCCCTAGGACTTGACCACGAGACGTATTACCGGCAGAAGCATAACAAATGGTAGGGAGGAGATATGGCAAAGGATGATTTTGACATTGTGGCCGAAACGAAGATTTCACCCAAAGTGGAGGTTGCAGCGAAAGTTGAAAAGCCCTCCAAAAGTGATGTTTTGGTGACCCTTGACATGGCTTTCGCTGAGGTGCTAAAGTACGACAGTGAAGGGCGGATGGTGAGGTTTGCCTGTGAGCCGGGGAAGTTTTTGCGGCTCACCGACGAGCAGATAGACCGACTTGCGGAATTCACGCGAGGGGCCTATCTGGACGCGGCGCGAACCCACACTAGGGCGCTTGAGGAGGCGGCCCATCCGAGCTTCATCAAGGAGCCGATCTCGCAGGGTGGAACGGCAACTGCACGGCTTGAGGTGCGAAACAAAGAGCCGGGGATGTTCTACTCATGGAGACGGCCCGACGAGTACCGACAGGTCACCGCGTACGAGGGCTACCAGGTGGTGAACGACGATGAGCTTGACACGTTCACCCGGAGTGCTTCGACGGTGAGGACGGTCGGTGCGCACGGGGATCCTGAACTGATCCTCGTTAAGATCCCGGAGGCGACGAAACTCGAACGCCTCAAAGCTGATGAGGCCGCGAGTCAACAGCGCAACAAGGCCGCGCAGGCGGCGGGTGCGGCTGAGCTACGGCAGGCCGGTGGTCAGGTTTATGACCCCGACGAGAACCCGCAAGTAGATGCGAAGCGGAACTGGCGGGATCGGATGCCTGGCGACAACGAGGGTCGTTGACCCTCGCGTAACGCTAATATTGGTGAGGACAGATGCCGAATACTGATGCTGCCTATGGCTTCCGGCCGGACATGATCCTTTACGGAGGCTCAGGCGCGATCCCTGTCTGGGAAGGGCAAATCAAGTCAAATCATGTGTTCACGCTCGGCGACGCGGTGTACGCGAGCGCGGGGTACTTGAGGAACGCCGCGACCGGCGACAAGGCCGTCGTTGGGGTGTGCGCGGCAAACAAGGCCGAGAGTGCGAGCGGTATCGTCGGAACGCGAGTTTCTAACACAGTGGCTACACGGCCGAAACTTCTGTTCTATCCTGCGATTGACGGCATTGTGTTTGCGGGGCAGTGCAGTGGTACCCCGACTCAGGCCACGTTGTGGAAACTTGTCGACATCGAGGGAGCCGCCGCGAACTCTACCGGGCGCTCAAACCAGGAAGTCAACGAAGACGCGACTACCAACAAGAACGTGTACCTGATCGGGTTCCGGGGGAATACGTCGATCGGGGTTAACAGCGAGGTGCTGTTCACCTGGGCGAAGTCGAAGTTCTCGGCTCGCGGCGCGATGGTCCTCTCAACGCAGTACATCGGGTACTAGGAGTAACGTAACATGCCTTCGAATACGAAGCAGTTCCCCAATCAAACAGACCGTGACATCGTGAAGAGGTTCTTTGACGACTTCAAGGATTACCCCGCTGAGGTGACCTCTATCGCGAAGTTCCAGTCTGAGGTTGGGAAGGGCAAGGGCGATCACTACACGGAAAGTGTACTTTCGGGCCTTGGGAGCTACAACCTGACCGCTGAAGGTCAGCCGGTCACCTACGATCAGCCGGTCGAGGGTGACAAGAAGACGGTGTACTTCCAGAAGTGGACCTTGGCGTTCCAAATCACCGAGGAAATGCTTGACGATTCCCTTGATGATAACTTCGATAGGATGCCGTCGAAACTCGCGAAGAACGGCAATTACAAAAAGGATTCCGCGTGGTTCGATCTGCTTAACAGTGGGTTTGCCACGCACACGGCGAACGATGGGCAGTACATCTTCCACGCGACCGCGCACACGACACTGAAATCCTTGAGCACTCAAGCGACGAGGCCCGCGACAGACGCGGCCTTGAGCGAGACCTCACTTCAGGCGGCCTTCGAGGCGTTCGACGCTCGCAAGGATGAGAGTGGAAACCCGATCACCATGACGCCGAAGTGGCTCGTGGTGCCGACAGCGCTGCGCTGGACCGCGCAGAAGCTCTACAAGGGCACGCTGAAGGTCGGCTCGGCCGATAACGACATCAACACCGTGAATCCGGGGAACATGTCGGAGCAGTGGACGCCGTTTGTCAGTCGATGGGCGACCGCGTCCGCTGCGTGGTTCTTGCTTGCGGCCGAGCACGATGGCCGGTTCATCTGGAGATGGCCGTTGAGACTCCAGTCGAGCGATGACTTCAACACGGGCTCGCGGCTTTACAAGGCCATGATGCGGTTCAAGTGCGCCGTGTGGGACTATCGCGGATTCTACGGGACCACTCCTTAAGGAGGCGTGAGAGATGGCTGTAACCACACACTTCGGGGGTGGGATCTCGACGCCGATCATCACGACGAACGTCTTGAGCGCGGCCGGGCTGAAGGTAGTCGGCTCGCTCGCGACGATCACCACGGTACACGCCACCACGAAACTCTCAGGCGGTGGCTTAAACCTCCGGCTGGCGATCATCAGCGGTAAGACCGGCAGCGGTAATAAGGCGGTGACGGGGCTCGCGGTGGGAGACGTGATCTTGTCGCAGCCGACGTATTTCCGGTTTAGTGACTCGATACTCAAGACCACCGGGAATGCCGTCGTGAAGATCAAGTCGGCAGGGTTTGTATCCGTGACCGGCATCACGTCGCACGCGATGATTTGCTTCAACTGGATGCCGTACTAAGGGGAGGCTTGGGGGTAGGGTGGCCTACCCCCTTATTTTATGCCTTCACAGAGGACCGCGTACCAACTTCAATACACCTCGGGCGGGGTCGCGACCTCCACGACCATGTATTCAAGTGCGTTCGGCACTTACGGACCCGCCCGAGGCCTTCGTTGGTATGTATGTCATGTATGCGGGTTTGACTACCCGTCGGATCGGGTGGTGATACACGCGGGCGTGGCATATTGCCGGCAAAATATGTGCTATCTGGAGATTACCAAGGATCGCCGATGAAGTGGCTCAAGCGAGCGCTGGGGATACTACAGCTCCAAGATCAGGTGGACCTGTTGAAGGCCCGTGTGGTAACTTTGGAAGCGGAAGTGCAGCGTAAGCGCTTTCGGTGGCTTTCAAGATTAGACAACGTCTTGCAAGGAGCCGAGAAACTCGAAGCTGGAGGTTAGGGTTCATGTCCACGCTGGCGGTCGAAAAAACAGCATCCCTCCTGACAACGCCGATCACGTCCTACGACCAGGACAAGTGGTCCCTCGGCGACCTGATCCAGAAGCGCACCGATCTGGGCACGCCGTTCATCGGCCCGCTGGTGGCCCCGGTGTTCAGGCCGTTCGAGACGCTCGGCATCGGCGGCAACTTCATCCACGTGGTCCCGTGGTCGGCCGATGTCAACTGGGTGTTCTGGGGCGACATTGCCACGGCCGCTGTAACACGGCGGATCATGTACGTGGCGTTCAACCGCGCGACCTGCCAGTGGGGCAGCGCGGGCTACATCACGCTGACGTTCCCCGCCGCGACGGCGCACACGATCCGCGGCTACCGGCTGACGCTGGATCGCTACGCGACGGGCACGGCGGCGGTGAGCGGCACGGCGGTCACGGGCACCGGCACGGCGTGGCTAACGAGTCGTCTCGCGGTGGGCTCGCGAATCGGCTTCGGCTCGACCGACCCGACGCAGATCAGCACGTGGTACGAGATCAGCGCCGTCGGCACTGACACTTCGATCACCCTGACCGGCAGCGCGGGCACCATCGCCAACGGCCCCTACGTGATCGAGGAGCTGCGCTGCGTCGTGTCGACGACCAACGCGACGGTGGCCAACGGCGGGCTGTTCGTTGCCAAGGGCCTGCGGCCCGAGCTGTTCACCCCTGGCGGCACGACGATCCCGGCGGCGACCACGGTCGACAACATCCGCGCGGTCTACTGGCTGGCCGATGCGGCAGTGGTAACCAACACCATCTCGTGCGGCTGCGCGATCAACGGCGGGGCTGTCGACGGTCGAGACTCCTGGACGCAGCACTTCGCCTACGTCATGGACACGCTCACCCCGACGCGCGCGTTCAAGTACAACCTGCGCGCGGCGCTGACGCTGACCGCTGGCAAGGCCACCGACGCCTGGGTGCTGACGACGGGGACGCAGGCGGTGATAGGGACCAACTCGCAGATCAATAACGGCCGCATGGCCGTCGCGGGTCACGGGCCGGGGAGCGGAGTCAACAGTCTCTATTTCATCACCACGACCCGTGTCTATCGGGCGGCCGAGGTCGGCATCACGCAGGGCAGCACCACGTGGATCACCGACGCAATGACTGAGGTTCCGCCCGGCGGCACGGTGACGTTCGCCGCCACGGCCGCGATTGCCGGCGTGGAATACGTGGGCGTGATCGACCGCTTCATGGTGATGACCAGCGGCTCCGCCGGCAACCGCAGCTACGTCACGCAGTACCGCACGGACGGCGGGCAGTTCGACCACATCTTTCTCGTCGACGACAAGCAGATCGACCAGGCCAACAAGGACTCCGACGCGCCCGACCACCCGACGATCCTCGTCTCGGCGATGACCGTCTACACCGAGAGCGGCCTGTGCTACATCCTGCACCCCGGCACGACGGCGCTGCTGTCGTTCATCCACGTGGTGCCGGTTGGTGCCCACTGGAGTTACGCGGGGACCGCACCGATCCAGCGGCTGATCGCGCCGCGCATGGCCACGCCTGGTGCGGAGGGCTTCAGCCGGGCCACGTGGTACTCGCCGGAGATGATCGGCGGCGCAACCAAGGACGCGCTGGGCGTCTCGGCAGACCCCATCCGGGTGTACTACCGGATTAGCGGGATCAGCGACAACAGCGGAGGGTGGACGCTGATCGGGCCGGACGGCGACCTGTCGGGCGTGGGGGCCGTGGGCGAGATACAGTTGATGATCGAGTTCCGCACGATCACGCCGGTGTGCATCCCGGCGCGAGTGTTCGCCGTGGGCGTGAGCTACAACGACGGCACGACCAACGACGCTCACTACCGGCAGAGCGTGCGGTGGAGCGACCGCACGACCAAGCAGTTTGCTTTCCGTTTCGTGGTCGCGTTTGGTTCGACCGTGCCGACGCTCAAGATCAGGATTTATGATGACGTGACCGCCGTGCTGCTGCTGACGGATCAGACTGTAGGCGCGACCGGTACGTGGGAGAAGAGCACCAACGACGGCGGCGCATGGGGAGCATACGACACGGCCGACAAGGCCAACGAGACCACATATATTAGATACACCCCGGCGACGCTGGCGGACAACTTCAAGGCGCGGGCGCGCCTGACGGTGGCATAGATGGCACTTGATGACGTGATCTTTGCCGGCGAATCGTATCACCTTGAAGAGATACCGACTGGGACACTCGGCACGCCCGACGACATGATCGCCGAGACCGTGGCGGTGGAGGAGCTTGTGAGTGCCGGTGGTGTGAGGCGACGACTAAGGATCATATAATGGCGATATCAGGCGTTGCACACGGTGTGATTCGGTTCACGACGAACGGGACTCTCACAGGTCGTCGGCAGGTCACGTACTTACGATGGATAGGTGCCACGACTGCCGGCCACACCCTCACCTTGAGCGATTCAAACGGAGCCCGGTGGTTTGAGTCTGAGGCTGATGGCGCGAACTTCATCGACATCCACCCGGTATTCAACGAGATCAACGGGTTGGTGGTTACGTTGACTAGTGGCACGTTTTACGTGTATACACGGTAGGAGGACTTTATGGCGGCGAATTCGAACATCGTCGGGAAGTTGTACAGAATACTAACTACTGGGTTTGTGACGAGTCTGGGGGTCGCCATCCGGGGGATTCAGGTTGTCCCTGGAACGGCGGCATGGTCGTCTTCAGTAGTGGATCGAGTCAACCAAAAGGTGCTTGTGAGGGGTCGAGGAAGTGCCGGTGTCGGCCTCATCTACGTCGGACCGATAGACCTTATGGTGACAGGACTCTCTTGCACAGTTCTCGGGGGATCGGCGGAGGTGATCGTCTATTGCCGGTAAAGGCGAAGTGAGGAGGATCAAGGGATGATGCACTCAAAACACATGATGAAGGGGATGCCTGCGAAGGGCATGATGAAGGGTGAGAAGCCCAAACCGAAGAAACGGCCCAAGCGCAAAAAGGGGTAACCTATGCCTATGGTCAAGAAGCATGATTCAAGCATCAGGGAACTCGTGATCGACGAGACCCAAGACGTAGGACTGTCGCTGTTCGACATCAAACGGCGACAAGGCACGAAGGGCTCGGTATACGACGCGAGGTCTCTCGGGGGCATACGGGCGAAGGGTAAGAAACGCAAGCCCCCAAATGGAGGCAACGGCTATGCCTAAGGTACTTGAAGCGAAGCTCAAACGGCAGGCAAAAAAGAAGGGCTTCAAGGACAAGCGCGCCGACAAGTACGTCTACGGGACGTTACGGAAGACCGGCTGGAAGCCTTCGAAGTGACACTCGATCAACTTCGCGACGATGCTTGGAATGCTGGCGGTAAGCCGAGCGACCTCGATCCCGACACCGACACTCAAGACGGTGGAAGCCCCATCTTGACGCGGATCGCGAACGAGGCCCAGAGGCAGGTCGCCTTGTGGAAAGACCCCTCCACCGGCCGCCACATGCGGTTCCGTCGCCTAATCAGTGAGTTGTACTTCAAGTCGGTCCTTACGAGCGAGACTCTCGATGATGCCGCGACCGACGCCTCAAACGTGGTGTTGCCGAGCACCGACGTGGGCACTCAAGATGACCGCTACAACGGGTGGGGTCTGGAAATCGGGAGCGAAACTAAACTGATTACGGATTACGTGGGATCGACGCGCACGGCTACCGTGCATGAAGCGTTCGCGACTACGCCTGCCGTGGGTAACGCCTATAAGCTTTACAAGAGATTTTGGCTCCTGGTGCCATCAACGCACGCTTGGGTCGCGGACCACATTAGCTTGCCGGCGACGAGCGACCGCTACCGCGCGGAGGGCAACCTCTACGAGGTACTTAAGATCGAGGACTTGGTAGATACCCGCGTCCTGGACAAGGCTGAACGAACCGAGGCTTTCACGAACTTCGTGGTCGCGGTCGGGGACCCCCGCGAGTGGTTTCGACTCGGGAATCGCCTTTATGTAGACACAAATGTCGATGTGGCGAAATGGTTTCGCATGGAATACTACCGCCTCCCGACCGACATGAGCGCCGCCACCGACGAACCCGAAATACCTGAGACCTTCCATTACGGCATCAACCTTTGGATGATCTGGTGGATTCACAGGCGGCGCATGGAGAGCGACGAGGCGTACGCGACGAAGCGAGACTTCGTGGACTACATGGTGACGCACCGGACTGAAGCCGAGGTCGCGGACGAACGCGCAAGCGCCTCGATGTCGCTGCGGTTGAAGTGAGGTAACTAGTGACGGCGCAAGGGTCGAATCGAAACAGCTTCATCAGGAGTCCAGTGACAGCGAAAGATACGGGCGTGGATGGTCTGATGATTAATCCCTACCTCCCGAGCCCATTCACTAAGACCTTGTGTCTTTCCAAGAGCGGTGATTTTTCGATTCCTCGTTGTGTTGATCATCTGTTCTTGATGTGTAGCCCAACGGCAGTTTCCTGGTTCGTAATTCCCATTGGAGTCAATTCGGTCCAAACTATGAAGAGGCGAAG
>ERZ1292629.610-Hain-H43-01um-R1-610-length-39664-cov-6_pt1 | contig 11448 bp, 11 predicted proteins | sample MGYA00564399_ERZ1292629 | MGnify/ENA primary metagenome ERZ1292629 (study PRJEB36523, sample SAMEA6512636) | groundwater metagenome | collected 2019-01-08 | study: AquaDiva: Metagenomics assemblies of 32 groundwater samples | reverse complement strand
TGAGGCTATTCCCCTATCGGAAACGACATGGAATTCCTTAGCAAGGTTTGGAATGATTACTGTAGAAAGATATGTTGAGGCTGCAAGAAAAATTGCAGAGCTTCCATTACATGATCCAATTCTTGGAGCTAGTCCCTACTCAAGCAGTAATGAAAGAACCTCAAGCATAACAGAATATGAATTAAAAACTCTTTATGATAATACAATCAGTGTTTATAGAAGATGTGGAGAAAGAGCGGGCGCATATTTCCTTTACTCTTATCCAGGTATTACAGTTTTAGGCCAAGATCAAAAAGCATTTGCAGATACTGTAATCCAAGCAAAAGAAACTGGAGGAGCACACTTCGGCGCTTGGCTTGCATATGAATTACCAACAGCAATTGAAGCTGGAACAAGTATGGCAGAATTCTCTACATCTGCCTCAATTGTTAGAAATAAATCTACCTTAAAATATACAAAAGAATTTATGAGACTTGCTCCTCACGAATTGAGAAATGGAAATTCACTTCTTGATTTTACTGATACAGCGCTTTTAGCACTTGAAGAACTAGATCCACAAAGTGCAATTAATATTTTACCTGCAGTTACATTTTTTGGCATTGAATTTGGCATGGATCCAGGTGCTGTATTAGATGATGCTTCTAAGCATTCTAAAAAATATGGAGATAAATCAGCTGGTTGGTATACAAGAGGACTTAGAAGAATTGCAAAAGAAGTTGAAGACAGTAGGAAAGCACAAAAAAGTTTAAGAGAAAGTCCCCAAATTGCTCAATGGATGGATGTTAAACCATTAGTAGATCCTAGTGCGGTAGATTCATATAAAGAAGGTTATGAGAAAGTTGTAACAGAGGCAGGTAGAACAGTTGCAGTTTTCTATGCGAGATATTGTGATATTAGAAACCCATTAGGATCTGTTGAACAAATACTTGAAGCAAGGAGAGTATTGCCAAGAAATATTTTTAATAAAGGTCTTTGGGTAATTTCAAAAATAACACCAGATGGCTATGCAGATCATGGAATAGAAGAATTACAGGATTTAATATCATTAACAGACAATATCTCTCCTGCAGACGTTATTGATGCTCTAAACTATACATTGGGCGCAAGTAAAAAGGGTGTAAGAACAGGTATTATTGATCCCAAAGAAGCCAGGGCAAGTATTAGAATGAGAAATGCCACTCGTATTTTTACAAATCAGGATGAAGGATCGCTGCCTATTGAGTATTGGAGGGTTAAAGATAGTTATTTTGCAAATGATAATAAAGTAGAATTAGAAGCTAACGAGCCTAATCCATTCCCAGGTGATCCTCTAATTAACTTAACTAATAACGCTGAGATATTAGATCAATGGATTCCAGTAGATAGAGATGAAGAAATGGCAGAATTTTATGAATTTCAAATGAATAGAGAAGCACAAGAAGATACAGGAGAAATCGATGACGAAGATAGGCATTTAAAAATGCTAGAAGGATTTGCTTATATAGAAACAATGTTAGATACTTTAAGGCCTGGATTAAAAAGAGCAAAAGTTCCCGATCAAGGACAAATAACAATTTGGGAAGAATAAATTAGCTTCTTGCAACAATACCAGTAGATAAAAATCTATTTCTCTTACTTTCTTCAATAGCTAATTCTCCATATTCTATTTTTTCTTTAGGAAAGCCTAAATAATCTTCAATCATATTAGAAAGCATTAGAGATGAAGCAGAGATAGCATAAGCATTAATTATTACAAAAACGGGATTATCAGTTAATAAGTTTCTACAGTTTTCAAGTAGAGCTGGGAAGCTTTTATTAAAATCCCAAACTTCACCATTTGGACCATGACCATAAACTGGAGGATCCATAATGATGGCATCATATTTATTACCTCTTCTTACTTCTCTTTTTGTAAACTCAACAACGTCATCTAATATCCATCTAATTGGTTTATCTACTAAATTACTTAAGGCTTGGTTTTCTCTTGCCCAAGAAATTGATGGTTTTGATCCATCAACGTGTGTCACTTTTGCACCATTTGCAGCACAAACTAAAGAAGCAATTCCTGTGTAACCAAATAGGTTTAAGACGTTAACCTCTCTATTAGCATTTTTAATTGCATTTTCCATATATTCCCAGTTTAAAATCTGTTCTGGAAATACACCTGTATGTTTAAATGGAGTAAGTTTTGCGAAAAATTTAATATCTTTGTATCCAAGTTCCCATTTATCTGGAAGTGTATTCTGATTCCATTTTTTTTCTTCATCTAAATATATTGCATCTGCTTTTTGCCAAACATCAATATTTAAATTTGGTTTCCAAATAGCTTGAGGGTCTGGTTTTGAAATAATATACTTACCAAATCTCTCAAGTCTTTTTCCATCTCCGCTATCTATTAGCTCATAATCTTGCCAACCTTTTGTTGAAAATAACTTCATATGCGCTAATATTATCATAAAATGGTAAAATAGAGCTATGTTAGTAGATGAAGTACAGATTTTTATTAAAGCGGGTAACGGCGGAAACGGTTCTGCTTCTTTTATAAGGAACTCTCAAACAGCTAGAGGTGGTCCTGATGGAGGCAATGGTGGAATTGGTGGGAGCATTTTTATTCAAGGTATAAATGACATTGATGCTTTGCAAACTTTTAGGTATGACAAAAAAGTTAGAGCAGAAGACGGAGTAAATGGCGGTAAGAATAAGTTATTTGGTAGAAACGGAGTGCATCTTATTATTAGAGTTCCTCTTGGTACTTTTGTTTATGATCTATCAAATAATACAAATTTTGAAGTAACCGATGAAGTAACCAAACATTTAATTGCTAAAGGGGGAAAGGGTGGAAGAGGTAACAATGAATTTAAATCATCCACAAATCAAGCTCCTAGGTTTGCAGAAAAAGGGGAGAGTGGAGAAGAAAAAAGAGTTAAGCTTGAGTTAAAGCTTATTGCTGACGTTGGATTAATTGGTCTTCCTAATGCAGGTAAAAGTAGTTTACTTGAGGTTTTAACTAATGCACACCCTAAGATAGGTAATTATCCATTTACAACCTTAGAACCTAATCTGGGTGTCTTAAGCGGCTTTATTTTAGCTGATATTCCAGGTCTTATTGAAGGAGCATCAGAAGGCAAAGGACTTGGAGTTAAATTCTTAAGACATATTGAAAGAACAAAAATCTTAATTCACTGTATTGATGCATCCTCAAAAAATCCATTAGCTGATTATGAAGTTATTAGAAATGAACTTAAGAGTTTTAATGAGGGCTTAATGGAAAAGCACGAGCTTATTGTAATTACAAAATTTGACTTAGTTAGTGACAAAGAAATATTAAAAATTGAGCAATTATTTACTAAGTTAGGTAAAGAAACTATTACAACTTCTATTTATGATGATGAATCTTTGGAAAAATTAAAAGTAAAAATTAAAGAATTTATTGATAAATAAAATTATCTAATGTTAATGGGTCTTGCAAGTGTTCCTCCACCGATAGACATTAATCTAAGGGGACTAGTGGTTCTGAAGTAGACAACTTGATTACTTGGCTGCTTTGAACTTGCATAAACTCTAACTATATCTCCTTTTTCTCTTCTTACTGTTCCTCCACTTCGAAAATAAACCACAACACTAGCACCCTCTCCTATGTCTCTTACTGGTTTACAATCTCCTAGTCTTCTTTCTGTCATAAACGAAAATATTAACAAATAGTTATAGTAAAATCAATGATTATTTATCATGTCTTGAGCTAATAGCTCTTAAGTATCCAGCATACCTTGGAGCATGTTGTTCAATTCTTGCGATTATTAATTCAAACTTTGATCTAAGAACTGGAGACATTTCTCCAAATCCTTCAGCTTCAGTTAAGGTTTCTTCCATAACTACTGCTTTATCTTCTACTATATTTGAAGCACCATATCTACTTGCAGTAACATCTTCAACATCTTTGTCTAATACGCTTAAATAATTATCTCCTAAATATGTAAAATTGTCTGGATTAAGGGTAGAATAATCAGTATCATTTCTATATCCTATTTCTCCACAAAAAGCTGCATCAATATGATGTCCTATTTCATGAGGTAAGACAAAATCATTTGTACCGTCATAAAAAGCTTCCATATCAACATATATCCTATTAGGATTAGATATTGCTAAGCCAATAGCCATTGGCATGGCTTCATCTTCATATCTTCCAATACTTTTTACAAACCTTATTTCTACATCACTGGCTAGTCTTGCTACCTCTACTGGAAGATACTGTAAAGCTTGAATGGCAAGATATGTTCCTATAGCAAAATTTTTAAAATCAACATCTTCAGGTGGTAATAATTCAACATTTGCATAATCATCATGCTCATCTCTTTGCGTTGGAATAGTAGCTGTATAACCAAATTCTTGTAGAAAATCATTAAAACCTCCTAAAACATCATCAACTGTTTGTGCTTCAACTAATTTGTCATATGCTAGATTTGGATCAGAAAGAGTAACACCAAATCTTTTGGCTTGTAACCTTACATATTTATCATACTTATTTGGAGTAGCTGGGCTTACGTCTTTTAATTCTTTAGGGTCTTTAGTATCAAAAATAGTTTGTACAACTTGTAAAGTTGACTGATCGACTGGGGGACAAGCATCTTGGCTTAGTGTAACATTTGTATTTATTAATGAATCAAGATCTACATTTGCGTTTGCTAACTTATCTTTTACAAATAATCCAGCACCACCAATACCCGTAGCAACTGCTAGGGTAATGCCTACAGCAGTACTTGCACGCCTTCTTCTTTCTTTTTGTGGATTATAGCTTCCGTTACACTCAAAAACTGACATAAGAAAAGATTATACAAAATATAAACAATTAGTTCAACTATAGGATGCTATGGTTTAATAAAATTTGAGGCTGAAATAACAAGCAATACGCCAATTGTATTAAAAATAAATGATATAAGTATAAACTTATATATACTAACTTTAGAAATACCCATAAGACTTATTCCAAGCTCGTCTGGAAAAGGTGAAGCAATTATAATTGCTCCAATTACAGGCAATGTCCAGCTAAAATATTTTGTATGCAATACATGATTTATGTGATTACCGCCAAATTTTTTATATATATCTTCCATCTCATATACAAGATTATTCTTTATATACTTAAAAATAATTAAATCTCCCATAACAGCTCCAAAACCAGCAAGTAATCCAAGTTCTAATGGATGTAGCCCTTCAGCTAAAACGAGAAGCAGTACTGTTGCCGTAGCGATTGTAAAAGAAGAGGTAAAAAGAATACCTGCAATAAATCCACCAATATAGCCAAGTTGGCCAAATTTTAATAAAAATATATGGAATTCTTCAAACCTAGAAAGAAAGATTGCAAACAAAAAAGAAATAATAAGTATTGTTATATTTTTATATTTCCAGTGGTTAATTATTTGCATATTATTACTATAGCAAATTTTAGTATCTTTTAATCATTATTAGCAATCAGATATTTTTTTTCCATAAAGAGTAACAAAACAATAAAATGTTATAATTAACTTGTGAAAGTAACAAAATTTATTCACTCCTGTTTACTAATAGAAATTGATAGTAAAAAAATATTAATTGACCCAGGAGTTTATACTGCTAATTCTAATTCTTTAGATCTTAATTTAATTAATATGTTAGATTATCTTCTCATTACTCATGAACATGCGGATCACATGCATATCCCTTTAGTTAAAGAGATAGTAAGGATGTTTCCTAATATTAAGATAATTACTAATAATTCTGTAAAGAAGATATTAGGAGAAGAAAGAATTAATTCATTTATAACGGGCGATGATTTAATAAAAATTGAGGATACAAGACACGAAAAAGTATTTGGAATTAATCCACCAGAAAACCTATTATTTAATATAGGTAATTTCTTAACTCATCCTGGAGACTCACATAGCTTTGAAAATACAAATAAAGTACTAGCTCTTCCAGTACAGGCTCCATGGTGTAGCTTAACAGAAGCTGTTAATTTAGCTGAGAAATTAAAGCCAGAAATTATACTACCAATCCATGACTGGCATTGGAGTTATGATGCAAGAAGTTCTTTTTATCAAAGACTTGAAGATTATTTTAAAAATCTTGGAATTAAATTTATTCCACTTATTAGAGGAAAAGAATACGAAATGTAAACTCTACGAAAAATATTAGCTTATCGTAAACAAAATGGTTATGGTACTCATTATGTATTACAAGGCTTTATCTTCGAGATCTATTGTTAAGAGCTTGTTCCCATTTAAGCCTATATGGTGCTATGGTATGAGTTGTTCTGATGTCTTCATCTGTAATTTGTTGACGTAAAAGTCTTCTTGTCTTAAATTGTATTCCTGGTAAAGTCATATCTCGAACATAATAATCAAGAGTATCTTCATTTACTACTTTTACTTTTCTATGATTAATTGCAATATGAGTTCCTGCATATTCAATTACATGCGTTTCTTCCCTGGTCAATTCTATTGTAGTAAATGGAACTGGAACTCCTAATAAATATCGTTGTGCTTTTATTGTCATGAGGATGAATTATACATAGTCTGATATTAATAGTCAATTACTATAGGGATTAGTGACGCCAGAGGGATTCGAACCCTCGATTACTTGGATGAAAACCAAGTGTCCTAGGCCACTAGACGATGGCGCCTTATCGTACAGAATAAATAATTAGCTCTTTATCACTTAGCCACTAAATAAACCAAACGCACATACAATTATACCTTAAGAATGCCTTTTTTGGCAAACTATTTAAGTTTTTTCCTTAAGTTTTCTAATATATCTTTTGCGCTATCTTGTCCACCAAATCCAAATGCAATTCCTCCTGCTATTGCAACCATCGCAACAAGTCCTGTAAATAGTATTTTTATTAAGTCTGTTGCAACACCAAGCTGGGTAAGTACGGCAAGAATTACAAATATATTAATAGCCCATTTAACAGCAGAAGCAACAGTTGTTGCCGTCTGACTATCAACTCCTTTAACAGAAGCTAAGACTACATCATGTGCAATTCGTGCAAATACAAATCCAACAATTGCAATTACTGCTGCTACAAAAACGTTTGGAAGATAGAATAATACTTCATTTAAAACTGTAATTATTCTTGGAAGTCCCCAGACGTCTGCAGTTGGAACCAAGAAAACTAATATGACAAACCATCTAGCTATTTCAGCTAATATGTTTGTCCAGGTAAGTTCATCTTTTAACTCTGGTACTCCATATTTTTTAAGGTATGACTCTATTTTTAAAGCTTTAGATACACTTAAAATTATTTGTTTTACCAAAGAACCAACGATGACGCCAATGATTAAAATTATTGCTCCTGTGAGAAATCTTGGAATGAAACTTACTGTGGCATAGAAAGCATTATTAAAAGATGCAACTAAGGTTGTACCTATATCGGTCATTTATGTCACCTCCTTTCATCTTTAGATTACCCTTGTTATATATTTTTTTCTCTACGCTTGTCAAGAAGCACTACTAATTGGTATAATTTATAGCGAATGGGCCGGTAGCTCAGCGGTAGAGCAGGAGCCTTTTAAGCTCTTGGTCACAGGTTCGATCCCTGTCCGGCTCACAGAAATTTTGATTGAACACCAAATTCCGGGGTTTAGCTTTAGATAAATTTAAGGATTAAAATGGTCGTAAACTGCTTTAGATAAATTTACTATTCTCTCATTTGCTCCTTTAGGATTAGTACTATCTGATAAAACCACAATAATATATTCACCACTTGGTGAGTAAACAATGCCACTGTCATGACTTATGCCACCTAATTCTCCAGTTTTATGAGCAATAGGAGTATTTAGTGGTAGGTTTTTAGGTAATTTTTCATTTAATACTTGTCTTTTTAAAAGAAATATCATTTCAGAAGTGTTTTGAGAGCTACCAAGTTCTCCTTTATAGAGCTTATTAAAAAATAAAGCTATATCACTTGCTGAGGTTAAGGGTAAACTATCTGTTCCTCCAACTGTTGAGTCTGTAAAACCATATTCATCTAAGAATAATTGAACTTGGGATAGTCTAACTGTAAGAGCAAGAAGAAGTGCTGCATAATTATCAGATTTAGTTATCATAAGATTTAGTGCGTCTTTTACGCTTAAAGAGATCGTACCTTCTTTTTGCTCAGCAGTTTCTTCATCAATCTTAAATCTTTCATTTAAAGTTTTTACATCCTGCGTTAAAACCTTATCAAGACTTAGTTTTCCCTCATCAATCCATTTATAAACTGTTGCCATCACCCAAAGCTTATAAAGTGATGCACTATCAAATTTCTTATGTTCATTATAAAAATATTCTTCTCCTGTTTTTAAATTAATAATTGCCACTCCATAGTTATCAGTATTTCCAGCTAGTGCTTCATCAACAATTTTTTTTAATCCATCACTTTTTGGTATTAATTTTTCTGTTACTGCAAGAACAGCTTGGGAGCCTTTTGCTAAGGGAGAAATTATATCTTTACTTATAAACTCATTTGTACTTTTTTGATCTAAAAAAATGCTTTTTACAAGTAATCCTACTACGACAATAAATAATACTAAAACAAACCAAAATAAGAGTTTTTTAATTAAACTTTTCTTTGTATTTCTATAACTTACGTGGTAATTAAGTGAATAGTCCTTATCAATCATTGTGAGAAGACTATATTCGGTTTAAGGACTAATTTCAATACTTATTTGAAATATTACTAGCAATCAAAAAATAAAAGTTGTAGAATACCTCTTGGATTTATTCATATGAGTCAAATACATGAATTAGCTGCTTTTAAACCATTTCCACCTGAAAGAGCAAAGGTAGGGTTAGATCAAAAAGTAACTCAAAGCTTAGATATTCTTACAATGCATACTGATCTTTCTATATTAGGAGATTATGCGGCAAATGCTAATTTTTCTATTGATGGAATGAGACAAGGTGTAATACCAAGGCTTAGTCCCTTCGATCTTCCACATCTTCCAGAAGGCGCAACACTTGTTCGAATACCAAAAGAAAAAATAGAACAACTACAAGAAGAAAGATCATATGACTTAATTAGATGGAATACCCCAGATAGATTTTTATTTAGATTAAAACTTGGTCAAGAAGAATTTGTTCCTCCAGTTCCAGGTAGATCAAGAGTTATGGATGATTTACATTCCAAAGGCAAAGTTGTAAGCTTTTCCGATCTTAAAATTGAAGCACCTGAGCCAGTTAATGGTAGAAAAAGTAGAAAAAGAATTGATCAGGGAATCGAAGCAAATATTATGGGTCAAGGCCGTATTCCTTTTGCATTAGGATCAGTTCCTGACGTTGGAAGCGAACTTGCATATATTACAACTGCAATGGCAAATGGAATGGTATTTGTATCAAGAGATAAGCTTTTATCTGACCCAGATCAGCAAGCAACAGTTGTTAGAAACGTTATTAACTACCTTAAAAGTGTCCAATTACCAGAAGAATTAAAACCAAACGATGAGCAACTAAGTGAATTTACTCAAATAATTGGCTTAACAGAACCGTTAACTGATACTAATGAAGATGAAGTAAGAGAAAAGTATTACAAAGCACTAAGAGGTTCTTGGGTAGCAAATGTAGGGGCAGCTATTGAAGCAGATGCACAAGGTGATAATGGCTCTAAAGCACTTGATAGGGCACAAAAACTATACGATGCAGGCTGTCGTATGTTTAGAATATATTCACCAGAAGGTGGTATGGAAATAGTTGATACTGCAAAAGCATTAAGAAAAATGTTTGCAGAGGACAGTAGTGTAAAAATAATAGGTGGACAAATAATGGATGCAAAAACAGCTCTTAAAGCAGAACATGCAGGCTGTGATGCACTATTTATTGGAGTTGCTGGAGGAAGTCAGTGTACAACTTCAGTTAATGCTAATATTCCCGTTAACACTCCAAATTTGCTGTACGAACTTCGAAGAGGAGAAATAAGCATTCCAGTAGGTATTGAAGGCGGGGGAGTAGGAGAGGATATAAATACAGCGTTTGTTTTAGGAGCATCTTTTGTTTCAAAACCAGGAGAACTTGGCAGATCTTGGGAAGGACTTGGAGGAGAATATGTCTTTGAAGGAGTAGATAAGGAATATTATATGGTTTACAGTGGAGAAGCATCAGTTTCGGCAAAATGGTTTAAAGACTCAATAGACAGAGTTGGTAGGCCACAATACGTTGAAGGAGAAACAGGTGTAAGAAAGCTAGATAAAGATAAAATGTCTATGACAGGAGCAATTGCAAGGCTTAGGGGACAATTAGCTATTGGCCTTGTATTTCAAAGAGCTGAATCAATTGCAGAGCTCCATACAAGAACTGCAGACAATATTGCCTTTGCTACAACCAGTGCTTCTGAAAAAAGCCAAGCATACGCTAAATAGTTTAGTCTTCTTAGCTTTCCTTTAGTCAAAAATTCATATATAATAATCCTTCAGTAAAATGGATAAAATAGTTGTAAAAGGCGCAAGAGAGAATAATCTTAAGGATATAGACCTAGAAATACCAAAAGGTAAGCTTGTGGTGTTTACAGGCCTTTCAGGAAGCGGTAAATCATCTCTTGCCTTTGATACTATTTATGCAGAAGGACAAAGAAGGTATGTAGAAAGTCTTTCTTCATATGCCAGACAATTCTTAGGAGTAATGAAAAAACCTGATGTTGATTTAATTGAAGGTCTTTCTCCTGCAATCTCAATAGATCAAAAATCAACTTCTCATAATCCAAGATCAACCGTTGGAACTGTAACTGAAATCTATGACTATATGAGGCTACTTTTTGCCCGTATTGGTCACCCACATTGTTCAAATTGTGGTAGAGAAATATCAAAAATGTCTAAAGAGCAGATTACTCAGGCAGTATTTGATCTTTTAACAAAAAGAAATGCAAAAAACTTAAAGATATTAATTCTTGCACCAATTGTTAAAGATAGAAAAGGTGAATACTCAGAACTTTTTCCAGATATTAAAAAAAGAGGCTATAAAAAAGTTAGAGTTGATGGACATGTTTTCTCAACTGACGATGATTTTGTACTTATAAAAACAAATAAACATACCGTTGAAGCAGTAATAGATAGTGTAGTTTTAACAAAAGATACTGATAAATCAAGAATTGCTGTAGATATTGAACAAGGGTTAAGACTTGGTAGTGGTGAAATACTTGTTGCGGTTATTTTAGACAGTGGTTTTTCAATTCCTGAGAAACCAAAGAAAATGGAAGATGAACTTTTTAGCGAAAAGTTCGCATGTCCAGTTTGTAATATTTTTCTTTCTGAAATAGAACCTAGAATCTTTTCTTTTAATACTCCTCATGGAGCATGCCCAACCTGCAGCGGTCTTGGGACAATCTTAAATGTTGATAGAGATTTGGTATTTAACGAAAATTTAACAATTGCAGAAGGCGGGATTACTCCATACTTTAATCTTTTATCCCACGATACCTGGTTTTCCAGAACTTTTAAGATATTTTGTGAAGAAAATGATATT
>ERZ1292629.3795-Hain-H43-01um-R1-3795-length-11453-cov-4_pt1 | contig 11453 bp, 11 predicted proteins | sample MGYA00564399_ERZ1292629 | MGnify/ENA primary metagenome ERZ1292629 (study PRJEB36523, sample SAMEA6512636) | groundwater metagenome | collected 2019-01-08 | study: AquaDiva: Metagenomics assemblies of 32 groundwater samples | reverse complement strand
AATGACCTGGCGTCCTATGACGATTCCGCGCTCGCCGAACTCCTCCAGGGGATCCAGTCCGAGAGTGGGACGTTATTGGGAACCGGCTACGACGGTGATGCGCTGGACCAACTGCTGGCGGATCTGGCCGCGGGCGGAGCGTCTCCTGATGAACCGGCAGAATCCGATGCAACCGTCTCAGTTCAGTGCCCGGCTTGCGGCCATACATTTACGCCATGAAGACCCAATCTCTCCGCGCGACCGCCCGGCTCCTCGGCATCAGCCATGTCCGGTTGATCCAGTTGCGCGACACCGGCAAGGCGACGCCGGAGGCGGATGGAAGGTTCGACCCGGCGAAGGTGGCGGCGGAACTCAAGCGGACGTTGGATCCGATGAACGATTCGAAGATCCTCGGGACGATATTGCCGATGAACGGCAAGCCGGCCACCATCCCGATCCGCCGGACCGAGCCACGCCTCCCAGTCTCCCAGTTCGATGCGCGCACAAAGTTGACGCTGGTCCGGGCGGAGCGGGAAGCCTTCGCACTCAAAAAAGATCGTGAAGAAGTGCTGCCGGTCCAGGAGGTCCGCGAAGCATGGGGCGGGATGCTGACGGCCTGCCGGTCGGGCCTGCTCTCCATCGGCGACGAGTTGGCCGAGAAGCTGGCGGCGGAGACGGACCCGATTGAATGCCGGGCGCTGGTGGACGGGGCGGTTGAGCGCGAACTGACGAAGCTGGCGGAGTATCCGGCGAATGCGGCATGACATCGAAAGAACTCTTGCGGCGGTCTGCGGCGCTGCTGGCGCCTCCTCCGCGGCAAACCCTGTCGCAATGGGCAGAGGCGAATTTCATTCTGAGCGGGGAGTACTCCAGCAAGACCGGAGAATTCCGGTGTTACGAATTCCAGCGAGAGATTCTGGACAGCTTCACCGATCCGCGCGCGGAAACGGTTGTCGTGATGTGCGCGACCCAGATGGTCAAGTCTTTGTTTCAGCAGATCGCCCTGGCGTACTCGATCGACAAAGCCCCCGGTCCGGTCCTGATGGTCTTTCCGGCGGACGACGACGCGGAGACGTTCTCCAAGGAACGCATCGCGCCGATGTTGCGGGACGTAGCGTGCCTTCAGGGGAAGGTCTCAGACGCCCGGTCGCGCGATTCGAAAAACACAATCACGCACAAGCGGTTTCCGGGCGGGTTCGTGGCGCTCGTGGGAGCGCAGAGTCCCAACAAATTAGCGCGGCGGCCAATCCGCTACCTGCTTTGCGACGAGATCGACAAATATCCGTTGAGCGCTGGATCCGAAGGCGACCCGATCTCCCTGGCGCGCAAACGCACGATCACATTTCGCCGGCGGAAAAAGATCGTACTGACTTGCTCGCCGACAATTGCGGGTCGCTCCCGAATTGCGAAAGCGTATCACGAGAGCGATCAGCGTTCTTTCTGGGTGCCCTGCCCAGCCTGCGAGCAACCACAGAAACTCCTCTGGCGGCAGGTCAAGTGGGACCATTCACTGCCGATGCACGAGCGTCCGGCCACGGCCTATTATGAGTGCGAACACTGTAAGGCAAATTGGTCTGACGTTCAACGCTGGCGGGCAATCGAGCGTGGAGGATGGCGCGGCGTCCGATCCTTCCTCGGGACCGCCGGGTTCCAGATTTCAGAGCTTTATTCCCCATGGCGCACGTTGAGCGAGATCGTGGCGGACTGGCTGAAGGCGGAGAAGAACCGCGAGACGCTGAAGGTCTTCGTGAATACGGTTCTCGCCGAACTGTGGGAAGAGGCCGGGGAAACGCCGGATTATGAAATTCTCTATGGTCGGCGTGAGGCGTATCCGATCGGGACTGTTCCGGACCGAGCGCTCTTTCTTACGGCCGGCGTGGACGTGCAGGACGATCGACTCGAAGTCGAGCTTGTTGGATGGGGCAGAAACAAAGAATCGTGGTCGATTGATTATCAGGTGATCCGCTGCTACGACCAACAGAATCAACCGCTTCGCACTTCGAATCCGGAGGTTTGGGCTGAACTGCATCGGTACTTGTCTCGGGACTGGCCGTGCACGGACGGGCGCACGATTCCCATGATGGCCATGGCTATCGATACCGGCTACCGCCCAAAGCCGGTCTATGATTTTGCTAAACGATGCGCCCAGCCCGGTTATGGTCCCGCCGGTATGAGAGTGGGCGCGCCGCGAACCGTGATCCCGGTGAAGGGGAACAATGACGGGATCCGCCTTCTCTCCGCCGTCTCGAAGGAGAATGCCGCGCGAAAGCGGCAGGGCGTGCGGATCGTAAGCGTCGGAGGTCCGGTGGCGAAGCAGGAACTGTACGATAATCTGCGACTGCCGCGACCCGGGATTGGCGCGCCGGCTCCGGGCTACTGCCACTTTCCGGGCTACAGCCTGGAGTATTTCGAGGGTCTTTGTTCCGAAAAACGAATCGTCCACGAGAACGGTTCCGTCACATGGGACAAGCAAGGGGGCGCTCGGAATGAGGCGCTGGACTGCCGGGTGTACGCTCGCGCGGCGGCGGCGGTTTTCGGAATCGACATGTTTTCCGAGAACCAATGGCAGGCGCTGGAGCGCCAGGCGGCCGTCAAAACCAAGGAGTCCGACAAGCCGAAAACGCAAATGCCGCCCCCGCCGGCGCGCCGAGTCGTTCGCGCGCGGTGGATGAACAACTACTACTGATATGGCATTCACGCAGACCCAACTTGATGCGCTTCAGGCAGCCCTGGCGTCTGGCGAATTGAGCATCCGATTTAGCGGTCCCGGGGGGGATCGATCAGTCACGTACCGTTCGGTCGACGAACTGAAAGCCGCAATCGCCGAGGTCCAGGCTTCTCTTATGGCGGCTGCCGGGACGCGGATACGGCAACATCTGATCCATACAGATAAAGGATTCTGATGCTCTATTGGAAGAATCTTATGCGGGCCATCGTGCCGGCAAAGTTGCGGGCTTCCACCATCGGCTATGAAGCTGCGTCCACGGGGCGCCGGATGGTCAACTGGAAAGCGACCGACGAGGGCATTAACGCCCTGATCTTCAACGCGGGTGGGGAGTTGCGGCGCCGCTCCCGCGACATGATTCGGAAGAATTCCTGGGCTGCGAACGCCGTTGACAGTTTTGTGTCAAACGCGATCGGCTCGGGGATCACGCCGCGGTCGAAGCACCCAAAGAAAGCGGTTCGGGAGAAGATCCAAAAGCTCTGGTTGCGGTGGACCGACGAGGCTGACGCCTCGGGACTGACTGACTTCTACGGGCTTCAATCGATGGCGTGCCGGGCGACGGTGGAAGCCGGCGAGTGCCTGGTCAGGATCCGTAACCGGAGACCCGAGGACGGCCTGAGCGTGCCGCTCCAATTGCAACTACTGGAGGCGGAGCATCTTCCGAGTTACAAGACGGAGACAGTTTCCGAGGGCCGGACTATTCGGGCCGGAATCGAGTTCGACGCGATCGGCCGGCGCGTGGCCTATCACCTGTACCGGGAGCATCCCGGAGACGCGAGCATTTTTGCAAACGCAATGGATATCACCCGCGTGCCGGCCGATCAGGTCGTCCACATCTACCGCCCATTACGGCCAGGCCAACTGCGCGGGCAGCCGTGGCTCACGCCTGTCCTGGTGAAGCTCTACGATTTGGACAAATTTGACGATGCGGTATTGATGCTGCAACAGGTCGCAGCGCAGTTTGCCGGCTTCATTACGAAGACGAACCCCGAGGACTCTCCCCTGCCCGGCACGAGCACGATCAATGACGGCAACACAACCGCTGCGGCCAAGACTGATTTCGTGGGGATGGAACCCGGCACCATGCAGGAATTACTCCCCGGCGAAAACATCACATTCTCTACGCCGCCGAATATGGGGAGTGCGTATGTCGAATTCATGCGGACGCAGTTGCGCGCCATAGCGGCGGGCCTCGGGATCACCTATGAGCAACTGACCGGCGATCTGACCGGGGTGAATTATTCCTCGATCCGGGCGGGCTTGCTTGAGTTCCGCCGCCGCTGCGAGCAGTTTCAGCACCAAGTCATCGTCTTCCAATTCTGCCGTCCGATCTGGCGGCGCTGGATTGTTTCGGCAGTCCTGGCGGGAGAACTTCCCATTGCTGATTTCCAGCGGCAGCCGGAGAATTATCTCGCCGTCGAATGGCGCACGCCGAAATGGGCCTGGGTCGATCCACTCAAGGATGCGCGCGCGGAGGTCGAGCAGGTCCTGGCGGGGTTTAAATCGCGTGCGGCGGTGGTGGCCGAGCAGGGCTACGACGTGGAGGACGTGGACGCTGAGCAGGCGACGGATAATGCGCGCGCGGATTCTCTCGGGCTGAAGCCAGCCTCCGATAACCGGCACGCAAGCACCGGAGCAGCGCCTGCCCCGAAAGAACCGATGATGTCGGCCACGGAGGAGGAAGAGAAGCAAAAGGAGATGATCCAATGAAAACCTTCGGCGCACGCCCGGCGGATCTGGATTATCGGGCGGAACTCGAGCGCCGCTTCGGGCGCAAGCCGGCAATGTGCGAGATGGACTCGCTCGGCGGATCGGTCGAGCAGCGGAAGCCGTATCAGGTGGCCGAAGGCATCGCCATTATCCAAATCAATGGAGTCCTCACAAACGATCCGTGGTGGTGGGACGAGACGGATTACGGAACCATCCAGAACGAAGTGCGGATGGCCGGTGAAGATGCCGACGTCACGGGTATTCTGCTTCGGGTCAATTCGCCAGGTGGGGAGACGGATAGCGCGTTCGAGACGGTCGAGATCCTGGCGAAGTCCGGGAAGAAAAAGCCGATATGGGCCATCGCGGATCCAATAGCTTACAGCGCCGGCTATCTTCTCGCGTCCGTAGCGGAGCGAATCTATACGTTACCGACGACCGGCGGCGTGGGATCAATCGGAGTTTACGCCGCGCACTTCGATCTCTCCGGGATGCTCGAAAAAGCCGGCGTTAAAGTCACGTTGATTTCTGCCGGCAAGGGTAAGACCGACGCGAATCCGTATCAACCGCTTGGCGATTCTGCGCGAAAAACGATTGAAGCGGAGGTGCAGCGGTTGTACGGCGAGTTCGTCGGGACCGTCGCCCGCAATCGGAAAATGCCGGAGGGGGAGGTCCGAAAATTGGGCGCGCAGCTATTTCATGGCGGCCAAGCGGCCATCGGCTCCGGTTTGGCTGACCGGGCGGGGATGCTCGAGGAAGCATGGGTTGAGATGGCGTCCGCCATGACAGAATCATCCAGGTCTTTTACCAGCGTAGGGGCGTCCGCCTCTGCGACTTCAATTCAGGAGGGACAGCGTATGTCCGATATCAAGGCGGACGCCACATCGGCGCCCGCTCCCGTGACGGCACCCATCCAAGGAACTGCCGCCGCCCCAAATCTCGACGAACTCCGTGTGACAGCGGAAGCCGTAGGCTTCGCGCACGCTGCGGAAATTGTTGATCTTTGCGCTCTCGCCGGGCACCCGCAGATGGCCGGCGAGTTTATCAGCGCGCGCAAGCCGCTGGCCGACGTCCGGAGGGCGCTCATGGCAGAGCGTACAAAGGATGGAGGAGAAATCCACTCGCACACAATGCCGGAAACCGGCACGAAGGCGACAAAGCCCGCGGACAATATCGTCGTCGCGGCCTGTGAGCGGATCGCCGCTCAAATGAAAGGAGGGGCGTAATGGCACTCCAGACTCAAGGAAACATGATCGGCGACTGGCTGAAGTGGGAAGAGGATAACCTCTACTCCCGCGAAGTCGTGACGCTGCTCGCCGGCGCCGGGGATCTCGTCTCCGGAACCGTGCTCGGCAAGATTACGGGGTCCGGGAAGTATGTCCAATTCGACGACACGGCCGGGGATGGCTCCGAAGCTGCCGCCGCCGTCCTGCTGTTAGACACCGACGCTTCCGGGAGCTCTGACGTTAAGGCCACGGCGATTCTCCGGGAAGCCATCGTCAGCGCGGATGGATTGACCTGGCCGACAACCGCGGACACAGCGGAAACGGCCGCAGCCGTGGCGCAACTCGAAGCGCTCGGCATCCAAGTAAGGGAGGGCGCATAACATGCCCGTTCTCGATTTTTTCAACTCTTCCGCTTTCAATATGGTCAGCTTGACGGCGGCCATCAACAAGATTCCGAACATGTACGGGCGGTGCCGGGAATTGAACCTATTCCCCGGCCTTGGAGTCAGCACTCGCACGATCATCGTGGAGGAGCAGAACGGCGTCTTGAATCTGCTCCCGACGATGCCGGTCGGGGCGCCTGGCACGCTCGGGATCATGGGCAAGCGTAAGGTCCGGTCGTTTGCCATTCCACACATTCCCCACGATGACGTCGTACTTCCCGAGGAAGTTCAGGGCGTGCGGCTGTTCGGCTCCGAAAACGCGATGGAGGCCGTCGCGCAGAAGATCGCCGAGAAGCTGGCGGCGATGCGGAACAAACACGCAATTACGCTCGAACATCTCCGAATCGGAGCGCTGAAGGGGATTATCCTGGACGCCGACGCGACGACGCTGTACAACTTGTACACGGAGTTCGGCATTACCGCGAAGACAATCAACTTCGCATTGACCAACGCAGCGACCGAGGTTATCTCAAAATGCCTGGAGGTCAAACGGCACATCGAGGACAACCTGAAGGGCGAGGTCATGACGAACGTGCATGTCTTCTGCTCCGAGGGTTTCTACGATGCGCTGACGACGCACGCCAAAGTGACGGCCGCATTCTCGCAGTTCCAGAACCGGCAGACGCTCGACGGGGATTACAGGCGGGCGTTCATCTTCGGCGACATCACATTCGAGGAATACCGAGGCACGGCGACCGACGCGGACGGGACGGCTCGGCCGTTCATTGCCGCGAACGAGGCCCACGCTTTCCCGGTGGGTACGCAGAACACCTTCCGGACGTATTTCGCGCCGGCGGATTTCAATGAAACGGCGAACACCATCGGCATTGAACTGTACGCGAAGCAGGAATCGCGAAAGTTCGAGCGTGGGACGGACCTGCACACGCAGTCGAACCCGCTTCCGATGTGTGCACGGCCCGAGATCCTGGTCAAGCTGACCAAGAGCTAAGGCTTCTCCGCTGAACAGCAAGGGCGGTCGAACGCGGCCGCCCGCTTTCTTTACCATCTGTTTAGCTGTCTCACAAGAGGTTCATTATGTCTGTGACTGTGCAGGGCGCACCGAATTTCCCCATGAACGATACAAGCGCATCTCTGGAAACCATACCAACCTACATCCCGGCAGTTACAGAGGATGTCTTTGATTCGGATTGCTGGCTCCAGGAATTGACGCTGACCAATAATGCATCCGTCGATGTGACTGTCACCATAACGGATAAACAGGTGTCGCCAAAGCCGATACTTTCCAAAGTCCCTATCGGTCCAGGCGAGATGTATTCCGTCCAGTTTGGCGCCCGGTATATGCCGGGCGGGATGACCTGGGTTTGCTCGGTTGCTGATGCCTTAGTCGGCTATGCGAGGGTACGACGATGAAACGGGAATTCATGCTGGCCGCGTTTCTTCTCAGCACATCGCTGAGCATTGATGGTCAAGTCACGAATCTTCCGGGCGTGGCTCGCCGGATCATTCGCGGAGGAGCATTGCCAGCCACATGCAGGCAAGGCGATGCGTTTTACAAGCTCGACGCGAATGAGGGCCAGTATAACGGCGTTGGTAATCCGTGCGTTTGGACGCTAGTTGGGCCAGGAGCTGGAGTCACTTCGGTTGCCGGAACCGCCAATGAAATCACCGTTTCGTCTGCTACTGGCGCGGTGACATTCTCCTTTCCGGCCGGTGGCGTGACGTTGCCCGGAATCACAACGGGGACATTCAGCGGGAACCTGACGGGCAATGCGTCTGGTAGCGCGGGCACGGTTATCTCGATTGCCTCTCACGCCTCGACGGAGTTGAGCGACACGACCGATCTGGCGCGCGGCGCCTCCTCCCTCCCCACCGTCAACGCCATCCCCAAGGTAGCCAGCGCGGGCGTGCTGACGGAGAGCATGATTAGCTGCACCGGGAGTCCGCTGACGTGTACGGTGTATGATCCGACGGCAGCAACGGGGAGCACGAGGCTGGAGGTGAGGGCGGGGGTGGGGCAGGGGTCTACCCCAGTACTCTCGATCACAAATTTTGCCTCAATGGGATTGTTGCAGGTTCAGGAATCGGGTTTGATACGCGATGAAGCGAATGGCTACTGGCAGATTACCCCCGGCTTAAATCCGTTCAGGGTTTATAACGGTGGTCTTTATAGCTGGTCCTCGGATGGTGCAGCATCAGGGATGATTGATCTTGCTATTGGTCGCAACGCCGCAGGCATCCGCGAAACCAATTCTGGCACGGCGGGCCAGTGGGGCAGTGACAAAACAGGCTACCTCGAAATGCAATCCCTCGCCACGCCTGGAGCGCCGACTGTCACGCCCACCTGTACCGCTGCTTGCACTCAGACTTGGACCTACACTATCGTCGCGGTGTTGGCGGATGGAACGCGCAAGACGGCTCCTGGAGCGACGGGGACAACGGCGGTTCAGAACGCCACGCTTGACGTGACAAACTTTAACGTCATCACTTGGTCGGCGGTCACGGGGGCAACATCCTATGAGATCCGTCGCACGGTGAGCGGCGGCACACCCGCGACGCTCGGCAAGATTGGTACAGCAACGGCATTGACCTTTACGGACGATGGGGACGCTGGCGACGGATCGGCGGCTCCGGAAAATAGCACGGGGACTGTTAACGCCCTTCGTTATCATACCACCACGAACTGCACTTCCGGCGCTTCCCCTGCCGTCTGCGGTGCGGCCTCTGCCGGTGCAGTAGCACTGCCTGCCGCTGGAACGACGCTGACCGTCAACACCACAGCAGTCAACGCCGCGTCGCGGATTCTGATTACTGAGAACACGACCGTAGGCACCGAGCTTTCGGTGACGTGCAACACGACAATTGCTCGCACCTATGCTGTGACAACGATCACGGCAGGCACATCATTCGTCATCACGACAAGCGCTGCGCCGGTGACAAATCCCAGCTGCCTCAATTTTCTCTTGATAAACTGAAACTAAAGGACTTATGCCAACAGGGAATCCGGTCATCAAAGCTGCTCACTGGACGGTCAGTAATCATACCAGAAGCGGAAGGCTCGCAAAGCCTGGCACACTGATCTGTACTGATTGTGGCGAGAAGGCAACCGGGTATGACCACTATCTTGGCTATGCGCCAGAGCATCGACTTGATGTTCAGCCTGTTTGTGCTTCCTGCCACATGAAGAGAAGCTGGGCGCGTGGCGAACAACACCTGACCGAGCGCATGGAATGCGCGGCTACAACCTGTGGTCACGGAGTAACACCGAAGCGGAGTTGCCCGGCCTGTATGCGGGAATACGTTCGTCACTACCGCCTACGAAACTTAGACGAGTCTCGCCGGAAATGTAGAGAATACGGAGCAGAAGGGCGGAAGGAAAAGGGTTGTCTGCCCGTCGGCAAGGCGAACCTTGGAAGAAAGCACACCGAGGAGACTAAACGGAGAATGGGAGATTCGCGTAGAGGCAGCAAGCGCACCTTGGAGACGCGGGCGAAGATGACTGAAGCTCGTAAGCGGTGGTGGTTGCCAAGAAAGCGGCGGAGGCCACGAGCTAACATGAACCGACTCGATAAGCTCATCGTGACACTGTGCGCTCTCGGCGCTCTGTTGTGTTTCGCCCGAATCGCACGGGGCCAGAGCCTTTACGTCGATTCCATTCCTGTTCCTAACCAGGAATGCCAACGTAAGGCAAAACGTGTGCTGTTTTTTGGAAAGTCAAACTACGTCGTGAGTGTTGCCGCGCTCACAGCGGCTCACGTCGCGGACACACATTCCTCGTGGGGGCGTGAAGAACTGAACCCGCTATTGCGCTCAGCGGATGGGCGGTTCGGCGTCAAAGGACTTGCGGTCAAATCCAGCCTCGTGGCTGGCCACCTGACGGTGCAGACGTTGATCCTCCGGAAGTGGCCCCAGGCACGGCGAGCGGCGGCGGTTCTCAACTTTGCGCTGGCGGGGATAGTCGGCGTGATCGCGGTAAGGAACTACCGACGGTGACTCTCGAACGCATCAGCACAGCCGGTGGGAGGAAAGGCAATGAACGTCACGGTATCCCCGTCTTGTGGCACCACTCATTGAATGCCCGCTTTTGTGCTTCGATGTCGTCGAGGTAGCGCTTCATTACCCACAGCATTTTGACGGCGATTCTCCGTTTCTCTTTTTCGGTCGGCGGTCTCAGGTGAGTTCGAAACACAACCACTGAGTGGTAGACGCGGCAAAGGAACGCTTCGAGTCCCGCCTCCGAAAACGATAGCTTAACCGAGCCATGAGCGCTTTCGCATCTCAAGTCGCCAGGATCAACACTGCCTGCAAGCGGGCGTTCGGAGCGCCGATGGTCTACGATTACGGCTTGATTGGCGCTTATTCAGTCACCATCATTCAGGGCGCCCCGAACGAACAGGAATCAGAGACTCCCGATTTGCGAATTTCACTGTGGGCTGACCTGGCTGATTTCTCCGCTTACCCGGCGGTTGGTCATCGCATTTCTTTCAACGGGCAATGCTATCTGATTTTCGCCGTGAGTGCCACGGATAGCGAAGGCGGCGTACGAATCAATGCCGAACGAACAGAACTCGTCGTTCCTTCGCTATGACAAAGCCTGGAGCAAATTACTGGACGGTCCCGCGTGAGTGGCCCGGAGAAACGGTCTTCCTGCTCGCTGGCGGGCCGTCACTCACGGGATTCGATCCGGAAATCCTGCGCGGGCGTGGGCGCGTTATCGCCATCAATAATTCGTACGTGCTCTGTCCGTGGGCGGACGCGCTCTACTTCTGCGACGTGTCCTGGTGGAAGCATCACCGAGACGAGGTTCTGAAGACGTTCACCGGAAAGCACATGATTTCGATGGGCATGAGCGGTGACGGGGTTCGTCGTTTGAGGAATTCTGGGCTCGCCGGCCTGGAGACGGACCCGGGCGGATTGCGGCACGGCACCAACAGCGGCTATCAGGCGATCAACCTCGCCTATCATTTCGGCGCGAAAAGAATCGTCCTGCTCGGATACGACATGCGGGTCAACGCTTCACAAACGAATGGCCGGAAAACAGAACGGGCGCACTGGCATCAAGGGCACCCATGGAACCACATCGACTATCCGGCGTATGAACGCATCATGAAAGAGAACTGGTTGCCGCGCTTTTCGTTGCTCGCCGAACCGCTGGCATCGGCCGGCGTCGAGATCCTCAACGCTACCCCCGGCAGTGCGTTGACCTGCTGGCCGATGCGAAGCCTGGAGGACATCTTGCAGCCACAGACAGCCGAGGTTGCGGCGTGAAGGAAAGCGGCATCGTGATTCCAGTTCGGAAGGGCGGAAACCCCCGCACGACCCTGGAATCGCTGGCACGTCAAACCCTTCAATCCTTCGATGTGATTGTCTCGTGGGACCGGAAATGGAACGCGAATTGGGCGCGGAATAAGGGAT